>Ga0160445_100648_pt1 | contig 14521 bp, 8 predicted proteins | sample HID1972M_E1MG_FD_108215 | JGI IMG/M metagenome (GOLD analysis project Ga0160445, IMG submission 108215) | Enriched pill bug-associated microbial communities from UW Madison campus, WI, USA - HID1972M_E1 MG | ecosystem: Host-associated > Arthropoda: Insects > Digestive system > Unclassified ... | reverse complement strand
TAGAGCGTGTAAAAGAGCTGTTATTTTATGATGAATTGACCCTGAGCCAAATTTCTTATAAATTAGGTTATAGCAGTGTCGCGCACCTTTCCGCTCAGTTTAAAAAGATTACCGGACAAACACCTACTCAGTTTAAGTCATCCCGAAATACAGATATTTCTCGTAAACCTTTAGATTTCTTATAATTAATTAGTTATAAAGGGATAGTGCTTTCTGCATAGGTTTTATAGCAAACCAAGTTGTTAGGAGTATTATCCCTTTATCATTACTTTAAATTATGTAAAAGTTATTGAAAGTTATGTAAATACCCTTTACTCTTGTTTGCCGATATTTGTATTATGATAATCAAAATAAAGAAACTAGACTTTTCAGGTGGTTCAGAGAACGTATATCTGTATTTAGGAGTAATATTAACAGCTATTGTATTGCTTTCCACGTTTAATTTTCGGTTTTTTAGGGTTTTGCATATGCATTTTTTAGATCCAGGATTGAAATATCAGCCTGACTTTGAAGATATCGCTCTTCAGGGTGATAAACTAGTGCAATTAAATAACAATAAGAAAGTCTGTTAAGTAATCAAAATCTGTTAACTATGGAAACTCAAACTTTGAATAAGATTACTCGAAAATCTTTCCCCGTAACGGGAATGAGCTGTGCATCATGTGCTGTAAGCGTTGAATCCAGCCTTAAGGCCACTGCTGGTGTTATTGACGCGGGTGTAAATTATGCAAACCAGAGTGCATGGGCAGAATATCATGAAAATAAAACAAACCCTCAAGAGTTACAGAAAACAATACAGTCTATTGGTTATGATTTGATCATCGATGCCGAAAATCCAGCTCAAAAGCAAGAAGAAATACAGGTAAAACAGTATCGGGAAGTAAAGCATAATACTATTTGGGCAGCTATTTTTGCATTTCCGGTATTTATAATCGGGATGTTCTTTATGCATTTTCCTTATAGCAATTGGATTTCCATGATCTTTACACTTCCCGTTTTATTTTGGTTTGGAAGAAACTTTTTTATTAATGCCTGGAAACAAATGCTTCATGGAAAAGCAAATATGGATACTTTGGTAGCCTTAAGTACAGGAATAGCCTTTGTTTTCAGTATATTTAATACCATATATCCTGAGTTTTGGTATCAACGCGGTTTGGAATCACACGTTTATTTTGAAGCTGCTGCCGTAATTATTGCTTTTATTTCTTTAGGAAAACTGCTAGAAGAACGCGCAAAGTCAAATACTTCTACCGCAATTAAAAAACTCATGGGCTTACAGCCAAAAACTGTGCGTGTATTAGCTGACGATATAGAAAAGGAGATTCCCATTTCAGAAGTAGTTCAAGGAAATATCATTATTGTTCGCCCGGGAGAAAAGATACCTGTAGATGGAAAAGTTATCTCAGGATCATCCTATGTTGATGAAAGTATGATAAGCGGAGAGCCAATTCCTGTACAAAAGCTAGAAAATACTCAAGTGTTTGCTGGGACCGTTAATCAAAAAGGAAGTTTCCGTTTTGAAGCTCAGAAAGTAGGGAATGAAACCCTGCTTTCTCATATTATAAAAATGGTACAAGAGGCGCAAGGCAGCAAGGCTCCTGTACAAAGATTAGTTGATAAAATTGCCGGTATTTTTGTTCCGGTAGTACTTATTATTTCCCTTATAACTTTTATTTCTTGGATGCTTTTAGGCGGTGAGCATGCATTTACCTATGCATTATTAACTTCTATGACCGTTTTAGTAATTGCTTGTCCATGTGCATTAGGCCTTGCAACTCCAACTGCCATTATGGTTGGTATAGGAAAAGGCGCGGAGAATAATATTTTGATTAAGGATGCAGAGAGTCTAGAGCTTGCACATCAAGTAAATGCAGTAATTTTAGATAAAACCGGCACCATTACAGAAGGGAAACCCAAGGTTGTGGCTTTTGAATGGATAAAGAATAACGATCAGGATGGTGTTTACAAAAAGATATTATACGGACTTGAAATTCAGTCAGAGCATCCGCTTGCCGAGGCAGTAACCCATGAATTAAAACAGCAAAACATCAGTGGTATTTCAATTGCAAATTTTGAAAGCCTTACTGCGCGAGGCGTTAAAGGAAGCTACCAAGGCATTGATTATTTCGTAGGCAACAAAAAATTAATGAATGAAAATAAGATTCAGATAGATGAGAGGCTTATAGAAAAAGCAGATTCTTACCAAAAATTGGCAAATACTGTTATCTACTATGCCGATTCAGAAAAAGTACTTGCGGTTATAGCTATCGCCGATCAAGTCAAAGCCACTTCAGCGAAAGCAATTAAGCAGTTACAGGAAATGGGAATTGAAGTGTATATGCTCACGGGCGATAATCAGCAAACCGCTGCAGCCGTTTCCAAAGAAGTCGGCCTGTTACACTATACTGCTGAAGTTCAACCTTCAGAAAAGGCGAATTTTGTGAAAGAATTACAAAGACAAGGTAAGGTTGTTGCAATGGTTGGGGATGGGATTAACGATTCACATGCATTAGCTCAAGCTGATGTAAGTATAGCAATGGGAAAAGGTTCAGATATCGCAATGGATGTAGCAAAAATGACGCTTATTACATCCGATCTACAATCCATTCCTAAAGCTTTAAAATTATCTAAAAAGACTGTTCGGACAATCCGCCAAAATCTTTTCTGGGCATTCATTTATAATATTATCGGTATCCCAATCGCTGCAGGTGTTTTGTATGCTTATAATGGATTTTTGCTTGATCCCATGATTGCAGGAGCGGCAATGGCTTTAAGTTCTGTTTCCGTTGTAAGTAACAGTTTAAGGTTAAAAACGGTAAAATTATAAAAGAAGGAAAAGGAATAGTCCTTATTATTAAATAATAAATTAAAATATCATGAAAGAATTAAAATTTAAAACCAATATCAAATGCGATGCATGTGTAAATAAAGTAACTCCTAATTTAAATGAAACAGTAGGTAAAGGATATTGGAAAGTAGATCTCCAAGATCCTCAACGAATATTAACTGTAGAAGCCGATGTTCCAGAAGCTGAAATAGAAAAAGCATTGGAAAAAGTTGGCTATAAGGCAGAAAAGCTCAATTGATATTATTTCAATAAAAACCCAACTGTTACGTTGGCTATCACTTCAATTTCTCCTGTGGCAATGGGTTCTTGTGTACTATCAGCCATTGCGGCTTTATACATTGCCATAGGTCTTGGAGAACCGTTATTGTTTGATGTATTGTCATTGACACTGTATGCTGCACCAATTGATTGACCCAGCGCCTGAGCAAGTATCGTCGCTTTTTGCTTTGCATTAAGCATCGCCTGAGCACGTGCTGTATTTTGAATTTCTTCTATTTTTGATGATTTAAATTCAACGTTTTGGATATTATTAACCCCTAAATCAACCAAACCACTAAGTAAGCTTGCAAGTTTATCTAAATCTTTCAATTTAACATTGATGGATTGCTGTGCTCTAAACATTGGAATGGATTTTTGATCTTTTACATATTCATCATAAGGATTTACATTTACCCTTGTAGTACGGATATCCTTCTCTGAAATGTTTTGTCTTTTTAAATAAGAAATGGCTTTTGAGGCAATGGCATCATTGGTCTTTTTAGCATCTTGTAAATTTTTATGATTAGTAGAAATCATAAAGTTTACTTCTGCCTCATCAGGCTCTACCATAATTTTATGCTCACCAGTTACATTTACCAGTGAACGTTCCTGGGCAAATGCTACAGGAATTGTTGCTATCATAAGGAGTATTGCAAATATTTTTTTCATTTTGATTAATAAATTTGTGAATATTTTATAAACGAATCTCTATTACAAGAACTGTGCCCTCATTTTATGAAACAATATGATGCGATATTATTGGGAAGATTTATTATATTATAGAATTATTTGAAAGATATATCTTAGGCATTGCGAAATAAAAAAAACAAATTGGTTATCAAAACATTTTTAAAAATATTTTTACTGCTCATTGCACCTATTCTAGTATTCGGACAAAATCAAATTAGATTTAAAAATCTTACCATAGATGATGGACTCTCCCAAAATACTGTATTTTGTATTTTTCAAGATAGCAGAGATTTTATATGGATAGGAACGGAAGATGGCTTGAATCGTTATGATGGTTATGAATTCAGAACTTTTAAGAATGAATTAAATAACCCGCAAAGTCTACAAAACAATCAAGTCAATGTTATATTTGAAGACTCTAGTCATAATCTTTTAATAGGAACAGCAGACGGATTTAGTATATTCGACAGACGTAGTGAAACTTTCACCAATCTAAATACTTCTTTCAATCAGAAGGAACTGCTCACGTCCGACTTTATAACATCTATAATTAAAGACAATCAAGCACGGATTTGGGTTGGAACATACGATGGTCTTAAATTATACAATCCCTCCAGTAAAAAGTTTATTCGTTATTCTGAAATAAATGAAAACAGTTCTATAAATAAAGTCCAAACCTTGTATAAAGATAGATCCAATAATATTTGGGTGAGTATAGGAAATGATCTCAAGTATTTTGATCCTGACAAAAAGAAATTTATCCCTCTTCCAAATGTACTTAAAAACAATAAACAGTTACTTAAAAGTATGATTCGGGTTATTCGTGAAGATAAGCAAGGAAATATATGGTTTGGAACTGAACAGGCGGGTCTGTTTTTCTATAATTTAGAGGCCAATACCTGTAAAAATTATTTTCATAATTCGTTAACTCAGAATAGTCTACCTGTAAATGTCGTAAGAGACATATTTTTTGATAATGATAATAAGGTTTGGGTAGGTACAAGAAAAGGTTTAAGCATACTTGATCCGGAAAAAGAAACGTTTACAACGTATAATTATGAAAAGGCTAATCCCGAAAGTTTAACTCATATGTCTGTATTAAGCATGATGAAAGATAACGCAGGAAGCATTTGGGTGGGAACTTATGCCGGTGGGATAAACATTCATAGTATTTTTAACAGTAATTTTTATAAGATAGGGGAAAAGATAGGCAGTTATGGTGTACTAAATAACCGTGTAATTAGTTCTATCCTTGTTGAGGAAAATGAAGCTTTATGGGTTGGAACGGAAGGTGGGGGATTGAACTATATAGACAGGAATAGAAAGGTCAATCGCTATTTTCCTCTTCCAAATGATGAGGGCCGGATCTCGGATAATATAATAAAATCGCTTGCCAAAAGTGCTAATGGAAATTTATGGATAGGTGGTTTTGATGGTTTATATTATTTTGATGTTAAAAATGAGAGTTTCAAAAGAATTAATATAAAAGATGAAAAATTATATCAGGGAAGAAAGCAAATTTATTCTCTTTTAAGTGATGGCGATAGATTATGGATTGGTACAAATGGAGGTGGTTTAGTTTTTTGGGATGGATTCAAAAAATTCGAGACTTTTATGACAGTACCTGAAAATCCAAATACTATCAATGGTAATAATGTAATTGCTATAGCTAAAGATCCAGATGGTGATATTTGGATTGGTACCGAACGTGGTCTTAATTATTATTCTATTAAGGATAAATCTTTTACCAGATATTATCATCAAAGTGAAAATAGATCAAGTATTAGTAGTAATAACATAACAAGTATATTTATAGACTCTAAGGATCGGATTTGGGTTGGAACACGTGGAGGAGGATTAAATTTATTTGATAAAAAGAAACAGAGTTTTAAAACAATAAATGAGGATGATGGTATCGCCAATAATGTTATAAGAGCCATTAATGAAGATGAAAATGGAAATCTATGGATAAGTAGTAATAAAGGTGTTTCAAAGCTATCTCTTGGGACTTCAAATGGATCAGATGTAAGGGTTAAGAAAATTAATAACTACACGATTATTGACGGTTTACAAAGCAATCAATTTTTATCTAATTCTACAGCTAAAGGACAAAGCGGAGAGCTTTTCTTTGGAGGTATTAACGGAATCAATAGTTTTTTTCCAAAACGAATGATTAGAAATATGTTTAAACCTCATATCGTATTTACCGAATTTCTCGTTAGAAGTAAGCCAATGAAAGTAGGTGAGGTTGATTCTCCTCTGAAAGAAAGTATAAATGAAAATAGAAATATCGTTTTGGAGTACAATCAAAATTATATAACCTTTAAATACGCTGCATTAAACTTTATTAATTCACAAAAAAATATGTATGCTTATAAGTTAGAAGGTTTTCTAAATGATGAATGGCATTATGTTGGAAACCAACGTACTGCCACTTATACAAATTTACCAGCAGGAGACTATCTCTTTAAAGTTAAGGCTACAAATAATGATGGTATTTGGAGTGATGAAATTGCTAGTGTTCATATCATGATACTTCCACCATTTTGGAAAACATGGTGGGCATATCTTAGTTATATTTTGGTAATAGCAGGGTTATTATATTTCTATTATTATAATTCTCTAGAAACTGCAAAGTTGAAAAATCAACTTATGTATGAGCATATGAACCGAGATAAAGAGCAGGAATTAGCACAAAACAAATTAAGCTTCTTTACTAATATTTCACATGAGATTATAACACCCTTAACTCTTATTCTTGCACCTTTAGAAAAACTTATTAATACGAATGCTGGAAATAATATACTTCAAAACCAGTTGATATTGATGCAACGAAATAGTGAAAGACTGATTCGTCTTATTACACAGCTTCTTGACTTTAGGAAATTTGAAGCGGGACGGATGACTCTTCAGGCAACGGAGAGTGATATTGTCGGCTTTGTTAAAGAAATTGCAGCAGCATTTGAATCCTATGCTAATTCTTCCAATGTCAGTTTAAAAGTAATAGCTGAAAATACGAGTATTCCGGCCTGGTTTGATAGGGATAAATTTGAGAAAATATTGTATAATTTGCTTTCAAATGCTTTCAAGTTTATTAATGAAGGAGGAGAGGTAATCATAACAATAAGTGAAATAATACAAGAAAGAAAGAAAAAAATTATTAAGATCGAAGTTGAAGATAATGGAACGGGAATATCAGAACAAAACCTTCCTCATATATTTAATCAATTTAATCATTTTGATGACACAGGTAATCGTTTAGGAGGCACTGGTATTGGCCTCGCATTTACAAAAGATCTTGTTCAATTACATCACGGTGATATTTTTGTTGAAAGCATTCAGGCAAAGGATATGAACGCTGGTTATACAAAATTTACAGTAATTATTCCAATAAGTTTGCAACACTTAGGTAAAAATGAAATCATTCAAAAAGATAGTGAAGACATTAGCAGTTACTATGATAGTGTAAACCCTCTTCTTCAAACAGAAAAGCAAAAAGATTTTGTTATAAAAGGCCTTCAGGATCAGCCGTTAATTATGCTAATTGTAGAAGATAATAATGATCTACTTCACTTTTTGCAATCTCATTTTAATAAGGATTTTGAAGTGCACTTAGCAGCTGATGGAAAAGATGGACTGAGTAAAGCTTTAAAATTAATTCCAGATATAATCATTAGCGATGTAATGATGCCATATTTTAGTGGAACTGTTCTCTGTAGTGAACTTAAATCTGATAGTAGAACTAGTCATATTCCTGTCATTCTGCTGACAGCACGTACACCAGCAATATTTAAAATCGAAGGTTTTAAAACCGGAGCAGATGATTATATTACCAAACCCTTTAATTTAGGCATTCTGGAAGCGAGAATCTGGAATCTTCTTGAATCTCGTAAAAAACTTAGGGAACGCTTTAGTAGGGAAGTAACCTTAAAGCCTTTTAATGTACCTATTGCCTCTCCTGATGAAAAATTTCTTGAGAAAGTAATGGAGTATATTCAAGATAATATTTCAGAACCTACATTAAGTGTGGATGAATTAGGTAAAGTTGTAAATATGAATAGGGTAACCTTATACAGAAAGATAAAAGCCCTTACAAATCAAACAACTATTGAATTTATGCGGAACGTTCGCCTAGATCGTGCTGCACAATTACTTGAACGGAATCAATTTAATGTTAACGAGGTAGCTTATATGATAGGTTTTACCAGCGTTGACTATTTCAGGAAGATGTTTAAAGATAAATTTGGTTGCACTCCTACCGAATATGCTTCACAGGTAAGGTCAAAGGTTGGAAACCGTTAAAAATATTTTCTTTAATATTTCTTTGTTGAATACCTTTACCATCCTCTGCGAAGGAATAAGTTGAATGGGAACTATAATTGTGAATGATATTATTAAAAAATGAATAATTATGATTGTTCAATTTATTCTCTCTTATAATTATTGGAGACAAAACACTGTCTATATAAAAAATATTATTATAAACTGCGGCACTACTAAAGGCATAATTAAAATATATCAAACTACCCTTATCATTCCGACTTATATTATTACGAACAATTATATCTGTATCAGCTTCTGTTGTACAAAACCATACTAATCCATGCGCATTATCATGGCTATAACTATATTGCCATATTGTTTCAGGGCTAGAGAGGTCAGGGTCATAAAGACTTCCATCATAATCATAAGAACGATTCAAATAACCTTCGTTATATTGGAAAATAGTACCTAAAACACCTCTCGAGAATATCGTATTTCCAGTGGTCTTTAACGCAGTTTCATAACATAAATTTCGTTCTATAATCCCTCCTTCAGTAAGCCTTATAATAATTGCATTCTTTGAAATATTATGGATTATGTTATTTCTTATAAATACATTTGTAAATTTTCGGCGATGCCATTCGGTACTTCCTGGATAGTCATTATGCGCAGTTTCATTATTAAGAACTATTCCTTGATTGTCAACATTATAAATAGTGCATCTTTCTATTAAAATATCATCAAATCTTGTAGGTATTTTACTGTCTTCAATTGTGGAAATATAAATTCCGGCCGTAGTTTTACTTTTCAAGTCATTTCCAGAAATACCCGTAATGTCATGAACATCGAGGTTATTTAAATGAATATGGTTTACCAAGCCAAAATCCGATGCTTTTATTTCAACACCTCTTCTGTCACCTTCAGTATCCGAAGAATTCATAATTTCCAGATTCATAATTTCCCAGTATTGTTGATTAAATAAACGTACTACGCCCTCGCCAATCATTCCATTGCCATTTATTAGTGGTTTACTGCCTTCACTGTATTTGTCGATTATTATAGGCTTGGCTTTATTTCCTGAACCCTTAGGATAAAGTTGTCCAATCCACATACATTCAGCTCTTAAGAGAATTTTTGCACCGGGTCCAAAAGTTACACTATTAATTTTTTCTAAGGATTTCCATGCAGTTTTAGGTGTAAGGCCGTCATGCTTATCATTACCATTATTCGAATCTAAATAAACCGGTTGGGAAATAATTGGGTTCTTTAAAGGCACGGAATAGCAATAATTAAGGATAGGAGAAAACACTACAATTAGAATAGCGAGAAGAACTCTTTTAAAAATTTGACTAAATTCCATTGGTATTAATTATTAAATGTAATTATATCGTAAATGGAATTATTTATGTTAATATTTGCACCATTTACCAGATCGCTAATAAAATTATTATACTCTTGTTCAATATAACTATCTTTAATTTGTGTTTTAAATAATTCAAACGTATACTTTTTGCTTTTATAAACTGTTTGTTTCATTTTATTAAAGTGTTGAAGCAATTTCTCGTCAGTTATATTTATGAATTGTTCTTGCACTAATATTTTCTTGAGTGAAATAATAGCATTGTTGAATTGATAATCGAAAAAACTTAATTCGTCAAATTCCATTGGTCCATATATAATTTGATTCGCAGCAACTGAATATTTTCTAAAAGTATTAAACTTCTTTAATTCAGTAAGTAATTCATTATAAGAGTGATAATGCCATAGCTTATATTTCATTAGCAATTGCTGTTGGATTTTTATACGGATTAATGAATCATTTGCTCGTTTCTTGATGGCTTCAATTGGTTTTACACCATCAAAATCTTTAACCCAGAAATTCTTCGTCCCATTTATTGGATATTTCTTTGCAAAGTATGCTAATATTTGAGATTTATATCGCAACATTTCTCTTTGAAACTCTTTTTTTACAACTTGCTGATTATTAATTTTAATCACTGAAATTGTGTCTTGCGGATTAATTAAAGGATCTTGTAACCAAAAATTACCTACTTTAGAATTTCCTTTTGAAATAAGCGGAGAATCTTTTCTTAGTCTGAATTTTTTGATTTTATCAAAGCCGTTATGAACTTTTGAATTATTCATTAACCCAGGATTGTTAAATAATCCTTTTTTATCGAAGGCTAATATTTTATTTTGATCATACCCATAATAACTATTATTGTTGAACGTGGCAGTCTGTCCCTTTGAATCAATGTATAATTCCCCTGTACCTTGATTGTAAAAGATATTATTATAAAAGTGTGCTGTTTCAATTGCTTCATCTGCAATAACCGCTTCTATATTTTTTGCGATAATGATGGTATTATTATAGAATATCCCTGATCCTCGAGGTGACGTCCACACCGGAAAATCAAAAACATGTTTTCCTAGCAACCCGTCATTGACACTAACATTATATCGCACAATGGATTCAGATGAAGAACCATACGCGAGCATAAAACCACCCTCATTACCATGACTATAATTATATTGAATAAGAGTACGATAAGAGTCTAAATCAGCATCGAACGCTTGTCCATCCATTTTACCCCTAGTATTGTAAACTTCATTATATTGAAATGTCGCTTCATCTGTACTTCTACACCAAAGTGCGACACCATGTTTTACTAAATTTTCTGAAGCATTATGATTTTCATAGGCAACATTATATTCAATCAATGGTTTAGAAGCATATCGAATTATTACACCATCACCCGCACAGTGATGAATTTTATTATTACGAATGACAAGATTAGTAATAGGCCGATTTCCCCGTATTGCATTTTGGGAATTAGTGATGTTTGTAAAGATGCCCACCCTGTTAATGTTTTCCAGTTCACAATTTTCTATAAGAATATCATCGAACTTTGTTTCGGCTCCTCCAATAATACCTATGCCGCCAGTATTTTTTCCTTTCATTTCAAAAGAATAATTACCCATGATATCATGAATGTAAAGATCCTTAAGCAGAAAATGTTTCTTTAGGCCATTTTCTTCCGATTTTATCAGAATTCCAAGCCGATTTCCGATTTTATCAGAATTATTTGTTATTTCCAGGTTATGTATTTCCCACTGATCAACATTTTCAAGAAGGACAACCTGTTCTACTTGACCTTTTCCATCTATCAATGGTTTTGCACCAGAACCATATCGTGAAATAACAATTGGAAAGCCTTCTGAACCAGCACTCTTAAGAATTAGTTGCCCTTGCCAGCTTTCACCAGCCTTAAATAAAATTGAATCGCCAGGTTTAAATAGTTCACTATTGACCTTCAATAAAGTTTTCCAAGGTTTTGATGATTCTGTCCCTTTATTGCTGTCCTTCCCTGTCTTTGAATCAACATAAAAAGTCCTTGCCGTAAAAATATTTTGTGGGTAAACATCAGACGTATGAAGTAATACAATCATTACAAAGAACTTTGCAATGATTATTCTTATTTTTTTCATAACAAGGATTCTAAAGGAAAAAAATTATTTATTTATTGCATCAAAATACTTAATTAATTGATATCTATCTAGATTAAGTTGTCTCATTTTCTCAGCCATTGGTTTGTATATATTATAATAATTATCAATAAAGCCTTTATTCGCATCAATATTAGAAGGTTCTGCGTCTTCTTGCGTAGGGTCATTATCCTGATATTTGAACCAATGCCAACCTACGCAACTTTTAGATTCAAGCAAGGCCAAACAGAAATTTTGATATGCTTTACCTCGATCCTCCTGAGTTTTTACAATCCAACCTGCACCTGAGGTATTAGCTAAGCCTGAATCTTCTCCTTTTGTATAAAACTCAGTAATCATAAAGGGTTTGCCTGTCCAATTTGCCCAATTATCCAATTGTTTTTTAATGGGAGTCCAGCTTCCATAGTAATTAATTGTGACTACATCAAGATATTTTCCTGCTGTTTTCATAAATGAGGCAATATTCTTTTCCGCAGCATAGAACCTGCAGCCGAGATACATATGATTTTTGTCGTACTTCTTAATGGCATTAGTTACAATAGAAAAATAGCGGTTGGATACAAATGACAAAAATTCTTCACGATGCTGATCAGTTATTTGTTGAAGTGTAATTCCCTTTTCTTTCATCCATTTATTTGCAGCAATGTATCCCGGGTCATTTTTATCCGGAAGGGTTAAATAACCTTCAAGGTTTTTTATGCTTAAGGGCATTTCATTATCAGAAAAGTATCCATAAAGGTTGGGGTCATCTTTGAATTTGCCCAAGTCTTTTGCACGTTCATTACAAAATCTTTCAAACTCTGAATCAAATACGAAAATGGTACCATTAGGATACGCCTTATGGCCGGGTTCTTGGTAAGTTCCACCTCGTTTGTCAGCATAAGCCGACATGAAATTCCAATTGATTGTATAAACCATAGGTTTTTCTAGTTCTGTATTAGCTTTTAATATTGCATCTGTATCAGACCACGAACCTGTGCCGTTAAATCCATAGCTTTCAAGCATTTTCGCAGTTTGGATAATCCACTCAGTATCATTCTTGAATTTTTCATTAAAGGCTTTTTTATTTCGGCCTGATTTACCGGTATTTATACTGTTTACTGCAATATGCATATTAGGATGACCATCAGGATCAATAACCCACCAGCGCTTATCTATTTTTTCTACTCTAAAAAAACCTGTCGATTCAAATTTTCTAGTTATATCGCCACCATATTTACCCAGCTTACTATTGGTAAATTCCAAGTCTGTAAAATTATCAATCAATCGGGTTTCAAAAGGTTTCCAATCTGAAATCAGGATCTTTCTTTCCTTGTCTCTAGACCAGGTTCTTGCCTCCACTATTTCTGAAGTATAATTCCCGGATTGTTGCGCATAAGTGATATCCGCTATAGTAAGCAGGGCAATGCAAATTTTAACAAATTTTATCATAATAAAATTAATTGATTGGATGTTTAATTGATTGGATGTTTAGAATTAATAGGCTGAATTAGAAACGTAATAAAGACTGCAAATTAGGCTAATGAATTTATTTTTATACAGCATATATATTACAAAATTCCACTACAGTTGAAATTTTTTTATGCAGATGCATTTATTAGTGTTAGGTTCTGTATTGAAGTTTCTAAAGAATTAGTATGCATCATTTAGATTGTAATTATGTAAGAAGTGTAGTGTATGAGAAATAGCTGATAGTACTAGTTTAGCAATCTTAAACTAATATTAATAAACTATTAATTATAAAATCCTATGGAAAAATATTACAAGAAGATGCATTACCTTTTGGTTTTACTAATTTTCTTTTCATTAGCCAATTCTTCATTCGCGCAAGAGAAAAGAATTACAGGTAAAGTTTTTGACTCAGCAAGGGAATCATTGCCTGGAGTAGGGGTAAAAGTGAAAAGTATGAATAGTGGTACAAGTACTGACGTTGAAGGTAATTTCCAAATTGCTGTTAGTAACAATGATATATTGGTTTTTACTTATATCGGATTCAATACACAAGAAGTATCGGTAGCTTCTATTAAAGGGAATACAGTAAATATTACACTGATTGAAAACGCTTCGCAATTGGAAGAGGTAATTGTTGTAGGTTATGGTACCCAACGTAAAAGTGATATAACCGGATCTATTGTTTCAGTTAAGGCAGAAGACATGGCAACTGTGCCCACTCGAAGTGTTGCAGAAATGCTCAGAGGAAAGGCACCCGGTTTACAGGTTACAACCGAATCGTCAAGGCCAGGAGGAGGCTCTAATATATTGATTAGAGGAAAGCGGTCTCTTTCTGGAGGAAATGGTCCATTATATGTTGTAGATAACGTTCCGGTTGATGCAACAACTGCAAATGATATTAATGCCGCCGATATTGCTTCAGTTGAAGTTTTAAAAGATGCTTCTTCGCAAGCTATCTATGGAGCAAGAGCAGCAAACGGTGTTATACTTATAACTACCCGACGCGGATTGGAAAATAAAGTTGCTATAAATTACAATGCCTATACAGGTATTCAACAATTAAAGAAGAACTTTGATTTATATAATGGACAGGAATGGGCTGATTTAAGACGTGAAGCTTTTCGTACTGAAAATGCACAAGGTGAATATGAAATAGATGAAGTTGTTTTTGATAATGTTATGCGGGATGTGCTTGCTAGTGGTGAATTTGTAGATTGGCAAGATTTTATGATCCAAGACGCCTGGATGCAGAAACACGATATAAGCGTACGTGGTGGAAATGAGAAAACTAGAATATCTGCTTCATTAGGGTATATGAACCAGAATGGAATGGTGGAAGGGGCAGGTTTTGAACGTGGTACTGCAAGGGTAAATTTAGACCAAAAAATAAGTGAAAAAATTAATATTGGTGCAAATATTGGTTATACTAAAAATTACCAGACCAATGAAGATGGAAATCTTAACGAATATATTATTACTCCTCCACTCTCTCAGCCTTTTGAC
>Ga0160445_100644_pt1 | contig 14598 bp, 14 predicted proteins | sample HID1972M_E1MG_FD_108215 | JGI IMG/M metagenome (GOLD analysis project Ga0160445, IMG submission 108215) | Enriched pill bug-associated microbial communities from UW Madison campus, WI, USA - HID1972M_E1 MG | ecosystem: Host-associated > Arthropoda: Insects > Digestive system > Unclassified ... | reverse complement strand
CCGACTGTGCCTCCAGCTGAGCCCAACAATCCGTCTCCTGCACCTGAAAGTCCAACCATACCTCCTCCACCACCGCCAGTAGAACCGGCTATTTAGGGGAGCTATCATTAGCCAAACAACAAACCGATAGAATCCAAGAAATTATATCTCTTCGTATTCTATCAGTTTGTTGTTTTTTATCGTTTAAAGCCATGCTTACCTTTCACCCACATTTTATAACCACTTCTTTTTATACTAATATGACGTTGAAGCTGCTGATCAGCGAAACGTGCCTTACGATAAGCGGCAAAAACCAATGTAGGCGTTAATAACCCAATAGACTGAGATTTATTTTCACGATTAACGACAGGAATAAGATCCGTATGATAACGATCCATCATCTCGACAGCGAAACTTAACTGACTTTCCGGATAAATATAAATGATTTTTTTATCAACTAACTTTTCAATAATTTCATGTTCACCAAAATCATTTTCCCGTAAATCTTTTAACTTCAAAGTTCCCGCAAGTTTTCCTTCTTTATTCTTAACAATTAAAACATGTCGATCAGGACGATTCTCCGTTACCCACTTTCTTACTTCAGCAATACTTTGCTCAAGAGAAACTTGAGGCTCAAGATATTCCATTACTTCGCCAACATGCATTTGTTGAAGAACATCCGGTTCATAGGCATCGGGAGTTAAAATTCCTCTGCGTTGAATTTTTTCGGTCATGATGGTTCCCTTCATTAAGAAAAAGGAAACAAAATAAGCAGATGTACAAGCACCTAACAACGGAAGTAAGCCATGTGGCTGCATAGTAGCTTCAAAGGCAAAAACAATGGATGTTAACAATGCGCGCGCTGATCCGGCAAACATACTGGCCATACCAATTAAAGCACAGGTTGGCAGATTGATATCGCTTTCAGGGAAAAAATACAAAATCGCCATCCCTAATGCTAAGCCAGTTGCTCCGCCTATGGTAAATAATGGAGCCAATGTACCTCCCGATGTGCCACTTCCTAAAGAAATAGACCAGGATATAAACTTCAATACTCCCAAACCAAAAATCATCTGCAAAGGTAAATTACCAGTTAACAGATTGGAGATATTTGAATACCCTACACCCATCGTATATGGGGCAAAATAACCAACTACCCCTATTGCAATAGCACCAATTGCGGGCCACCACATCCAATGGATTGGTAATTTTTCAAACCAGTCTTCAATCAGGTAAATGCTTTTGGAAATGAAAGCAGAAAGTACGCCGATAATACCGCCCATAACAACATACAACATCAACGCTTGATAAGTTGGAGCTGGGATATCTGGCATGCCAAACATAGGCTCTTGTCCAAACATCAATAAGTGCATAGCCGCCCCTGTAGCACAGGCTAAAGCAACTGGAATTATTGAACGCGGTGAAAATTCAAACAATAACAATTCTATGGCAAGTAAAACCGCAGCCACTGGAGTACCAAAAATGGCAGCCATACCAGCTGTTGCTCCTGCTGTAAGCATAATTTTGCGCTCATTGGGCGTAATTTTCATGATTTGACCTGCAAAGGACCCGAGCGCACCCCCTGTTGATATAATTGGTCCCTCAGAACCAAAAGGCCCGCCTGTTCCAATGGAAATTGCCGCGGAAATAGGTTTCAATAATGTTATAATTGGCTTAATCCTACTTTCATTAGTTAAAACTTGTTCCATTGCTTCAGGAATTCCATGTCCGCGAATTGCCGTAGATCCAAGTCGTGCCATTATACCAACCAGAACACCACCCACTATAGGAATCGCTATCACCCATACCCCTAATGCATTCCCGGCAGGTGTACTTTCTTCAAAGGAAAAGATACCATAAAAAGAAAGATTCGTGATAAGATGAATTAACTCCACCAATACCTTAGCAATAAAACCGATAAGTATTGCGTTAATTACCGCTTGTATACTTAAATATAAAACCCTTTTTGAAACAGAAGGAGGAGTGCTGGTAAATTCTTGTTCATTAAAACCGAGAGAAGGAGCTATAGGGATGGGCTCCCTGGTACCTTTACTTTTTTGCATTTATTTGATTTTTTTACAAAAGTATTGTCTTGGCAAGACAAAAACAATATAAAAAGGAAAATAATTATATATAAATATGATCTAAGCAATATTATTACATTAAATTATAATTTAATAAATAATATTATTTACTTAGTAGCTAATTATGGCACATCATCAAAATTGCTTTTTATGCAAGCATAGTCTTCCGGAATGGAGACTACTTATCGAAGCAGAAGCAAAAATTCAAACCTATAAAAAGGGAGAACCTATCTTTAAAGTAGGAGAAAATTCCAAAGGATTTTACTTTATCCATGAAGGAAGGGTTAAAATTCATAAAAAGTGGAAAAATAATCGTGATCTCATTCTAAAGTTTGCTGGAGAAGGCGATATTTTAGGACACCGCGGAATGTTGGATGCTAAACACCCCGTATCAGCGACAGCAATCGGTAAGATTACACTCTGCTTTATTTCAGCAGAATTTTTCAGAACCACATTGATGGTAAACCATCAACTCGCTTATCAAATGGTTCTCTTTTTTGCAGACGAACTTCATAAGGTAGAACAAAGCATGTGGAATATGGTACACAAAGATGTAAAAAGCAGGATAACTGAAGCCCTTTATACCATCCAAGAAATGTTCGGAGTGGATAAAGAAGGTTATATTAACTCTTCTTTGAGCAAACAGGATATTGCTGCTTACGCTGGTACAACCTATGAGTCTTTATTTAAAACACTTAATGAATGGAAAACCGATGGTAGTATTGATCTTTTAGATAAGAAGATAGCGATAAGAAAGCAATTAGGCCTTAAAGAACTAACTGTAGAATAATTTTCCGTTTTGAATGGTTGCCGGAGAGGTATAGGGATGTTCTTGAATCTTCGTCATAGAAAGAATATGCATTACTTTCCACCCTTCTACTTTTAAAGCATCAGAAATCATACTTCGATGACAGCGCCACCAAACGGCTTCTGAACACATAATGCAAGTATGTTGAGCACGACTGAATGTTTTCAATTGGTTTAAAGCGGCCTTAAACTCATCTGTCTCCATGTAATCCGCGTATGCCTGGAAAGAGGCATTCCGCCATGCTGTATTTTCAGAATCTTTTTGAACCCTTCTTCTACCACCTAAACCAAGTAAGTGCTGATAGGCTATACCATTCCTTGGCAATTCTACTTCTAAGTTTTCCTTATTAAACTGAGGGAACTTTCGAGAACCGGGTAAGCTTCTTACATCAACCAATAATTCAATTGAATAGTGTTTAAGTAATGCTAAAAATTCAGACATACTACGTGTTGAATGACCGATGGTCCATACTGTGTCATCTCCTTCCATTCTTTATTTTATTTTGTAAATTAGCAGTTTAACATCTGTGTCAGACAAGTTAAGAATATTTACACAATAATCTTCATCTGCAATTTCTTCCAAAAGGTATAAGGGAACACGTTTATGGTTTACATATAAAGCCTCATCAGCAGCCAATTCAGGTAATATCCCTAAAATCGTTTGCATAGGCCCGGGCATTTCCAATTGCCGGACATCAATTTCACGGATTTTAGCCTTCGGAAAATTATTATATTCACGTTGAAAAGCATCTTGATCTAGCATACGGAGTTTCTCTTCCGTATTAATTTCAGAAGGCCGGGCCAATGGCTCAACGTTAGGGACTTTATAAAAAAACGTATGAAATTCATTCGTTTGAACAGCTTTTGTAAAACTTTCAACACCTTCCTTTTCCAATAGGCGGACTAAAGGAACAGGCACAAAAGTATTGATAATGCAGAGCGCATTTCCAATAGGTACTTCTTTAAAACGTTTTATAATTTCCTTTAACGGATCTTCGCCCCCTGATAGAATCTCTCTTACATCAAAAATAACAAGTTGCCCTTTGGGAAGGGCCTTCAACCAATTTGGAGTTCCATCCCCGGCTGTTTTATCCGTTAAATCACTTTCCAAAAATCTGAAACCCAATGGCATTAATACCCTTTCAAAATCCTGAATGGAGCAGCCCCCCATTTTTGCAGCTTCGCCAATGGTAATGCGCGAAGCCATTACTTTCCTCAAAATAGGGTTTCTTAATTTTTCCAATGGCTTAGCCAATGAAGCAATCGCCTCAATACTGCCCTTATCCGCTTTAGCCAGTTCCGATATCCGAGTATTTACAGTTATGTCCATGATGCTTTCTGATTTTAGTTGGGTACCATATTGATATAGGTAAACAGATAATATAATGCCCAGCCAGAAAACCCAATCAGTAATATCCAAACCCAATATGGGATACTTTGCGGTGTTTCACTTCCCTCTATATAGAACTGACTTGAATCACCTTTCCCATAAGCGTTTATCATCAAAGAAAGCGAGCCGTCAACTACCGCATTTTCACGCAGGCCTTCAATAGAGATATAAGGTCCGTTGCGAACCTCAAACGGAACAATGCGAATGCCCTCTTTGCCACCGGGGTCTTTGCTGACTATTTTTAATGTATGCTTTCCATCAACCAATCTGGTCGTATCCAATTCAAACCTGACAGGTGCCATGAAAGAAGCAATTGGCGTTGGTTCGTCGTCGATGAAAAGCAAAATACTGCTTTTAGTTTTCATGCGTAAAGGAATATTTAATCGTTGTTTAAAATGAAACGTTTAATATGTGATCCTGATTTTTCTCCAGGTTTTACCAGGAACCTAATTGAGAAAAACAAGGTAAATATTACAATGATTGCTACTATCCATACAATGACCATATCCCAGTTACTATCGGGCCCGGCACCATGTGAAATACCTTTTAAAAGTTTAGGTTGTTGCTTTTCACAGGCAGGGCATGCAAAGCCGGCCAAAGCGGAAAACATAAATGGCAGTGTTATCAATATCTTTTTCATACTATCTTATTTTAAAATGGTTATTTCTTTACCATATCAATTAACTTCTGAACCTCTTCCGCGGTTACTTTTTTGGCATCATTTCCCCAGCTTGTCTTTTCATGGTTCATGATAGCCGCTACTTCATCCGCGGTAAGATTGGCCATGGTACCAACTGCCGGCATCGGGCCGAAACCCTCATTCGCCCTTGCATTGTAGCCATTCATGATGATATCAACAAAAATCTCCGGGTTCTCATCAAGAACAACTTTACTACCTGCAAGTGAAGGGAAAGCGCCGGGAAGCCCCTTTCCGTTCTGTTGATGGCATGCCTGGCAGTTGGCAGCATATAATGCAACCCCATCGGCCAATTTAACATCGGTTGCCCCTGTTTCGGTTCCACCTTTTGGGGCTGAAGCACTTTGGGCACCTCGTTTATATAAAAATTCAGGGAAAGCCTCGCCTGTAGGCAGTTCGGTTTGTTTCAGAGATTGCAGATAGGCTACCAAATTCAGCGCATCTTCAGTTGCAACCACCTTACCCTTTTTGTTGTTCATAAACTCTTCAGGGACCGCAACAACCTTATCTGTAAGCGCCGGATTTTCTTTGATAACAAACAACCAGGGATAAGCTGGCATGATCGATTCGGCAACAACTGCCCTCGGGTTATAAAGGTGTACCAGGTTCCAGTCCTCGCTGGGCTGGCGGTTCCCAACATTGATCAGGTCAGGCCCCGTACGTTCCGTTCCCATTAATGAGGCAGAATTTCTCCAGAGGTCCTGACGCTCTATGTCAGCATAATCGGCTGAGATGCTTGGTCTGGAACCGAACATTTTATCCATATCAACGTTGCGGACCTGTTGGGTATGGCAAGCCACGCAGCCATTGGCTATGTAAAGTGCTTTCCCCTTTTTGGCCGCCTCGCTCAAACGTTCGGCATTCGGCAGGCGCGCATTATCCTTCTGATTATTTAGAGCGGGCATAATCGCCACAAAAAGTGTCAGGATCAGGAACAATGCTGCCGTAGCAATAAATAGGTTTTTATGATTATTAAAGAATTCCATGTTTTTGTTTCAGACTGTTTTTTTGTTTGTTTAATTCGATGTTTCCAATTTGTTAAAGAAGGTCCTTTTCCAGTTCGCGTATCGCCAGGTCTTTCACATCCAGAGCTGATTTTGAACCCCACATCTTGTAGAGATTGTAAGCAAATACCAAATGGGACAGCCACATCAAACTCCCTCCTATTGCCCGCCACAGCCAATGTGGGGCCATTAGGATCACACTGTCCAAAAAGGGTTTTCCTTCCATCCATGATAAGCCGCGCATCGTTCCACCAATCATCAAAGGCACGGAGTAAAACAACAAACCAATTAAGGCCATCCAGAAATGAGCGCCTACCATAATTTGAGGGGCCTCTTTTCCAGTTAAACGTGGGATTATGGTATACATACCTGCCCATAGAAAAAAGGTAATGATCCCATACATGGTCAAATGTGAATGCGCTACTGTAAAATCGGTAAAATGCCAAAGCAGGTTAGCCTCACGAAAAGCTTCTGCCGTCCCCTGCATGGAACCCGTGAAATAAAATACAATCCCTACGATAAAGAAAGGCAAGGTGTAGCTGTCGGTTATCTTGTGCCAGGCACCCTTAAAGGTCATAACAAAATTCGTTGTTCCTGCCACAACCGGAATAACCATCCCGGCACTGCCCACGATAGCCACGGTTTGCAGCCACCAGGGGATAGCGCTGAACACAAAATGGTGCGTTCCGATCAAGGTATAAAACAGGATCTGTGTCCAGTAGGCCAAAATGCCCAAACTGTATGAATAGATGGGACGGTTCAATTGTTGAGGGAGGTAATAGTATACAATACCCAGGGTGAACATCATAAACCACATCCCTACACCCTGGTGCATATAATAGCCCTGCACAATGGTCTCACCAAGCCCATTCTGCCAGAAAGGGACGTAGGCAACTATCGTAATGATGATAGCAAATATAAGCGCCGCTATCATATACCAGTTAGAGATATAGATTTCTTTGGTCCTTCTACGGGCAATGGTTTTCAGGAAATTGATGAGCGTTATCACCAATGCAATGGCGAACAGTAGTTGGATGGGCCAGATGTATTCACGGAACTCACCGCCACCGTTATTGATACCGGCCATTAAAGCAATAGTCCCAAAAAGAACCGCTGCATTGATCAAGATCAAGGTAATCCACCCCAATTTATAGCTGAACAGGTTATTGTTCCCTACCCGGGGTACCGAATAATAACCCAAACCCAACATACCCAAGGATGCCCAGCCCCAAAAAACCGCGTTTGTATGCACAGGTCTTAACCTGCCAAAGCTTAACCAACTAACCTGATCAACATCGGGGGCAACGAATTTTATACCTACATACTCACCAACGCTTGTCCCAAATACCAGCCAAAACGTGGCGGTTGCGGTAAACCACAAAACCAACCTGGCTATTTTGGGATCTACCGGCGGGCGCTTCGAGGCCTTTTTCTTTACGGCGACAAATGGTAGCGAGGTATCGGGGTTTTCGGTTATCAGGCCCCTTTTGTCAACGATGGGCTGATCGCCCGAGAGTTCCCGCTGGGTCAGCTGGTAATCCACCGCTTCTTCCCTCCTTTTCAATGTTGTTTCCAGTTCTTTTTCGGGCAAAGACTTGAGGTATTCGGCCAACCGTTTTGCCTCATCCAGCTTGTTTCTTTCACTGATCTTATTTACAGATTTCCTGATCCGCCCAACCAATAGCAGGATGCCTACAATAATGGGGATTGCAATCAGGATCAACGTAATAATCACTCCTCCATTGGTCATCAATCCATCGGAAGATGCACCAGTTTGTGCATATCCCTGGTTGCTGATCAAACAAAATGCAGTAAGAATCGCGCAACTCAATGTTCCTTTTGAACCAGGTTTTGAAAGCATTTTTTCTTTAAGGTTTATAAAATCTTTTATCTGCTTACTGCTCATCGTATTGATATAGTGTTTAAATCGCTCTTCTTCATCCTTATAAATGGTTTGGGAGGCATTACTTTTAATCTGCCCGGTCTTAGATAAAATGGATAGGGCACATATCAAAACAATCAGGATAACTACAGATAATACAATGACAAAACTATTAAGCCAAGGACTTATCAATGTCAATTCAAAGGTGTCTGAAATCATATTTACTATTTTGATGTAAAATTAAAAATAAATGATTTAATAAAAGAGTTTTTTATCTTTTATTAATAAAAAAGATCAAGAACTCTTTTATTAATAGCAATTGGATACACCCATAATGAATAGCTTGTTATTAGAAATAACCCGTTGTGCATTTAAATAATGCTGATTTTTAAATTATTGATATTTCTGTTGAATACGTTTTTGTTGATGTACTGAATAATCGTCATGGCCGTAATCTTCGTTAATATCCTTGTCTTGAACCCGTCAAAAGATTTAGCATAGTTACGCCTGACCATGAATTGGTCACACATTTGTGAGAATAAGGTCTCAATTCGCTTTCTGGATTTTCTGAACAGGCCGAATTGAGGTTTGTACCCCTTTTGGTTGTTTCTTTTTGGCGTATCCAATCTGATGTTTGCTGATTCAAAAAGGTTCAGCTGTACCGCTGCGGACAGATATCCCTTATCGCCCAGCAGGGTGCAGTCCGAGAACTGATCGCTGAGATCACCCAGATAATGAATATCATGGACATTCGCCGGGGTGAGGTCAATCGCCTGAAAGACGCCTTTTAACGAACACACAGCATGAAGTTTATAGCCATAATAGTACGTCTTTTGCGAGGCACAGTATCCTTTGGTCGGCATGCTGTAGAGCTCCTCTCTACATATTTTTGAGCGGGAACTACGAGCAATCTTACAGATTTCCAAAGGCATGCTATCCACGATAAATACATCTTCGGACTCATTGAACGATTCGGCAAGTTTCAGACGGATAATATTCTGGTAGGGCATCAATCTACGCTTTCTCCGGTTGTATACCGTGCGGTCGATTCTACAGGCCAAACAGGACGGCAGCTTTCGGAAAAGGTCGTTCTCACTGTCGATACCCATGTATTCAGCTGTCAAACTCAGACTAATGACCTCAAGGTCACTCATCACCGGACGTCTGCGCTGCACGGGTAATTGCCTGTCTGTCGATATTTTTCTTAAAACTTCCAATATTCTTTCGTAATTTGCTCTTAAGTTGTTCATTCTAAATCGTTTTGTCGTTAAAACAATTTACTGACTATCAGCGTAATGAACAACTTATTTCTGTTTTTTTATCCCTAAATCATAATGCACAACGGGTTAGAAATAGTAATTTACAGGAAATTGTAATTTAAATTTTGATAATTAAAGAAAGGTTTTTTATCTTAAACATTTATTTGTGCAAACACGTATTTGCCGAATAGATGCTAATATTTATTAACCAAAAAAAATTAAAACTAAATGGAAAAAGATTTTAAGAAATTGTTGGGATTACTGAATATTCTTCCCACTGATGATTTATTTATCTTTAAAAATGGAAAGTTAAAACCCTATTCTAACCTGTATGAGTTCGAGTACCATTTATCAAACTTTGTTGATAAAGTAACGGAAGAAGCATCCTGTACAAAAGATGTAAGAAAAAGAAATGAGATTATTGAAATTTCTGAAAATTTTTTGAGAAAGATATCCGACAATATCTCTTTTCAACAAGATTTTAAAAAACTGGAAAGAAAAATTAAACCTGCTTCAAGGAGATTTCCCAGAAATCCTAGAAATTAAAAATTCTTACATTTTAAAGCCACCAATGCAGTGGCTTTAAAATCCATTTAACTCCATTTGCATATGTTCATAACGCCCTCCCATAAATACTTTAACAGATTTAGTTTCAAAGCCCAAACGGTCATATAGTCTTTTAGCATTTGTATTATCCATATCAACTAATAAACCCACACGTTGATGATTTAATTTCTTAGCCCACTCCAATGTCGATTGAATGAGCATAGTCCCTATTCCCTTTCCTTGAAAAAAGGGTGAAACACCCACCGTGTCAATATAAAACTCACCGGCTTCTGTTTCATCTTCAGGGTAAAAGTTATTTAACTGGTAATTATCCTTTAAGTAGTCAAGAAAGGGTGATCGTAGCGCATCTAACAAAGCACCGTCATAAGCAGTTATTGAACCTATTATTTGGTTACCTTTCTCATAAACTAATGTATTTTTATAGCTGTATTGGTTATTCTCCTGTTGAAAAAAATATTCGAATAACTGGATGCCAAGATTTGAATCATTACTTTTAGTAAATTTGTATGTTAAATCATCCATAGCCTGGACAACCAATGGAGCAACCTGTTTAAAATCGGATGCTTTAGCTTGTCTAATATTTTCATTTGCTAAGTAAAGACTATTCATTTTATTTTATACAGGTAAATAAGAGGTTTATTTAAAATATTAATAGTTTCAGAACTTGATTATTATTTGGCTAATGTACGAAAATGAACATATTTCTGTTCGGTATCGAACAAATTCTGTTCTTATAAATAATCAGGCAATTGACCTGTAAGTAATTAGCAAGATTGGTATATTTGTAGATATACTATCCCTATGATTCAAGCCAAAATTCTTATAGTTGACGATGATACCGATGTACTTACCGCTGTCCGGCTTCTGTTAAAAAAAGAAGTTTCTGAAATAATTATTGAAAAAAATCCCGAGAAAATACTCACTATTCTTTCCTCACAGCGCATTGATATGATCATGTTGGATATGAATTTCAAAAGTGCAATTAACAGCGGAAATGAAGGTTTATACTGGTTGAGTCGGATTAAGGAGTTAAAAAAAGATATTCCGGTTATTATGATAACTGCCTATGGTGCAATTGACCTGGCTGTGCAAAGTTTAAAGCAAGGCGCCGCGGATTTCATTGTAAAGCCATGGCAGAATGAACACTTAATCAGCGTAGTTAAAGAGTTACTTTTAATAAAAGATAATAAAAGCCAAAAGCCAAAAAACAATCAAATGGTCATGGCGGATATGATTGGGGAGTCTGAAATTATGAAAACTGTATTTCATAAATTGGGAAAAATAGCGCCCACAGATGCTAATATCTTAATTCTTGGAGAGAATGGGACTGGTAAGGATTTAATTGCAACCGCTATTCATAAACAATCAAAGCGAGCAAATCAAGCTTTTGTAAAAGTAGATGTTGGCGCCTTAACCGACAGCCTATTTGAAAGTGAACTTTTCGGACACAAGAAAGGAGCTTTTACAGATGCGCGAGAAGACAGGGAAGGAAGATTTGAATCTGCTAATAAAGGGACGCTTTTCTTGGATGAGATTGGAAATATCTCTTTACAACAACAGTCAAAGTTGTTAACGGTATTGCAAAACCGGGAAGTAACCCGTTTAGGAACCAATCAATCAATCGACATTGATATTCGTTTAGTTTGTGCAACCAATGTTCCTTTAAGGGAGCTGGCCGACGAAAATCGCTTCCGTAAAGATTTAATTTATCGCATCAATACGATTGAAATACAGGTACCTCCATTACGTGAGCGAGGAAACGATATTCTATTACTTGCCAAACACTTTATTAAGAAATATGCAGATAAATACATGAAAACAGTGCAAACCCTTGATAAAAGAGCAGAAAAAAAGTTATTAGAATATCATTATCCGGGAAATGTGCGTGAGCTTCAATATAGCATTGAACGTGCCGTTATTATGTCTGAAAGTACAATTCTTTCCAGTGAAGATATCATCTTCTCTCCTATTGAAAATATTGAAGTTCAATCTTCTGCCATAAACGAAGAACATAATTTAATAGAATTGGAACGCAACACCATTTTAAAAGTTATTGAGAAATATAATGGCAATATTTCCAAAGCTTCAAAAGAATTGGGTATTACACGTACGGCACTTTACAGGCGTCTTAGCAAATATAATATCTGATGCGTAAATTCCGCCGGTTAATATTCTTGAGGGCCCTATTGCTTTTTCTAGGGCTTACCTGTTTAGCGTGGCTTCTATTAAATAAAAGCTATTTTTATGCACTACTGTTTCTGCCCTTTTGCGTTTGGCTAATGTGGTTTGCCATCCATTCTCAAATTCGCACATACAGAGAATTGCAAGATTTTGTGGAAGCCGCTAAATACCGTGATTTTACAAGATTCTTTCCTTTAGAAGGCAGCAGTATAGAAACCCGCCCTTTAAGAGCAGCATTTAACGACATCAATGATATTTTTAAAAAAATAAGCAGTGAGCGGGAAGCCCAATATCAATACCTACAAAAAATTCTGGAATTGGTAGAGACCGCAATCATTGCTTATGAGGAAGAAACTGGTAAAATTATGTGGATTAACGAATCTTTTAAAGCACTATTCAACATCCCTTATTTTTCAACTATCTCTGCCCTGAAAAAGAAAAATAGTGGACTTTATGATCGAATATTAGATCTAACTCCAGGAGAAAATGGTTTATACACCTTTGAAACAATGCAGGGCTTCATTAAGTTACAGCTTCATATAAGTAACTTCCAAACTGTCGCTGGCAAGTACCGGCTAATTGCATTACAAAATATCAATGAAGCATTGGACGAAACAGAATCAAAAGCCTGGCAAAAACTGCTAAGTGTTTTGACTCATGAAATCATGAATTCCATAGCACCCATTTCATCACTGGCAGATACGATAAAAAACCGACTGGAAAGCTTGCCCTACACAGAAGAACTGGAGGATATCCGGTTAGGTACCGAAACTATTAAACGCCGTAGCGAAGGCCTATTAAAGTTCGCAGGTACTTATAGAACACTTAATAAAATAACTCAGCCAGATCTGGTTTTCATTAAGGCGGCTGTTTTATTTGAAAATCTGTATCTCCTTTTAGAACCAACACTCATCCAGAGAAACATAGAATTCGACATCATTCTAAAAGATCCTTCACTTGATTTAATGATTGATATTAATCTAATTGAACAAGTGCTAATCAACCTCTTACTCAATGCAATTGAAGCAGTGAAAGGAATAGAAAAACCATATATCAGTCTTAAGGCTCTGTCAGCAGCTGGAAAAATTCAAATCAAAGTAAGCGACAATGGAATAGGTATGTCAAGTGATATCCTTGATAATATTTTTACTCCATTCTTTACTACACGTAAAACCGGAAGTGGTGTTGGCTTAACCCTCAGTAAGCAAATCATGCTCTTACACAAAGGAAACATCTTGGTAAATTCAGAAGAAGGTAGAGGAAGCACCTTTACCTTACAATTCTGAACAACACCAACACATGAAAATTAGTCTTTCTGAATTTGACCATCCAAGAGGTTAATGACCCGACTACCATACGCGGCATTTTTCTCTGAATGGGTAACCTGAATGATCGTTACACCTTCCTCTTCATTTAACTTCTTAAAGAGCCCCATAATCTCTTCACCCTGTTTTGAATTGAGGTTCCCTGTTGGTTCATCAGCTAATAGAACTTTTGGTTTTCCTGCCAGAGCCCGGGCAATCCCAACAATTTGTTGCTGCCCCCCTGAAAGTTGATTTGGAAACAGGTCTTTTTTACCAACAATTCCAAAACGATCTAACATATCAGCAACAATCGCTTTTCGTTCACCCGATTTCAGATTCTTATAAATTAAAGGGGTTTCAATATTTTCAGAAACCGTTAACTCATCTATTAAATGATAAGCTTGAAAAACAAAGCCCATATACTGTTTATAGATTTCTGAGCGTTTTTTCTCTTTAAACTTCAATACGTTTTCTTCATAAAAATTATATGCTCCTTCATTGGGTTCATCTAACAATCCAATAATATGCAGTAAAGTTGATTTCCCAGAACCCGATGGCCCCATAATCGATAAAAATTCTCCCTCTTTAATAGATAAATTCACATCCTTTAAAACAAACGCTCGGTTGCCACCCACATTATACCACTTAAATATATTATTTAATTCAATCATATTATATAATTAATTATCAATTAGTTTATTTATATCAACTGTTATATATCACTCTTCATGTAAAACATTTATCGGATTAAGGTAGGTAGCTTTGACTTATCTATTCCGTCCTTAACGACTTAACAGGATCAGCTACAGCTGCCCGTACAGATTGGGCCATCACCGTTAGCAAAGCCACGATCAAAACAATGATCCCTCCCAAAAGGAGGATCCACACATTCATTTGAATCCGGTATGCAAACCCTTCCAACCAGCTGCTCATTAACCACCATGCTAAGGGTGCACCAATTAAAAATGCAATTCCAATTAACCGAATAAAATCTTTTGAAAGCAGCAATACAATCTCAGAAACCCTTGCTCCCAATACTTTTCGGACTCCTATTTCTTTCGTACGTTGATTCATCATCAAAAGAGCAAGTGCAAACAAACCCATGCAAGAGATCAAGATAGCTAAAACAGATCCGATGACAACAATCCTGGAAAACTTCTTCTCATTTTTATATAAACGCTGTGTATTTTCATCCAGAAAAGAGGCAGCAACTGAAGCTTTCGGATTAACAGTCTTCCATGTCTTCTCTATGACTGCCATCGCTTGAGACAGATCTTCAGATTTTATTCGGACAAAAATATAAGAAAGCGGCTCTGCTGGGTATATACTCATGGTAAGTGGCACTACTTTCGCATGAAGCGTTTGAAAATTAAAATCCTTTACAACACCTATAATTTTCACGTTTTCATCGTCCACATTTTCATCGTCAGCCAATGGCAGAACT
>Ga0160445_100643_pt1 | contig 14598 bp, 9 predicted proteins | sample HID1972M_E1MG_FD_108215 | JGI IMG/M metagenome (GOLD analysis project Ga0160445, IMG submission 108215) | Enriched pill bug-associated microbial communities from UW Madison campus, WI, USA - HID1972M_E1 MG | ecosystem: Host-associated > Arthropoda: Insects > Digestive system > Unclassified ... | reverse complement strand
GATGAATTCCACTTTTTGCCGTAATAAATTAAGCATTTCGTCCTCGGAATCAACAGTCCAGCTATTTACAGTAAGGCCCACGGCATGCGCTTCTTTAATCCATGAAGGATTTTTTCTGAATATATCAAAATGATAGTCAAGACCAGTATAACCATCTTTCTTTGCTTGCGCTGGGGCAATATCTCCATTCAGATAATCTACATTGGCTTTTGTATCTAATTCATGAACAAGTTTGCCAGCATCATAATCGAAACAGATATAATCAACCAGTTTTCTTGCTGTTAGCTTTTTTACTTCGGCCACGCACATTTCGGTTGTTTTCAGAGTTCGCTCTTTATTTATGATGGAACTTTTAATTTCTAAAATTAACCGTGTTTTTTTTTGCTTTAGCCCTTCCTTTAAGTATTCTTGAAGGGTAGGGATGCTTTCGCCATTAGGATGTTTTTTAGCTAATAAATCTTTGTACGTAGAGTTTTCGATATCTATGCCATAAAAATCTTTGTCATGATTAACAACAAGAATATCATCTTTAGTTAAGTGAACATCAAACTCAGAACCATAGCAACCCAACTGGATGGCATAATTAAGTGAAGCCAAAGAGTTTTCTGGTAAATTTTGTGTTTTCCAAGCACCACGATGTGCAATTACCTTAGTTTGTGCTTGTGTAAAATTTACCATTGCCAATGTTATAACAATCATAAATAGGTATTTAGTGATATTCATTGTTTTGATTTAAGTTCAGCAAAGATGTTTATTATAATTTAGTGGTTTTGTAAAGATAAAATAGCATAATGATAAATCCAATAATTAACTGAAAGTTCAAATTTCTATTTTTTATAAGAAATAAGAAGTGAGATTAAAATAATTTCCTGCTAAAGCCTTATCTTGCAATATATGGCTGCTATAGAATTAACTGTAATAGGATGTGGTGATGCTTTTTCCAGCGGAGGAAGGGCTCATACCTGTTTCTATGTGAGAGCAGTTTCTTGTTGCTTTTTAATAGATTGTGGAGCAACCGCATTTTCGAGCTTAAAGAAAAACGGCATAAGCAATGAAGAAATTGATGTTGTGATTATTTCACATTTTCACGGCGATCATTATGGAGGTCTGCCATTCTTTTTATTGGAGGCCGCAGTTTTAAAGAGAACCAAGCCATTAACTATAATAAGTCCGCCCGGTTGCAAGGAGAAAATTAAGGAGCTTTTAACCTTGCTTTATCCAGGGAGTACAGTTCTTGATAAATTAACTGTTCATTTTAGAAGTTATCAGGATGATGAGGAACTTAAAACTGAACACTTAAGCGTGTTGGCAGTGCCGGTAATTCATTCTCCAGCCACTTTACCACATGGCTTAAGAATTCAAATAGATAGGAAGGTGATTAGCTATTCTGGAGATACGGAATGGACGCAAAATTTGGCGATTCTTGCTAAAGATGCGGATCTGTTTATCTGTGAATGTAACTTTTATTCGCTTCAGGTAAAAGGGCATATGAACTATAAACTGCTGCAGAAAAATCTTTCAAAACTTGCGTATAAACGTATTATGCTTACTCATTTTGACAATGAAATGCTTCAGAACCTTGAAAAGGTAGAGGTAGAATGTGCATCCGACGGTTTAAAAATACACTTATAAATCCAATATGAACCTTATTATTCTTCCTGCCATCCACCACCGAGAGCCCGATATAATTCAACACGTGCAAGCACAAGTTGTTGTTTAACACTTACCAAGTCCAGTTCACTATCTATTGCATTTTTTTGAGCACTGATCACTTCCAGATAAGTTGCAAGACCGGCTCTAAATAATAATCCAGCTTGTTTAATCCCTAGTTGTGCAACCTCTACACGCTTTTCAGCGATTAGAAGTTCTTCCTCAAGATTCTTTAAAGCTACCAGGGTATTCGTTATTTCGTTGATTGCTTCAAGTACTGTTTGTTGGAAATCAATTTCCGCTTTATCACGGTCTAATTTGGCAATCTCAAAATTGGTTTTAAGTTTGCGGCGGCTAAACACAGGTTGTGTTATACTTCCAATCAAACTCCCAAATAAGGAACCTGGTATGCTAACCCAATTAGAAGGAAGCATACTGTTCACCCCACCTTTTGCGTCTATATTTAAACTTGGATACCGATAAGCCTGAGCAACCCCAATTTCTGCATTGGCTGAACGCAATTCTAATTCAGATGCCCTTACATCTGGCCTATGGCTCACCATATAAAGAGGTATACCTGCAGAGATGGTATCAGTAATAAAATCGGTTAAAGCTTCTTGGCGTTTTACACTGTCGGGTAGTTGACCTGCCAATGCTCTTAAATTATTTTCCTGTACGGTAATTTTTCGTTTGATTTGAGGAATCAGGGCCTGTGCTTCTAATCGTTGTGATTCCGTTTGCTGGATTGCCAATGATGTTAATTGGCCAGCATCGCGTTGTAATTTTACAATACGCAATGTGCTATCACTTAATTGAAGGTTACGATTGGCAACTTCTAATTGGGCATCAAGCATTAATAAATTATAATAGCCTTCTGCTACATTAGCTATTAACTGTGTTTGAAGCAGTTTTCGTGCTTCATAAGTCTGTAGATATTGCGCTAAAGTGCTTTCGTTCTGTCGTCTGATCTTTCCCCAAATATCAAGTTCCCAGCTTAAATTTAAACCTGAACTGTTTTGAGGTGTATACATATACATATTTTCAGGAGGCGTTTTGCCTGTCTCTTCATAATATTTGGCTGTAGCCGGAGAATAGAAGTTCTTTGAACGATATTGCCTGTTAAGCGTGGCTACATCAGCTCCTATTTCTGGCAAAAATTGCGCACGAGCTTGTCGAACTTGCTGATCGGCAATTTGGATATTCTTTAACGCTTTGCGCATATCATAATTATATACAAGGGTAGTATCTATAATTCGTTGAAGGGTAGTGTCAACGAAAAAGTTTTTCCAATAGATAGTACCGATGCCAGCCGAATCGGTTGATGTTATTTCATCCCGATAGTTTTCCGGAATATTAAGCTCCGGGCGCTGATAATCTTTTCCAACCCTACAAGCGCCAAGACCGATAGAGAAGGTAATTATTAATATATAAATATAGTGGGATTTATTCATCGTCTTCCTCCTCTTGAGCCATTTTTGATTTTATCTGTTCATCTAATTTTTGAAATATTGAATAGAGTACCGGAATAATGAATATACCGATGGTTACCCCGAACAGCATACCTCCAGCGGCGCCTATACTAATTGAATGATTTCCTTGCGCCGATGGGCCAACGGACCACATTAAAGGAATTAATCCTGCAACGAAAGCAAGTGAGGTCATTAGTATTGGCCTTAATCTTAGTCTTGAACCTTCTTTAGCGGCATCGGATATGCTTGATCCGCTTTTTCGTTGCTGTACGGCAAATTCAACAATAAGGATGGCATTTTTTGCTAACAAACCAATTAGCATAATTAATCCAACCTGTACATAAATGTTGTTTTCTAATCCAGCTAAATTAACGGCTGTATAAACACCAACAAGGCCAACCGGTACTGAAAGGATAATAGCAAATGGAAGAATATAGCTTTCATATTGTATGGCCAGTAAAAAATACACAAATAATATACTCAGTGCGAAAATCAAAATAGTTTGCCCACCTGATTCACGTTCCTCTAAACTCATGCCTGTCCATTCATAGCTATAATTTGCGGGAAGAGACTCTTTTGCAACTTCTTCAATTGCTTCCATGGCGTCCCCGGAACTGTAGCCTGCAGTAGGAGAGGCGTTAATGGTAATAGCATTGAAAAGGTTATAGCGGTTAACAGTTTCCGGACCCATTACTCTACGTAATGTTATTAAGGTATTGGCGGGGACCATTTCTCCTTTCTTGTTTCTTACAAAAATTGATTTAAAGGATTCGGGATCATTGGTGAATTGAGCGTCAGCCTGCATATAAATTCTATATTGCCTGCCAAAACGACTAAAATCACCTGCAGTGACCCGTGCATAATAACCTCTTATAGCAGTCATCAATTCTTTTGGTGTTACACCCAGCGCCTGCGATTTTACAAAATTGATATCAAGTTGATATTGTGGGAAGTTAGCTTTAAATGGTGTAAAAGCATTATCTATTTCCGGACGTTTTTTAAGTTCTTCAATAAATTTTTGTGCATCATCACTAAAAGCTGTAAAGGATCCACCTAAACGATCTTGCAGTACAAATTCCAATCCGCTAAAATCGCCAAATCCTTGAACGGTTGGTCGTGCATAAACACTAAAGGCTGCTTCATTAATTTGTGATAAATCACTGCGCAAGGTGTCCATAAAGTTATTGATGTCCTTAATATTGCCTCTATCTTTATGTTCCTTTAGGTTAAGATAGCCAACGGCAAAGGCTGGACTGGCAGTAGCATCTATCGCATTATAGCCAGAAATGGTTGTTAAACCTGAAAGTTGCTCCCTTTTTCTAACGATGCTATCCGCTCTTCTTAATACTTCTGTAGTTCGGGAAAGTGACGCTCCTGGTGGCATAGCCATTGAGAAAGTGATAAAGCTATCATCTTCAGTTGGAATAAAACTGGAAGGTGTTTTGTTCATAATAAATACGCCTAGTGCCGATAGGATAGCTAAAGAAATGATGGTTAGCCGTTTACGATCTAGCAAGAAATTTAAAGAATTAACATATTTATTGGTCAAGGCATCGAAAGCTCTGTTAAATCCGTTGAAAAAGTTCCCTTTGGCACGGTTAAATCTATTATCTTTTACTATTGGTATAACCTCATCTCTTTTACGGTTTTTGTTCTTTAATAAGAGGGCGCATAAAACCGGGCTTAATGTTAGTGCGTTTAAGGCTGATATTAGGATAGCAGTAGCTAAAGTATAGGCAAATTGCTTATAAAAAACACCTGATGGCCCTTCCATGAAACCAACGGGTAAGAAAACAGCAGCCATAACCATGGTGATTGAAAGAATAGCGCCGGTAATTTCACTCATGGCTGCTGCTGTGGCCTTTCGAGCTGATAGCTTTGTCCCTGCCATTTTCTGATGAACAGCTTCAACGACGACAATGGCATCATCAACCACAATTCCGATAGCCAGAACCAAGGCAAACATAGTCAATACATTAATTGAAAAACCAAATAGAAGCAAGAAGAAAAAGGTTCCTATAAGAGATACGGGTATGGCAATTGCCGGAATAAGAGTTGACCGAAAGTCCTGGAGGAATATAAATACGATAAGGAAGACCAACAAAAAGGCTTCAAATAATGTATGTTTAACTTGATCTATTGATTGGTCAATTTGATCACGAACACTATAGGTAATTTCATAGTTGATGCCTTCAGGAAAAGACTTTTCTATTTTTTCAAGCACTTTCCTTACTTCTTTATCAATTTCTACCGCATTAGATCCGCTGGTTTGAACCAAATTTAAAGTAAGACCGGGGAAGCCGTTAACTTTGTTATCACTACCTACATTGGTTGCCCCAAATTCAATTCTTGCTATATCTTTTAAATAAAGGACAGATCCATCTTCATTAGTCTTGATGACCAAATCCTCAAATTCTTCAGGAGTGCTGAACCGCCCTCTATGTTTAAGCGCGGTTTCAAAGACTTCATCCGAGGATTCCCCAAACTTTCCTGGGGCTATTTCAAAGTTTTGATTTTTTATTGCTGTTAATACGTCTTGAGGTACTAAGTTATAAAGAGCTAGCTTTTCTGGATTTAGCCATGTACGCATAGCATAATCACGTGCTCCGACCCGTGTAATAGAAGCTACCCCACGAATCCTTAATAATTCCCTATTTATATTTATCTGGGCGTAAGCCTGTAAAAAGGTTTCATTATAAATCCCTTCAGGATGATCACTGTAGATATTCATGGTCATGATAATACCGTTCTGCTTTGGCATAACGGTGATCCCTGACTCGTTTACCTCTGCTGGGATTTGACCAGAAGCTTTGGATACCCTGGTTTGAACATTTACTGCAGCCTGATCAGGATTGGTGCCAGGCTTAAAGAATATGGTGATATTTCCGGAACCTGTATTACTGGCTGTAGACTTAATATAAGTCATATTGTCAACCCCGTTAATAGCTTCTTCTATAGGTAATAGTACACTTTGTGCAACAGTTTCTGCATTGGCACCTGGATACGATAAACTAACATTTACACTTGGAGGAGCTATCTCTGGAAAACGGGTAATGGGTAATTTCTTCATTCCCACTAAACCTAGTATAACTAATAAAATGGAAATTACGGTAGCCAGTACGGGTTTACTGATGATTGTTTTTAGCATATTTTCGTTGCTTTTCGACTTTGAATTATTTTTCAAAGCGAATTGTCTTTCAAAAAATAATTAAGTATGAATATTAAATGCTTGCAGGGTTCTGTACTTGAGGGTTGACAGTCAATCCGTCTTCTAGCTTATCAAGTCCGGAAAGTACCACTTTATCATCTGGTTTTAAGCCCTCTTTAACAATGTAGTTTGATCCGCTTATACCATCAAGAACAATGGATTGCATTTTTATTTTATTGTCATTACCAACCACATAAACGAATGTTTTATCCTGTAAGTCGATAACTGCTACTTGTGGTACAAGAATAACTCCTGGACGAAGTTCTTCCATTTTTAATGTGCCCGTGTTACCATGCCTTAAGATATTGTTCGGATTAGGAAAGCTTGCACGTAATGAAATCGCCCCTGTAGTGCTATTGACTTGTCCATCGATTGCATCCACAATTCCTTTTTCGTTGTATTCAGTGCCATCAGCGAGCATGAGCCGTACATAAGGCACTAGTTTATTCGTGTTGGTAACACCGCTTGAATCACCACGCTGTGCACTTTTTGTAAAGTATAAAAAATCAGATTCGCTCATTGAGAAATAAACATATACTTCCCGAGTGTCTGATAAAACTGTTAATGCCTGTGAATCACTTTTAGTTACTAAATTGCCAATGCGTTTAGGAATCCGACCAATATAACCACTTGATGGAGCCTTGATGGTTGTGAAGTCAACAGCAATTTTCGCAGTAGCGACTGCTGTAGCAGCTTTGGCAACGGATGCACTGGCTACTTCATAATTTGATTGAGCAGTGCTTAACTGGACATCAGAAATTACATCATTTTCTACCAAAGGCTTTAAACTTTCTACTTCAAGGCGTGCATTTTTTTCTTTCGCCTTTTCCACTCTTTCGTCTGCCGCTGCATTTTTATAAGCCTCACGGTAGGGCAATTCATTAATCTTAAAAAGGTTCTGACCTTCCTTCACATAAGCACCTTCATCTACATAGATTTTTTCAAGAACCCCCTCAACCTGTGGACGGATCTCTACATTTACTTTACCTTCAATAGTTCCCAAGTAGTCTCTTACTGTTGTAGCAGTGCCAGTATCAACCTTGACAACAGGTAAGGAGAGGAGATTATTAGCTTCACTGTCATTATTGGCAGCTTTTGAGTTACAACTTTCTAATGTTATTATTAAAAAAAGGGCCATTATAGGCCAAATGAATGTATTAATACTAGATTTTAATTTATTAATCATGAATTTTTTTTTGTTTTAGTTGCTGTTATTCTTAATCTGTATTATAAAAAAGGGGTTAAGGCAGCTTTAACCCTATAATCAGAATTAGTGCCAAACATTTATAATTATGTATTATATTTGCTACCATTTATTATGGTAAACTTTATTTTATTAAGCTTTTTCCATTTATTTTTAATCGCATTCCTGCTCCATGCTATGCGAACTCATAAAAGCTTCGATGCTTTAGCCAAGATTTTTATTTTCTTAATTCTAGTCCATTGTTCATTGATTTATTTGGAAATCGGTACTCCCTTAGTCCTCCTATATGGGCCAATGGTTCTTGGTTTGCAACATCAAATGAAGGGCGGGGAAATATTGAAAAAGTCTTCGTATCTCCATTTGCTTCCTTTCCTTGTAATGATTATTTTCTATAGTGTTTTATATTATACCCAGCAGTTTAACTTTGCCCAAAGTGAATCATTATTAATTTATTATCCTATTTATTTTTTCTGTATGGCGTTTTCTTTAATCGCGTATGGAATGTTAATTTGGTTAGAAAAAGAAGATGTTGTATATAATCGGATTCAGCAGCAGTTAGTTTTGCATTTATCTGCTCTAAATTTTATAACAGCAATATTTATTAGTATTCTTTTTGCATCTTTTTTAGGAAAGCTGGATATAGATAAAATCGGATTTAACTCTATTTATATTATCTATGGTTTGTTATTCATATCCATTTTAATTCTGACAATATACCTCGCTAGTAATAGCCGCGAAGCGCTTTATGAGTTTGATAATCGTTTAAAGGTAAATACTCTTGATCGAAATCCGAGATACAATGCTTTTACGATTGAAATTGATGTCTTAAATGAGTATGTTCATACTTTAGAGAATATAATGAAAGACAAAAAAATTTATTTAAAATCTGGATTGTCTTTGGAAGAATTATCGATTGAGACGGGAATCCCAAAACATCATTTTTCGCAATTGTTTAATGTTTATTTAGGAAAGACATTCTATCAATATATTGCTGAGTATCGGATAAAAGAGGCTGTTTTTCGGATTAATTCTGATGAGAATATAACAATAGAATCTTTGGCATTTGAATGCGGCTTTAATTCTAAAACGTCGTTTAATAAGTATTTTAAGAAAATAACAACTATAACACCTTCTGAATATCGTGCTAAAAGCGAAACCTTAAATCAAGAAAGTTGATTTGCTAGCGTATGGAATATTTACTTTTGACTATTTTAATAATTGCTTTGCTTTCCATTTATATCAATTTTAAAATAGGTATAAGCACGAGTTTCAATAAAGTTGTACTGTTTTTTCTCTGCTTTGCTTCTTTTCATGTTTGTTATACATTTGCTTATGAGTTTTTTAACTTTCCCAAGTATATTGATGCGGGATTTCCTTTTGGTCTGGTATATGGACCAGTATTTTATTTTGCTTTAAAAACTGCTTCTGAGAGCAGTTTTTCTCTTCGGAATGCTTTGTTGCACCTTATTCCATTTGTTTTATGGATTATCCTTTTTTTGATTTTTGCTTTATCCCCTAGTTTTCGCCTGTCTTATTATGGGGTTTATTACAGCATTTTATATTCTTTAACATCCATATCGATGATCTCATATGTCGTTATGGCCTTTATCTTTAATTGGAAGCGCATTCAATCTGAATCGTTTGTTAAAACGGTGCGTCTTATCACAATTGGAATCGCAGTATTAACTACCATCGGATTATTAATTTTAACAACGACTTTAACTCATATTATACCGAGAACGACAGATTCAAGACAATTTCCCCGATATTTAATCTATACAGCTCTGTTGATCCAGGTCTGTGCTGTATTGCGTTACCAAATTGGACGGCTAAGACAAAATGATATTGATCCTGTTCAGGATAACAATTTCTCTTTTTCTGAAAGTGATAACCTTGCTCAATATCAGAAGTCTTTAATTTCTGATAGTACTATGGATATTTATGAGCTGAAATTGAAAGAATTGATAAAAAATAAAGTCTTTCAAGATGCTGGCCTCTCGTTAGAGAGCTTAGGTAAACAAATTGGAGCGCCTAAACATCACCTCACTCAACTTTTGAATCTTCGTATGAAGAAATCCTTTAAACAGTTTATCAATGAACATCGTGTACACCATGCGTGTTCAATCTTAAAAGATAGTTCTCAAGAATTCTCATTTGAAAAATTGGCCTTTGATTGTGGTTTTAATTCAAAGGCATCGTTTAATCGTAATTTTAAGTCCATAACCGGCTTTAGCCCTTCTGAGTATCGTAAGCGCCTCTGTTAACACGTGCATTTTGGTGGGGTGTCGTACTTCCCAGTTAAATGAACCATGTTTCCTTTCAATAACCTTCATATTTGCCTCATCCATTTGGAGCATTGTTTTACCAAGGAAAGCTAACTAGAAGAGGTTTATAATGAACGGTATTTTTTTAACAATTGACTTTACAGACAGTATTTTTTTTATTAGAGAGTTAGCTAAAGTGGTGAATTTGGCTTTGGGTGGATTTATCCTTTATTGGATAATTTCACAATGGAATAAGGCAATAAATCATAAATTTGAAACCAAGTACACACCTATATTTAAAGAATTAATTGATGAGCATATTTATTCTAATTCAAAGCTTTATTTATCAAACATAGAGCACATAGATTTGCCTTTAGGTGAATTTAAGATTTATGATCTTCGTCTAAGAAGAGTTAGGTGTGTACTTGTTAAAACGATTCTTGAATGCCTCACCCAATTTCCTGGAGAAAAGAAAAAACTACTTAAAAAACTTTACTTAGATCTTGATCTGGAATTGTACACAATCATGGAACTGAATATTTTAAAAGGGGATGCTCTTGCTTCAGCAATCAAGGAGTTGTCTGATATGGATATTATAATGGAAGAATATAAAATTGTTCAATTTTTGGAACATAAAAATCCGGCGGTACGTAAAACTGCAAGAATTTATATTCAAAAGCTGTTTGATGCTAATTGGAATCAATATGAGGAACCAATCGTTGCTGAAAATGTTTCTCAACTTAAAATAGTTGAAGAGGAGTTTGTCTAGCTTGTTGTTAGTGAAGTATAGTAGCCCTAACGCCCTAACGGAGTGTAAACAAGATTAAGAAGAGCTCTTTGTTGGGATTGAAATTGTATAAAACAAAAAAAGCCGAAGTTTCCTTCGGCTTAGGTAGCGGGGATCAGACTCGAACTGATGACCTTCGGGTTATGAGCCCGACGAGCTACCAACTGCTCCACCCCGCACTGTATTTTTATATTAAGCTTTTCTCTCGCAGAAAAGTGAAATGTTATTCGTTTTATTGGACTGCAAAGATAGAAATAATATTAACATATGCCAAATAAAAAAGTAAAATATTAATATTATAACAGCACGAATTTTATTTTGTTTCTTTGTATTGAATAAAACCCATTGAAATATGTCACATAAAGCCGGATTTGTTAGCCTTGTTGGAAAACCCAATGCAGGAAAATCAACTTTAATGAACGCCTTAGTTGGCGAAAAAATGTCTATAGTTACTTCGAAGGCACAAACTACTCGGCATCGTATTTTGGGTGTGGTAAATGGGCCGGATTATCAGATCGTATTTTCAGATACGCCGGGTATGATAAAACCAGTTTATAATTTGCAAGAGTCAATGATGAATTTTGTGCAAGGATCTTTAGTTGATGCGGATTTAATTTTATTGGTGACCGATATAAATGAAAAATACGATGAAACGGAAATGATTGAGCGTATCAAAAAAACAAATTCACCAGTTGCGGTATTAATCAATAAAATAGATAAATCTTCCGAAGAATGGGTTAATAAGAAGATTGAATTTTGGCAAGAGACTTTGCAACCAACAGCTGTATTTGCTATTTCTGCCAAACTAGAACATAATGTAGAGGCCGTAAGCCAATTTATAATGGATAATCTGCCTGAGCATCCACCTTATTATGAAAAAGATACCTTAACTGATAAATCAGAACGCTTCTTTGTGTCAGAAATTATCCGTGAGAAAGTATTTAAGCTTTACGAGCAGGAGATTCCTTATAGTACTGAAGTAATCGTAAATTCTTTTAAAGAAGAAGCACGGATTATTCGCATTGCTGCTGAAATTATCGTTGAACGTGATTCCCAGAAAAATATAATTATAGGTACAAGTGGTAGTATGATTAAAAAGGTTGGAACATATGCACGTCAAGACATCGAGAAATTTTTAAATAAGAAAGTGTTTCTGGAGCTTTTTGTAAAGGTTATCCCCGATTGGCGGAGTAAAAAGAATTATCTTAAACGTTTTGGCTATGACCAATAAGATTATTAAATAGTTATTTACGAAAAACGAATAAGGCTATTATATCATTTTACAAAACAGAATGCACTGCAACATTCATAGCATGCTTTATGGTGTTTCATAAGTCCTTGATTTAAAGCAAGATGCTATGGTGTGGTAATGGAAAAAGATTGACATGGCAATTTAAATAAGCGGTTTTTCTGTTCCTAATGATCTAAATCACAAATTAAGTTGTTAATTAATTCAAAAAATCTAGTTTTATTTTTTGAATTGTAGCTTAAAGGATTATCTTTGCATTCCGAAAACAAAGAATATTGTTTAGGATTAAATAATTTGGCCCGTTCGTCTAGGGGTTAGGACGTTAGATTTTCATTCTAGAAACAGGGGTTCGATTCCCCTACGGGCTACTACAAATTCAGCGGATTGCTTTCAATCCGCTTTTTTTATGCCCTAAAGCCAGATACTGGATCAGTGCAAAAAGTGTGGAGGAGAAGAAAAATTACGGATCAAGATTAAAGTTTCAGGACGGATAAAATCCGAACAAGATTATGAATTTAATGCATGGTTTCAATAATAGCGAATTCATATGAATCTACTCTAATATTTTGTGACCTGTGATGTTTTTAATTTCTTCATTACTATATTCCTTTAGTTTTGATATAGGACTTCTGGATTTTAAAAAAAGCCTGATAGCTTCATTCGGATAAAAAAGATATTCAACAAAATGATTTGATTAGTGAGATTATCACTACAAGTGCTAAAGCTATTTGATTGGCAGTATTTTTAAATCTTTGTTTGCATAAGATTTATTAGACTCATTTAGCCAATCTCTTCAAATCTTTTAATGGTTCGACTTCCTTCCCCTAAGAGCTACAAAATAGTTCGGTACTACCGAACATTACCCAAGAAAAGTCCTCTTTAATTTACCACGGAGGGCTTTTCTTGTTTCTAAGGATTTGCAGAATGATTTTAAGAAGCAGGCTTTCTTGGGTTGGAAAGCAAGTCACTGATAGAATCACGTCCCAAATCAGGTTATTATGTAAGTAAAACTTCCAAAAGAAAGTTTTACTCTTCTATCCGTCAACAAACCAAAATTATCAAAAAAAGGGAAATACTTCCGAGGATTTGACCCATAAAGCTATTCGATGCATTGCGCAATAAAGACATCAGACAGTTTTCTTTAGGTATTCCAAACAAAAGTCTTTTGCCGGTTGCGAAACTAAAACTTACAAAACGGAGTTGTGGATAAGTGCAGGCTTATCAACTTAATTCCATTGGGTACGAGGAAAAATTGTTATTCAATTAGAATGATAGGGTGTTCGTATACGTAAAGCGATGAAAGAACATCTTGAACAAAAAAGAACAAGAATTAATTCACTGAAGGACTAAATCATATTTGTTGATTTAGTCGACATGAGGCTTTCCGCTGAAAACAAGAAGTCTTATCCGAGGGTTATTAACCTAGGTTAACTGAAACTAGTCGTGGAACTGTTAAATTTGTAATTACATATGAAAAAATTAGGATTTTTATCGTTTGGACATTGGGGCAAGCACCCCTCATATCAAACCCGATTGGCAGGTGATACCTTGCTTCAGTCAATTGATTTGGCTGTCGCAGCCGAAGAAATCGGTTTGGATGGTGCATATTTTCGGGTACATCACTTTGCGGCTCAATTGGGATCACCGTTTCCGTTGCTATCGGCAATCGGTGCCAAAACAAGCAACATAGAGATTGGAACCGGTGTTATTGATATGCGTTATGAAAACCCATTGTATATGGTGGAGGATGCCGGAGCTGCTGATTTAATTTCAGAGGGGCGATTGCAATTGGGCATCAGCAGAGGCTCGCCGGAACAGGTTATCGATGGTTGGCGCTACTTCGGTTATGAACCGGCAGATGGAGAAGACGATGCAGCCATGGGACGCCGCAAAGGCCTGGAATTTCTGGATAAGCTGAAAGGCGTCGGATTTGCCCAGCCTAACCCGTATCCCATGTTTCCGAATCCACCGGGCCTATTGCGTCTGGAACCATACTCCGAAGGTTTGCGCGAACGTATTTGGTGGGGAGCCGGTTCCAATGCCACAGCCATTTGGGCTGCTGAAAACGGAATGAACCTGCAAAGTTCTACCTTGAAGGAGGACGAGAGCGGTAAGCCATTTCATGTACAGCAAGCGGAGCAAATCAGGTTATACAAAGATGCCTGGAAAAAGGCTGGGCATCAACGCGAACCGCGGGTATCGGTGAGCCGATCCATTTTTGCATTGGTAAATGAACAAGACCATTATTACTTTGGCCAGGAATCCGATCGTCGCGATAAAATCGGTTTCATCGAAAATAACAAACGAGCTATCTTTGGAAGAAGTTATGCTGCCGAACCTGACCAACTCATCGAGGACCTGGCAAAAGACGAAGCTATCCAGGAAGCTGATACACTGCTTTTAACTGTGCCCAACACACTGGGTGTTGAATATAATGTCCGTGTGTTATCTGCCATTCTGGAGCATGTTGCCCCTGGATTAGGCTGGCGTTGAGAATCGGGAGGGCAGTAGAAAATAGCCACTGCCTTAAAAAAGTGATTCATTTAAGGTAAGCTTCTCTGATGAATTAAGTAAAAACTGAAATAGCAGGATTACCGTTTTTTATAGGTCCTTGAGACTCTTCATAAACTTAACTATATGATCAATTTCTTTATCAGATAGTTGTAGGCTGTCTTCGGGAAGGGTCATGTTCTCCAACCCGAAGCCCAGACCGATCGCTCCGGCATTATTGTAAAATTCCATAACTTCTTCTAAAGTTTCATAAATG
>Ga0160445_100641_pt1 | contig 14629 bp, 13 predicted proteins | sample HID1972M_E1MG_FD_108215 | JGI IMG/M metagenome (GOLD analysis project Ga0160445, IMG submission 108215) | Enriched pill bug-associated microbial communities from UW Madison campus, WI, USA - HID1972M_E1 MG | ecosystem: Host-associated > Arthropoda: Insects > Digestive system > Unclassified ... | reverse complement strand
TTTGAAAATATTGCTCAAGTTTATTCAATTTACCAGCAATACTTGCATCTATTTGTCTATCACCTACCGTCAGAACAAAACCTCCTATTAATTCAGGATCAATCTTATTTGAAAGAATAACCTGATTACCGTATTCATTCTTAATTAAAGCAACAATCTGGTCGTGATGTTCTTTAGTTAAAGGAGCAGCAGAAACAACAGATGCTTCAACAATTCCTTTTTCTTCATTATATTGAGAAATAAACTCGTTGGCTGTAGCGTATAGCATGCCTGCTCGGCCTTTTTTAATTAGCAGATTAAAGAATGTAACCAATGCGGAATGAGCGCTTTTTCCAAAAATTTCTTTTAGAATGTTTTCTTTTTTATCCAATTTTATAATTGGATTTTTCAAAACCGCTTGTAACTGGGAATTTGATCTTATGATCTCAATTATTCCGAGCATATCTGTATGAATAGCCTCCAATGCATTTTGCTCACGAGCTAAATCAATAAGTGATTTTGCGTATCTCGAAGCTACTTTAAATTCTGACATAGGTCTTAATTTAACTTAATGTCTTTCAATAATTCATTAACCAATTGCTCCTGGTTACTTTGATCTTGAAAATCTTTGTTCAAAACTTTACGTGCAATATCCAATGCCAATGTTGACACTTCATTTTTCACTTCTACCAGAGCAAGATGTTTTTGGTGATCGATTTCCAGGCGTGCCTTTTCAATCATTTTAGCACCTTCAATCTCGGCTGAAGTTTTTGCATCCAATACAATTTGATCTTTTAACTCTTTCGCTTCTTTTAAGATCGCATCGCGCTCGGAACGTGCCTGAATCAATAATTGTTCATTTTCACTTGTTAGACGAGCCATCTCTTCTTTTGCCTTTTCAGCGGAGTCAAGCGCATCTTCGATTGAACGTTCACGTTCACTGATTGATTTCATTACAGGTTTCCAGGCAAATTTCGTTAAAAGGAATAACAAAACTAAAAATCCTATCGTCTGCCAAAATATTAAACCAATCGCTGGGGTAACTAAATCCATTGTGTTTTATATTAAATCTTTTGTTAATACTAAATAGTAAAAGGCTTTGTTGACGGCAATCCCATCAACAAAGCACTTTGTTTCTTAGGTACCTAAGAAGGCAACAACTACTGCGAATAGAGCAACAGCCTCAATTAAGGCAGCAGCAATAAGCATTGCAGTTTGAATTTTTGAAGCAGCTTCGGGTTGGCGGGCAATACTTTCCATTGCAGAACCACCAATTTTACCGATACCAATACCGGCGCCGATTGCGGCTAATCCGGCTCCAATTGCAGCTAATGTTCCAGTCATTTTAATTTAATTTATATATATATTTAGTTTAACAATAATGTTCAATTAATGATGCTCTTCAATGGCCATACCAATGAATAGAGCAGAAAGTATAGTAAAGATAAAGGCTTGAATAAATGCTACCAACAGTTCTATTAAACTTATAAACAATACAAAGACAATAGAAGCCGGAGCAACAGCTACCGATTCAAACACAAAGATCAATGATATTAAAGCCAATACCAGAATGTGACCGGCTGTTATGTTTGCAAATAACCGGATCATCAAAGCGATTGGCTTTGTAAAAATTCCAATAATCTCAACAGGAATCATCAATGGATATAACCACCAAGGCACATTGGGTTTAAAGATATGTGCCCAATAGTATTTATTCCCACTAAATGTTGTAATTAAAAAGGTAATAGCTGCCAATACCATTGTTACAGCAATATTTCCTGTCACGTTTGCGCCACCAGGAAAGAATGGAACCAATCCAAACATATTATTGAACCAGATAAAGAAAAAGACAGTTAATAAATAAGGCATATAGCGCTCATATTTATAACCTAAATTTGGTTTGGCAATATCATCACGAACAAAAATTATGATGGGTTCAATAAGAGACTGAAAACCTTTCGGCGCTTTGCCTTCCCGTTTTTTATATGAATTAGCAACACCAATAAATATAATGCATAGTGCAGTAATAGATAGTAGTATGGTAAATACATTTTTAGTTATTGAAAAATCCCATGGTTTCTCATTAGCAACAATATGTTGGCCCTTTTCGTCAGTACTCATAGATAAATAAGCACCATGATTCATTTCATTAGAAGCATAGTAAATCTTATTGTGATAACGAGTAAACTTCTGACCCTTGTTTTCAACAACTACGACACCGTTATGATCCAGTTGAAACTGTTTTGAAGAAAATATGACCAAACCATTATTTGTCCATAAAATAACTGGAAGATAAATTCCTTTCCAATCTTTCCCTTCACCGTAAAAATGGAATTCGTGGGCATCGGCAATGTGATGCAAAATAAAATTATTTACATCCAGTTTTTCTTCCGATTCTATTTGTTCTTCTTTTTCAGAAAGACCTGCATGATCATGAACGACCGAATCAGTGTCATTTTGCGCATTAGAAGTAAAAAAAGCGAAAAAAAGCGCGAAGAACGCGGTAATTTTGATACTCTTTGAATTAAAAATATGGCTGAATTCCATTTATTCCGTGTTTTTACGTTTTATTTTGGTCGCGCAAGTTACGCAACAAACAGATAACTTCAAAGAGTGTAAATAAGAAATATAAATAAAAAAAGTTTCCGACTAAAACCTTTTGATTATCAGAGCTTTTTAAAAGCAAAACCAATATCATCACCAAGCTGAAAATCATCTTAATAGTAAGCCCTCCTAATACACTTAAAACCGAAATTTGACCTCCTTTTTTTATACCCCAATAGGAAAGTATATAAACGATAGTGGTAAGAAAGAACAGAAAAAAAAACAGAAGCAAGAAGTAGTTACTAATGATAAAAACCGGGAAAAAAGATTCTACAGCATAAGGCAAAAAAAAGATTATCACTGAATAAATCGAAAACTGAATAATGAATTTGAAAATACTCATTTCTGAAGATTATTGTTTTTTACTTACAGACTTAATAATTGAGTACAGACTCAAACAAACACCCAGTAAACTTAAAATAGCTGTACATATTGGCTTTTGATTTTCCATGTGCTCATCCACTTTATATCCAACAAAAGCAAAAACACCAATGATGGCAATCATTTGAAACCCAAGGCCTGAATAATAGGCATACTTACTTAAATTGTTGGTATCCTTACCATCATTCATGTCATCCTTCTTTAATGCCATACTTCAACGATTAAAAGGTTATATAATTTTCTGCATTTACTGGATTTCCATTATGCCATAATTCAAAATGTAAATGCGGTCCGGTACTTAGTTCCCCTGTGTTCCCTACCATTGCAATAACTTCTCCTCCATGAATAAAGCTGCCAACTTTTTTCAATAAAACAGCACAATGTTTATATACTGAAATTAAATTATCAAAATGCTGCACTATGATCACATATCCTGTTGAAGGTGTAAAAGAAGCAAAAATTACATGACCATCTAATGTTGCTTTAATTGGCATATTCAATTGCGTTGCTATATCAGTAGCAAAATGAAGTGTTTTGGCATCATACTGACTGCTAACTATGCCGCGGACCGGACTATAAAATGTATAGGAGGAAATGCCTCTTTCAGAAACAATTTTTTCGCTATTTTGAATACCATTGCCTGAAGCTAATAGATCTTTCAATATCTGTTCATCTTCCGATAAATCAATATCGCCCCTCTTTGTAACAGGTTCCTTATCCTGCTTTCGCTCGCGGGCAAGAGCCTCACTCTCACTTTCACCTGCATTTCCACTCAACACTCCTTTTAAATTATTTAAATAAATATCGTTTGCATTGGCTATTTGAGACAAAGAATCAATTCTGGAATAAGCCTCAACTAATTCTTTTCGGTTGCTATAGTTACCATCTCCAATAATGTATTCCTTCAACGAACTTATTTTAATCAATAAAGCAACAAAAAAAAACAGCAAGAAAAAAAAAGCTAAAAACCAACTTATAAGATACCATAAAGGAGCTTTCAAGGCTATCTTTTCTACAAACGTGTCATCCCTTAAGACAATAATTTTATAACGTTCTTTAAGTTTTCCAAATAACTTTTCTAGCTTGCTCCTCAATTCCCTTTAATATTTTAACAATTACTTAATTTTTAAATCTGTTAGAATGTGCAAAGATAAACATTTGAGCAAACCCTTTTGCAAACAATAGTTTTACACATAAATTCCGCTTTCAGTATTGATATTAATTTTAAAGGGAAATAAAAGACTGTATCTTTGCGCTGAATTAATTAGGTATAAAACTAGGCACGAAAATAGCTATAGAAAACACCAATATAAAACGCTAATAGTTAAATGCAGCGACAAACAAAAACAAATCAATTAACCAAAGAAGACGTTAGTAGATATACACAGATTTTCTGGAAAGTCCTGATTGGATGTATAGCTTTCGGATTCTTATTTATTCTTTCGGTCCGTTTAGGATTATTTGGTTCTCTTCCATCCTTTAAAGATCTTGAAAACCCAAAAAATAACTTGGCGAGCGAAGTAATTTCTGCAGATGATAAAGTACTTGGAACTTATTTTGCTCAAAATAGATCAAACGTTACCTATGGGGAATTATCTCCTGATTTGATCAATGCTCTTATTTCCACCGAAGATATTCGATTTTATTCCCATTCGGGTATCGATTTCAAACGTACTTTTTCCATTATCTTCTATAATCTGATAGGGAAAAAACAAGGTGCAAGTACAATTACGCAGCAATTGGCTTTAAATTTATTTTCAGAAGGAAGGTCTCGAAATACAGTTAAACGGGTTATCCAAAAGTTTCAAGAATGGATAACCGCTGTTAGGTTGGAACGAAATTATACCAAGGAAGAAATTATTACCATGTATTTTAATACGGTAGACTTTGGTGCATATAATACGTACGGTATAAAATCAGCGGCAAGAACCTATTTTAGTACAACTCCGGCTGAACTTAAACCTGAACAAGCGGCTGTTTTGGTAGGAATGCTTAAAGGAACCTCCCTTTATTCGCCCATACGTAATCCTAGAAATTCATTTGACCGTAGAAATACTGTTCTTGAAAACATGCGCAAATCCGGTTTTTTGAGCAAACAACAAGCCGAAGAAACAAAGCAAAAGCCTTTAGTACTGGCTTTCAATCCGGTAAGCTATGGGGAAGGCTTAGCCCCTTACTTTCGAGCAACCTTAAAGGAAGAATTAAAAAAGATTTTTACAGAAACTTCACGTACAAAAGCTGACGGAACACCTTACGATCTGGATCGTGATGGACTTAAAATTTATACCACAATAGATTCCAGAATGCAACGCTATGCTGAAGAAGCACAACGGGAATGGTTACAAAAACTTCAGGTTCAATTTAATACAGAAAACAGAAATAGAAATCCATTTAAAAACTATCAGGTTTTACTAGATCAGGGAATCAAACAATCAAGCCGCTACAGATGGTTAAAACAAGAAGGCTTATCGGAAGATGAAATCCAAAAGAATTTTACCCAAGCCACAGGTATGTCAATATTTAGCTGGAAAGGCGTCATTGACACAACTATGACTCCTTTAGACTCAATCCGTTATCATAAATTAATTTTAAGAAATTCAGTGATGTCAATGGAACCTAAAACCGGTTTTGTACGAGCTTGGGTTGGAGGAATCGATTTTGAGCACTTTAAATATGATCAAGTAAAGGTTGGAACACGGCAAGTAGGTTCAACAGCAAAGCCTTTTACTTATGCCGTAGCAATAGATAACGGTTATTCTCCTTGCTATACGGTACCCAATCAACCTATTACTATCGGCAACTGGACGCCAAGAGGTGAATCAATTGGAGGCCCTATTACTCTCCGAAAGGCACTTGCTCATTCCCAAAATTTTGCAACCGTGGATATTATGCAACAAGTTGGACCAGTTTCAGTCGCTAGTCTCATAAAAAATATGGGAGTCACAAGTCCCGATCTAAAACCGGTACCATCTATTAGTTTGGGGTCATTTGATGCCTCATTATATGACATGGTGGGAGCTTATTCTACTTTTGTAAATCATGGTGTTTGGACAGAGCCAACTTATGTCTTACGAGTTGAAGATAGAAACGGCGCTGTTATCTATGAACATAATCCTAAAATATCAGTTGTTTTAAATGAGCAAACAGCTTACGTGATGGTTGACATGCTAAGAAGCGTGGTCGATGAGGGTAGCGGTAACCGTTTACGTTGGATGTTCAATTTCAAAAATCCAATGGGTGGGAAAACCGGTACAACTAACAACAACTCCGATGCGTGGTTTATAGGTATTACGCCTGACTTGGTAACAGGTGTCTGGACCGGTGCTGAAAACAGAGCTATTAGCTTTAGTTCTACCGCAATTGGTCAAGGTGCAAACGCAGCATTACCCATTTACGCATTATACTTACAAAAAGTATATGCAGACCGCACCCTTAAATATACTCAAGGAGATTTTGAACTTCCAAAAGGCGGATTACAAGTTACCTTAGATTGTAATCAATATCAAAACCAATACTATCAAGGAGAAGAAAAACAAGAAACAATAGAAGATCGTTTAGGATTTTAAAAAAGGACCATTAATTAAAAGGATCATTTTTATAAAAGCAAGGGTGGTGATTGTAGAATCGCCACCCTTGCTTTTTATCTGTTCACTATCAAATATTGTTTAATTGCCATTTCTAAAAACAACTTCTAAGCTTTCAAAAATAGCTCGTTTAGCTTTTTCCAAATCGGTTTTGGTATGCGCGTGAGATACAAAGCCCACTTCATAACCGGAAGGTCCGAAATAAATTCCACGATTCAACAGTTCACGATGCATTACTTTATACTTCTCCATACTTTGTGGATCTATTTCTGAAGCAGCACGAATATTTTCTTTGTCAGTAAATGCAATCCAAAAAATTGAACGAACCGAAAACACTTTCACTTTATAATTTTTTGCAGACACATAGCGTTGAATAGCTTCAACAAAAGATGTGGTCTTGCTATTTAAAGTCTTATATACACCATTCTTGAGAACGGTTAACTGGGCAATACCTGCGGCCATTGCAATGGGATTACCAGATAAAGTTCCCGCCTGGTATACATTACCATCGGGGGAGATATAACTCATAATTTCGCTGGAAGCTCCGTAAGCACCCACTGGCATACCGCCACCAATGATTTTACCATAGGTAATAATATCAGGCATAACATCATAATATGCAGCTGCACCTTCAAATCCTAAGCGAAAGCCAGTGATAACTTCATCAAAAATTAAAAGCGCCTTGTTCTCTATCGTAATTTCACGTAAAAATTGAATATATTCTTTTTCTTGAATCAATAAGCCATTATTAGCAGGAATACCTTCAATAATTACCGCAGCAATTTGATCTTTAAATTGAGCGAACGCTTCTTCCACAGCTCTTATATCATTTAATGGAATCACGATTGTTTCCTCCGCAAAGCTCTTGGGAACACCAGCAGAAGACGTTTCACCAAAAGTTACTAAGCCTGAGCCGGCCTTTACCAATAAGGAATCTGAATGACCATGATAACAGCCTTCAAATTTTATTATCTTGTCTTTCTGAGTATAACCCCTGGCCAAACGAATTGCTGACATAACAGCTTCTGTGCCCGAACTTACAAATCGGATCTTCTCCAAAAAGCGGTTATTCTTTAAAATCAGTTCAGCTAATTCATTTTCCAGTGCCGTTGGCGCACCAAAACTTAAACCATTTTGTAAAGCAGCAGTAACACTTTCGCGCACTTTCTCATTATTATGCCCTAATATCAGTGGCCCCCAGGAACAACAAAAATCGATAAACTCATTACCATCTGCATCCCAGATATAACAACCGTCGCCTTTTTCAATAAATAGAGGAACCCCATGAACCGATTTAAATGCTCTTACTGGAGAATTTACTCCGCCTGGAAAAAATTGTTTTGCTTTCTCATATAATTGAGCAGACTTTTCACGGGAAATATCTGGCCTTGAGTAACCCGAAGAAGAGCCCGGTTCAGCTGAAGAAAATATTTTTTTTATTGAATCAATCATAATCACTTATCTCTTTATTTTTAAATCCACCCCTTTTCTACCAGATCCCGAGCATGGTAAGTTATAATAATATCAGCACCCGCTCTAGCAAAGGCATACATATTCTCTACAACAATTTGTTCTTCATTTATCCAGCCAGCCCTTGCTCCCGCTTTTACCAATGAATATTCACCAGAAACATTATAACAGGCTAAAGGCAATCTTGAAGTTTCTTTTACTTCTTTAATCAGATCTAAATAAGCTAAAGCAGGTTTAACCATTAAAATATCTGCCCCTTCTTCCTCATCCAATAAGGCTTCTCTTATGGCTTCGTTTGAGTTTCTAAAATCCATTTGATACGCCTTACGATCACCCGCCGATGGTGATGAATCTGCAGCTTCCCTAAATGGCCCATAGTAAGCAGATGCAAATTTCACACTGTAACTCATGATACCGGTATTCTCAAAACCGTTAGCATCTAATTTAGCGCGGATACCTGCCACCCTACCGTCCATCATATCTGATGGTGCAATCATATCCGCTCCAGCCTGCGCATGAGAAAGTGACATTTTTGCTAGCACTTCAACAGTTTCATCATTTTGTACATAACCATCTTTTAAAATCCCACAATGTCCATGAGTAGTATAAGCACAGGCGCAAACATCCGTTATGATGTATAAATCATCTGAAAATTCTCTTTTCAAAGCCTGGATAGCTTCTGCAACAATAGAATTATTGTGATAGCAAGAAGAAGCATCTTCTGTTTTTTCCTCTCCAACGCCAAATAATAAAACTTTATTGATTCCTGATTTCAAACCAAGTTCCGTGTCTTTTATTAAAGCATCTACTGAAAAATGATGAATACCTGGCATAGCATCGATTTCATGTTTAACACCCTTGCCCGGTACTACGAAATAAGGATAAATTAACATATCTTTAGATAGGCGTGTTTCTGCTATCATATTGCGTACAATGGCATTTTTCCTTAATCGACGTGGTCTAATTATCATTGTTATATAATTTTTCTTTATTAAACGTACTGCTTAATTCATTAACGTACTGCTCGATTCATTAAAAACCAGCGATCTTACATTGAACTTTATCGTTTAGGTGCCTAAAGCAAAAACGGCTTCTGAAAGGCCAATTTCATCAGGAGAATAAGGAAGTGTAAACGATACGCCATATTCTTCCAATTTACGTCCAGTAGAAAAACCGATACTAATGATGTGCTGTTCAGGATCAACCAAATTATTAGCAAAATAAGCATCTACATTACTAGGACTGGTGAAAATAAGCACCTCTGCATTTGATTTAGACACATCCTCAACAAGAACAGTTTCATATACGGGCAAATCGATAACTTTAATATCTTCTGACATTTGCTTTTGAATGGTTTGTAAAGAACCTTTCGCCCTTGGAAATAAAATTGTAGCATTCGGGTTCATTGCTGCAAAAACTCTACCTATTTCTTCGGTATCAATACCTTCATCCTGACCAGTATATGCTGCAGCATAACCATATTGTTTTAGCATGTCTTCTGAACCTCTTCCAACTACAGCAAATTTTGTCTTTTTGCTAAGTCTTGGTTCCAATTTGAAGAAATTTTCAATTCCATTTTTACTGCTAAAGAATATCCAGTCTACATGTTTAAGAATAAATGGATCCAGTTTATTAATTATCGGATAAATCTTTATCAGTGACTCACCCTCTAACTTAATATTATGTTTTTCTAAAGCGCGGTACAAATAACTGTTCTCGGTTATATCCCGGCTAATAAAAACAGTTTGAGGTAACTTGCGCTCCTTATTATAAATGGCTACTATTCTTTCTGCTAAACCTTCTGTATCTGAAGAAGAAAGAAAAACACGATCTGGAAAATCGCTACCTGTTTCAGCTTTTGAGGTCCATACTTCATATTTACCATCTTCAAAGCGGCAATAACAACCTAGAGGCATATGACATCCACCATCAAAAAGATTAAGGACCTTTCGTTCAACCTCAATTGTTTTAGCCACATCTGGCTGGTTAATTTTTTGTAGAATTTGTTTTAATTCAACGTTATTCGCATTAATTTGAACTGCTAGCACGCCTTGGGCTGGTGCAGGAATAATTTCTGTAGGATTAATTTCTTCTACATGAAATTCACTTAAATCAATATTAATACGCTCAACACCCGCTTTAGCAATCATAATAGCATCATAATTTTCATCCCGAAGCTTTTGAATACGCGTATTAATGTTTCCCCTTAAATCTTCAATTTCCAAATCTGGACGAAGGGAAAGTAACTGAGCTTTTCGGCGGTTAGACGAGGTTCCTACAATTGCATTGTGTTTAATACTTAATTTTTTCTTTGTATCAACACAGTCTTTTAAAATAAGAAGCAGTTCTGATGGGTCTTCACGCTCTGAAACGGCAGCTATAATTAAGCCAGGAGGGCTATTTGTAGGTAAATCTTTATGCGAGTGGACCGCAATGTCAATAGAACCCGCTAAAAGTTCTTCTTCCAACTCCTTGGTAAAAAAACCTTTCCCTTCCAATTTATCCAAACGGAGATGTTGTATATTATCTCCTTGCGTTTTGATAATTTTAAGTTCGGCTTGAAAGCCTGATTCTTCCAAACGATCTTTAACATAATTAGCTTGCCAAAGAGCCAATTCGCTACCTCGGGTACCAATAATAAGCTTACTATTCACGGTATTTTTTCTTAATATAGATGCAAAAATCGAGAGAATTAATTAAACTCACTATTCTTCACTAGTATCTCTTTTGCCATGATCATGGGACCACTAATGTACTTTTTCTCCATATAATTCATGACCTTTTCTAAAACAGCGCGAGAGTCTTCATCCATAGAGCTTATCTCTTGGGCAAATACAGTATTTAATGCAAAAAACTTGATCTCTTTTACTTTTTGAGGCACCTCTCGCATTGCTAATTCAACTTTACGTTGTTTTAAAAGGGGCATAAATTCTTTAATATTCTCTTCTATAATACATTCAGCATGATACAATTCCTCATATCGATCTTGAAGATTTTTAGTTGCAATTGCCTGCAAACTGCTAACCTCAATATAGTTAATGGAATTATTCAAGATAACATCTTCTGCAGTATCATTAGGAACTGCTAAGTCGATAATCGTCTTTTTTGAAGTATCTCCATTTAATAACTTCTGATAGAGATCATTGTTTATCAATGGAGTTGTGGAACCCGTACAGGTAATCAGAACATCAAAACCACCCCGGTAATTCTCAAGTTCTGACAATGGGAAAGCCCTACCATTTAATTCTTTTGCTAAACTCTCTGCTTTTTCAACAGTTCTATTGAATACAACGAAATCAGAATCTTTATGCTTCTGAATATATTTCGCTATATTTTGGTTAGTTTCTCCGGCACCAACAATTAAGAAACGCGGACTGGCCCCTAAACTTAAATCACGTAGACTACGATAGGCTAAAGATACAACCGATACTGGTTTTCGTGAAATTGCTGTTTGTGTATAAACCTCTTTTGCTGTTTTCACTAAACGATTCATCAACATGCGCATAAAATCTCCTGTAAAACCTGCGCATCTGCAACGTTCATATGCTTTACGAACCTGAGCAAGAATCTCCTTTTCACCAACGACTAAGCTTTCCAGGGAACAAGATATCCGAAACAGATGATTTACCGCATTTATTCCATCGTAGGTGTCAATTTGGCTTAACATAGATAGGCGCTGATCCTCTTTAACGGAAAGTCCTATAGTGTTTAGAAATCTTATCTTAAACTCATCATCAAGCTCTTGATCACCGTAGAACACAAATTCCACACGATTACATGTTCCAATATAAAATATTTCAGAAGCATTAAACGTATTTTTCAATTGCATTAACCGAGGTTCAAGTTCTTCATCACAAATAACAAGATTACCTAAATTTTTTAGGTCCACGTTTTTATGTGTAAATGCAATTACTTTAAGATTTTTCAAGGCTATAGAATCGTGCTTAACTGAATACAAAAATACATAATAAGGTAGTTGCACATTGTCAAGACTTTGTAAAACACAAATATTTAGAATCTTTATAAATAACTATGAGCTTAAACATCCTCTATATCAACCCATTTGCCGTCTTCACGGATTATTTCTATCAATTTACCCAATGCGTTTTTTGTATCAACATTTTTCTTTACAACCTCTTTGCCACGGTAAAGAGTGATTTTTCCCGGACCTGCACCCACATACCCATAATCCGCATCTGCCATTTCTCCAGGGCCATTTACAATGCATCCCATGATTCCTATCTTTAAGCCTTTTAAATGATTTGTCCGGCTTCGGATGAGTTGAGTTGTTTCCTGCAGATCAAACAACGTTCTACCGCAGCTTGGACAGGAAATATATTCTGTTTTTGAAATCCGGGAACGTGTTGCCTGTAAAATCCCAAAAGATGTAGATGCGATTTTGTCAAGGTCTGTTGCTGAAGAATCAATCCAGATTCCGTCTCCAAATCCACCCGTTAACAAAGCTCCAAAATCTGTACCTGCGTATAATTGAAGTTTTGATATGGGCTCTTCTGGGCTCGTTAAATCGCCTAAAGGACCATTGAATTCGGATGGTAAATATGTTCGCTTTATAATAACCGGAATATCTATTCCTAATTCAACTAACTTACTAAAAAACAACCTTTGATCAGCCATTCCATGTTTCTCTTCAGTTTCAAGAATAAAAACAAGTGTATTATCAATTTCAAGCAATCCGAACAGATCACCTTGTAAATCAGAGTTTTTTATATTGACAAAATTAATGCTTAAATCATGATTAGAAGTTGAAAGGTATTCCTGAAAAGTATACAAAGGATGGATATTCGTTTTATTCTTCAAATCCTTCCAGGTATCAAAGTTAAAAACTTGTTTTAGGTTAGCCGGCATTGTGAATGACGGTAAAGAATCTGCCAAATAAACAAAATCCACAGATTGATCTCCCATATGGTATTTATCAAGCAAAGCATCATATCTATAGCCGACAGCCATTAAAATATAAGGATCTTTTAAGTTTTCCCTCGAAATATCAACCAAAATCCGCGGAACCATACTTCCCCCAATAAAACTATTTACCTCCTTGGTTTCCCGTCGGGCAAAGCTTTCAAGAGGAAGCTTAATTTGTTCAATTTCAAAGAAAGTTTCAGAAGAGATTGCATCTTCTGCTCGTTTGTTATATCGATTTACTAACGCTATAGCAACGGGTGCTTCAAGTTCAGGTTCTTCCGTTAATGACACCCTTACCGTATCACCAAGTCCGTCCTCTAACAACGTTCCGATACCAACAGCCGATTTAATACGTCCATCTTCGCCATCACCAGCCTCAGTTACACCCAAATGCAGCGGATAATTCATTCCCTCTTCATTCATTTTTTCCACCAACAAGCGGTACGCCTGTATCATTACTTGTGGATTACTAGATTTCATGGAAATTACCAAATTATAATATCGCTGATCTTCGCACATCCGGATAAATTCCATAGCCGACTCCACCATTCCTTGAGGAGTGTCGCCATAGTGACTCATAATACGATCAGATAAAGAACCATGGTTTGTGCCAATTCGCATGGCTGTACCATATTCTTTGCATATTTTCACAAGCGGAGTGAATTTCTTATAAATCCTTTCTAATTCATTTTGATATTCACCTTGTGTATAAGTAAGTTCGTTGAATTTCTTTTTATCAGCATAATTACCAGGATTAATCCGCACTTTCTCAACAATCCTCGCCGCTACCTCCGCTGCATTTGGTGTAAAATGAATATCTGCAACCAAAGGAACATGATATCCTCTTAATCGCAACTGCTTTTTGATTTCAGCCAGATTGTTTGCTTCCTTTATACTAGGCGCAGTAATACGAACATATTCACAACCAGCATCAACCATACGAATAGTTTGTTCCACTGAACCATAGGTATCCATCGTATCAACCGTGGTCATACTTTGAATACGGATTGGGTTATTTGCACCCATCGGCACATCGCCAATATTAACTTCACGAGTTAAATAGCGCGAATAATGAGATAGGGAATTACAATAACCACCGGAAAGACTTTTACCAATTGTTGTACTCATAATCAATTTTGTAATACAAAGTTATGAAAATACCCGAGAGCCTGCCAATTAAAAGAATTAGTATGACCCGTCATAAACAGTCGCTTACAGTAAAAGTAACTTATGATAGAATCATCCCCTTTAAAAATCATGATAAAACTATAAATGAATAACGAACAAATTTTTATCTTTATAATATGATTGATCCTATCGATAATCCCTCGAATTATAAGTTTGGAATATTTTATTTCAATTCAAACGATAGTCGGTTTATCGTTCCCAAAAAAGTACGCTCAATGGGTTTTTCCTTTAATTTTGGTCATAAAATCAGCATTATCCTTTTCTTACTAATCATAGCTGTAATTTTTTATGCTTCCATAACTTTCAAATAAGGTTATAAATTTATTATTGAACCGCTATATCAAACCCGCTTTTGCTAAACAAACGCATACGGTAGCAATTCATAGCCGTCTTTCCTAATAATTTCACCAATTGATAATTGGCTATTGCGCCTACGGCAGCTCCAATTATGGGGATCAATTGCGCCATTTTTGCTAAATCAATATAATCTCTATACTCTT
>Ga0160445_100640_pt1 | contig 14656 bp, 15 predicted proteins | sample HID1972M_E1MG_FD_108215 | JGI IMG/M metagenome (GOLD analysis project Ga0160445, IMG submission 108215) | Enriched pill bug-associated microbial communities from UW Madison campus, WI, USA - HID1972M_E1 MG | ecosystem: Host-associated > Arthropoda: Insects > Digestive system > Unclassified ... | reverse complement strand
TTCGAGTTCGATTTCTTTGGCGACGGAAACGCCGTCCTTGGTGATGGTCGGAGCGCCGAAGCTCTTCTCGATGATCACGTTACGGCCTTTCGGGCCCAGGGTCGCTTTTACTGCGTCAGCCAGGACGTTGACGCCCTTGAGCATTTTTTTACGGGCGGAATCGCCAAACAGAACTTCTTTAGCAGCCATGATCGATATTCCTTAAATACTTTGTAGTAGCGGGAAAATGAACGGGGGTATCAGCCTTCGATAACAGCGAGGATTTCGTTCTCGCTCATTACCAGCAGGTCTTCGCCGTCGACTTTCACTGTGTTGCTGCCGGAGTAAGGACCGAACACAACCTTGTCGCCTTCTTTAACGGACAGTGCGCGCACTTCGCCGTTTTCCAGAGCTTTGCCCGGGCCTACAGCGAGAATCACACCGTGGTTGGCTTTTTCAGCAGCCGAACCTGGCAGGACGATACCGCCAGCGGTTTTCTTTTCTTCTTCGCTGCGACGGATTACGACGCGGTCATGCAGAGGACGAAGCTTCATTGTCGATCTCTCCTAATTGTGGTTTTCATCGGCCGGTGTAGTCCCGGCGGGTTTAACAAATCCGGCCTTCGCCGGTTGCGCCTCGTCGAGCGAGACGCGGAAGACTGACTGGCGCAAATGCCAGAAACCTTTCGGTGACCGATACATAAGGGCGCATAAGCTTATTACAAGGGCGAGGCGAAAAAAATTTCGCGGATTCTGCGGACAAAATCAGCCCCAAACGAACACGGCACCCGAAGGTGCCGTGTCGATACAGACGTTACTTCGGGTCGCGGTGTTCGAACTCGCCTTCGATCACATCACCCTCGCGGCCCAGAGGCTGACGCGGTGCGGGACCGCCACGCGGTTGCAGGTCGTCAGCAAAGGCGCGCTGACGCATGGCCTGTTCTTCGGCGCGCTGGCGCATTTTGTTCGCCAGCAGACGACGGGTGAACGGCAGCAGCATGACCAGACCGACGACGTCGCTGATAAAGCCCGGCAGAATCAACAGACCACCGGCCAGTGCCAGCATCAGGCCTTCGAGCATGGTTTGCGCAGGCAGTTCGCCGCGGTTCAGGCTTTCACGGGCACGCAGTGCCGTGGCCAGACCGGCGACGCGCAGTACGAACACACCGAACATCGAGCCGACAATGATCAGCAGCAGGGCCGGGAAAAACCCGATAGCCCCTGCCACTTTGACGAATACGAACAGCTCCAGCACCGGAAACAGCAGAAAGAGCAACAGAAAAGGGCGCATCAAAGTTTCCTCAACGCAAGAAATGCCTTGCAGTAAGCCTTAGATGACGTCGGCCTTTCGTGAATTCAAGCGTCGGCCACTTCATTTTTTGGCCAGACCTCGGCGTGAGCCAGAGAAACCAAGGCTTCGCGCACTTGTGTCGGCGTATTACAAGGTGCTGGGAACGGCAGCCAGTACAGCGCCTGACCGATGCGCAGGTGCATGCCCTCGGTGTCGATGCCCGCCAATTGCGCCGGCACGGTTTTCGGCAGACCGGCGAGGTCGACGTAGTGCGCGATGGCTTTGGCGTGGTCGCTGTTCATGTGCTCGACCATGCTGATCTCGCCCTTGCCGGCGAACGGGTTGGCCAGCGTCACTTGATCAATCCAGTGAATCGCGCCGAAACCGCCGATGTAACGATGGCGCACCGGGGTCAGCACCCAGAAATCGAAATCGTGGGCCTTGTGGTAGTTCTGCGAATCCGGGAAGTAGCGGTAGTAACGCTCGGCGGCGGCTTCAATCGCAGCGCCGTCTTCGAGCTTTTGCGCTTCGGCGAGGTAGGTCAGGCGACCAACGGCTTGCACGTCGTCGGCTTCACGCTCACCCACCAACAGCGAGCATTTCGGGTCTTTCTGCAGGTTGTGGGTGTGCTGGGCGATGCGGCTGATGAGGATCAGCGGGCGGCCCTGCTCGTCCAGGCAGTACGGCACCACGGAGCCAAAGGGAAAACCGGGCATCGATTTGGAGTGCGTCGACAGCACTCCACGGTATTCCTTGAGAAGCAATTCTCGGGCATTCTTGGCCACTTCAACGCTCAATTTATGACTCCTTAAATAGAATCCGTCGAAAAAACGGACAGGCGCCCGGAAGAAAGTTTCGGTCACGCCATCGGGCAATTCTCATGTGCAAACCAGCCACGGCCGGTGCAGATCGGGAGTCGCTAACAATAAAAACTACTCAGACCTGCTATCGGGGCATGCGAATGCAACTCAACGACAAAGTAATCATTATCACTGGCGGTTGCCAGGGTTTGGGCCGCTCCATGGCCGAGTATTTCGCTGGCAAGGGCGCGAAGCTTGCGCTCGTCGACCTCAATCAGGAAAAACTCGACGACGCGGTCGCGGCGTGTAAAGCCAAGGGCGTCGAGGCGCGCAGCTATCTGTGCAACGTCGCCAATGAAGAACAGGTCGAGCACATGGTCGCTCAGGTGGCCGCCGATTTCGGCGCGATCCACGGCCTGATCAACAACGCCGGGATCCTCCGTGATGGCCTGCTGTTGAAGGTCAAGGACGGCGAGATGACCAAGATGAGCCTGGCACAGTGGCAGGCAGTGATCGACGTCAACCTGACCGGCGTGTTCCTCTGCACCCGTGAAGTGGCGGCGAAAATGGTCGAGCTGAAGAACACTGGCGCGATCATCAACATTTCGTCGATTTCGCGGGCGGGCAACGTTGGCCAGACCAACTATTCCGCAGCCAAGGCTGGCGTGGCAGCGGCGACGGTGACGTGGGCTAAGGAATTGGCGCGTTACGGGATTCGTGTGGCGGGGATTGCGCCGGGCTTCATCGAAACCGAGATGACCCTGGGCATGAAGCCGGAAGCGCTGGAGAAGATGACTTCGGGGATTCCGCTCAAGCGTATGGGCAAGCCGGAAGAGATCGCGCATTCGGCGGCGTATATCTTCGAGAACGACTACTACACCGGTCGGATTCTGGAGATGGACGGCGGCCTGCGTATCTGACCCACACCGCAAAACCAACTGTAGGAGTGAGCCTGCTCGCGATTGCGGTCATTCATTCAACAAATCTGTTGAATGTTATTCCGCTATCGCGAGCAGGCTCACTCCTACAGGGTTATCAGTGTTTCAGGTCATTAATCGTCGCTGATGGTGATGTTCGGCATCGCCGGCGATGCCGCTTCCTGCAACACAATCCGCGCGCCAACGTGGCGGGCCAGTTCCTGGTAAACCATGGCAATCTGGCTGTCCGGCTCGGCGATCACCGTTGGCTTGCCGCCATCGGCCTGTTCGCGGATCAGCATCGACAACGGCAGCGAAGCCAGTAGCTCAACGCCGTACTGCGTCGCCAGTTTCTCACCGCCGCCCTCACCGAACAGATGCTCGGCATGCCCGCAGTTCGAGCAGATGTGCACGGCCATGTTTTCCACCACGCCCAGCACCGGAATGTTGACCTTGCGGAACATTTCCACGCCTTTGCGCGCGTCAAGCAGGGCCAGATCCTGCGGTGTAGTAACGATCACGGCACCGGCCACCGGAACCTTCTGCGCCAGGGTCAGCTGGATATCGCCGGTGCCTGGCGGCATGTCGATGACCAGATAATCCAGATCGCCCCACGCGGTTTGCGTGACCAGTTGCAGCAACGCGCCGGAAACCATCGGGCCGCGCCAGACCATCGGCGTGTTGTCGTCGGTGAGGAACGCCATCGACATGACTTCGACACCGTGGGCCTTGAGCGGCACGAACCACTTCTGATCCTTGACCTCTGGGCGGGTACGCTCGGGGATGCCGAACATGATGCCTTGGCTCGGGCCATAGATATCGGCGTCGAGAATACCGACCTTGGCGCCTTCACGGGCCAGCGCCAGCGCGAGGTTGGCGGCGGTGGTCGACTTGCCCACACCGCCCTTGCCGGAGGCCACGGCAACGACGTTTTTGACGTTGGCCAGACCCGGGATCTGCGCCTGCGCCTTGTGCGCGGCGATCACCGTGTTGACTTCAACCCTGGCAATCACCACGCCGTCGAGGTTTTCGATGGCCAGTTGCAGCAATTGCGCCCAGCCGCTCTTGAACAGACCGGCGGCGTAACCGATTTCCAGCTGCACATTGACGCGATCACCGACGATCTCGATGTTTTTCACGCATCCGGCGCTGACCGGATCCTGATTCAGGTAAGGGTCGGTGTATTGGCTGAGGACGGCTTCCACCGCTGCGCGAGTGACGGCGCTCATGGGCAACTCCGATAACAAGACTGGGAAAAGATGGTGGGTATCGTACGCTGGACACCGATTTGAGGCGAACAGATTACTTGAGCTGGAAAACCATTGTGGCGAGGGGATTTATCCCCGCTGGGTGGCGAAGCCGCCCCAAAATCGCAAAGCTCGGTGTATCAGGTAGACCGAGCTCTCTGATTTTACGACTGCTGCGCAGCCGGACGGGGATAAATCCCCTCGCCACAAATGCACTCAAAGTACCCAGCGGCGCAGGGGTGAAAAATATGCGCCAGCGCTTTATAGTGGCCGACCTCCGTTTCATCAAGTAGCGAAGCCCCACATGCCCGAACCACGCAAGATCCTCGTCACCAGCGCCCTGCCCTACGCCAACGGTTCGATTCACCTTGGCCATATGCTGGAATACATCCAGACCGATATGTGGGTGCGCTTCCAGAAGCATCGCGGCAAGCAATGCATCTACGTCTGCGCGGACGACGCCCACGGTACGGCGATCATGCCCCGCGTGGACAAGGAGGGCAGCACCCCGGAACAACTGATCGCCAACGTGCAGGCTGAACACAGCGCCGACTTTGCCGAGTTCCTGGTTGATTTCGACAACTTCCACTCCACTCACGCTGAAGAAAACCGTGAGCTGTCGAGCCAGATCTACATCAAGCTGCGTGACGCCGGGCACATCGCTCAACGCTCGATCACCCAGTATTTCGACCCGGAAAAGAAAATGTTCCTGGCCGACCGCTTCATCAAGGGCACTTGCCCGAAATGCGGCACCGAAGACCAGTACGGCGACAACTGCGAAAAATGCGGTGCGACCTACGCCCCGACTGATCTGAAGGATCCGAAGTCGGCGATCTCTGGCGCCACCCCGGTGCTCAAGGATTCCCAGCACTTCTTCTTCAAACTGCCGGACTTCCAGGAAATGCTGCAAACCTGGACCCGCAGCGGCACCCTGCAAGACGCCGTCGCCAACAAAATCGCCGAATGGCTGGACGCCGGCCTGCAACAGTGGGACATCTCCCGCGATGCGCCGTACTTCGGTTTCGAGATTCCGGGCGAGCCTGGCAAGTACTTTTACGTGTGGCTGGATGCACCGATCGGCTACATGGCCAGCTTCAAGAATCTTTGCGACCGCACGCCGGAGCTGGATTTCGACGCGTTCTGGGCCAAGGATTCCAGCGCCGAGCTGTACCACTTCATCGGCAAGGACATCGTCAACTTCCACGCGCTGTTCTGGCCAGCGATGCTTGAAGGCGCGGGCTACCGCAAGCCGACCGGCATCAACGTGCACGGCTACCTGACCGTCAACGGCCAGAAAATGTCCAAGTCGCGCGGCACGTTCATCAAGGCCCGCACGTATCTGGATCACCTGTCGCCGGAATACCTGCGCTATTACTACGCGGCCAAACTGGGCCGTGGCGTCGATGACCTCGACCTGAACCTCGAAGACTTCGTGCAGAAGGTCAACTCCGATCTGGTCGGCAAAGTCGTTAACATCGCCAGCCGTTGCGCCGGATTCATTCAAAAAGGCAACGCCGGCCTGTTGGTCGACAACAACGCTGCGCCAGAGCTCACCGAGGCTTTCCTCGCCGCCGCGCCAAGCATTGCCGACGCCTATGAAGCCCGCGATTTCGCCCGCGCCATGCGTGAAATCATGGGTCTGGCCGACCGCGCCAACGCCTGGATCGCCGACAAGGCACCATGGTCGTTGAACAAGCAGGAAGGCAAACACGATGAAGTCCAGGCGATCTGCGCCACCGGCATCAACCTGTTCCGCCAACTGGTGATCTTCCTCAAACCGGTGCTGCCGCTGCTGGCCGCCGATGCCGAGGCGTTCCTCAACGTCGCCCCGCTGACCTGGAACGACCACGCGACCCTGCTGGCCAATCATCAACTGAACGAGTTCAAGCCGTTGATGACCCGCATCGACCCGGTAAAAGTCCAAGCCATGACCGACGCCTCGAAAGAAGACCTGACCGCCAGCCAGACCGACACCGGTGCCGCCGCCCCTGCGGGCAATGGCGAACTGGCCAAGGATCCGCTGTCGGCGGAAATTGACTTCGATGCTTTCGCCGCGATCGACCTGCGCGTCGCGCTGATCGTTAAAGCCGAACACGTGGAAGGTGCCGACAAGCTGCTGCGCCTGACCCTCGATATCGGTGACGAGCAACGCAACGTGTTCTCGGGGATCAAGAGCGCTTACCCGGATCCGTCCAAGCTCGACGGCCGTCTGACCATGATGATCGCCAACCTCAAGCCACGGAAAATGAAGTTTGGTATTTCCGAAGGCATGGTCATGGCGGCCGGTCCTGGCGGTGACGAGATCTACCTGCTGAGCCCTGACAGCGGCGCCAAGCCGGGTCAACGCATCAAGTAACACTCGGCGGTGAATCGATCCCACAGGCGTGCCCGGCATGCCTGTGGGATTTTTCATATCTGCCCGGATAATGCCTAACCTTAAGAGACAGCCGCCCGTTTCGCTGGCAGAACCATGACCGAACTTGTGCTTACGCTCATCAGTGCTGCGCTGCTCAACAACTTCGTGTTGCACTGGCCGCTGGGCGTCGATCCGCTGTTGGCGGGGAGTCGTCGGCAGGTGCATGCGCTGGGGCTGGCGACGTTGTGTCTGATGTTGATCGTCGGCGTCATCGGCTACGCAATCTGGCATTGGCTGCTGGTGCCGCTGCAACTTGAGGCGCTGCGGTTGTTCGTGTTTGTGCCGTTGAGCGTTTTGTTGATCGCACCGCTGTTGAAACTGTTGGCGCGCTGGCGGCCGAATCTGCCTTTCGACGGATTATGGCCGCTGTTGTTGGGCAATGCCGGTGCGCTTGGACTGGCGCTGATCAATGCGCAAAACGATCAAGGCCTGCTCCACGCGACAGCGCTGAGCCTCGGCGCCGGGCTGGGTTTCTGGCTGGTGCTGAGCCTGTTCTGCGATTTGCGTGAGCGCACCGCCGACAATGACATTCCCCTGCCCTTTCGCGGCTTGCCGATCGACTTGATCGGCGCCGGACTGATCGCAGTGATTTTTCTCGGATTCAGTGGACTGATCAAAACATGAGTCTGATTCAACGCATCGATGCCCTTCTGCCGCAGACCCAATGCGGCAAGTGTGGCCATCCCGGATGCAAACCCTATGCGCAAGGCATCGTTGACGGCGAGCCGATCAACAAGTGCCCGCCCGGTGGCGATGAAACCATCGCAGCGTTGGCCGAGCTGTTGAAAGTGCCGGTGCTGGAACTCGATATCAGTCGCGGTTCGGCGCCGCCGCAAGTCGCCTATATCCGCGAAGCCGAATGCATCGGCTGCACCAAGTGCATTCAGGCCTGCCCGATCGATGCCATCGTCGGCGCGGCGAAATTGATGCACACGGTGATCATCGATGAGTGCACCGGTTGCGACCTGTGTGTAGCGCCGTGCCCGGTGGATTGCATCGAAATGCATCCTCTGCCTTTGAGCACGTTGCCGGTGGTCGGCGGCTTGGCCTTCAGTCTTGAAGAACAACGCGCGCGAGCCGCCAAACGCGATCACGCACGCCTGCGATTCGAGCGCCGCAATGACCGATTGCTGCGCGAAGAACAGCAAAAGCAGGCCGAACGTGAAGCCCGCGCCAAACGTGCTGCTCAGCCTGAGGCGACCGCGTCGGATCCAGTGCAGGCTGCGCTGGAGCGCGTGCGCGCACAGAAAACCGCGACCGCCGATGCCGCACTGAAAAAAGCCAAGATCGATGTGGCGATGAGCCGTGCGCAACTGCACAAATCGCTGAAAGCTTTCGGCCATCCGCCGACCTTCGAGCAACAGTCGCAATTGATCGTGCTCCAGCAACAATTTGAAGCGGCGGAACAGGCCTTGGCGCAACTGGAAAGCAGCGCCCCGGCAGTTGCAGCACCGGCCCCCGCGAAAGATGCCGACCTGAAACGCGCAAAAATCCAGTTGGCGATGCGCCGCGCCGAGCTGAAAAAAGCGCAAACCGCCGAAGCAGCACCGGAGCAGATCGCCGCACTGGAACACGCACTGCGCGACGCCGAGCAGGCCTTGCACGACGCCGAAGCCACAAGCGATCAGCCTGCGCCTGACTTGGTGCGCGTCGAAAAACGCCCGATCGACAGCCAACTTCGCCAGTTAAAAACCGAATTGGCCTACGCCCGCGCCGACCTCAACAAACTCGAACACCGCGCCGACACGCCCGACGACATCCTCGACAAGGCCCGCGCCCGCCTGCAAACCGCCGAGCGCCAGGTGCAAGACCATGTCGCCCCTTGAGGCACCGGACGAGCGCCTGCAGCAAGCGATGAAGTTTGTGCTGCTGGCCCTGTTGCCGGGGCTGCTGGCGTTGTTCTGGTTGTACGGTTGGGGCGTGTTGATCAACCTGATTCTGGCTGTTACCACGGCGTTGATCGTCGAGGCGATTGTTACTCGACTGCGCCGTCAACCCTTACAGCCGACGCTAAGTGATGGCAGCGCGATTGTCAGTGCCACATTACTCGCCGTCGCACTGCCGCCCTATTGCCCGTGGTGGCTGACGGTGACGGCGGTGGCTGCGGGGCTGTTGTTCGGCAAGCATTTGTACGGCGGTGTCGGCAAAAATCCGTTCAACCCGGCGATGCTCGGTTTTGCTTTCGCGATGGTGATGTTTGCACAGCCGATGACTCATTGGCCGGCCCATGGCTTGGATCTGACGACAAGCTTTCAACAGGTTTTCTACATCGGTCAGGCGCCGGATGCCTGGGTGCAGGCCACCGCACTGGACAGTCTGCGCATCAACAAAAGCCTGACCATGGATGAGCTGTTCGCCAGTGATTCGGCCTTCGGGCGTTTCGGCGGTCGCGGCGTGGAATGGGTGAATCTGGCGTTTCTCGCCGGCGGGCTGTTTTTGCTGCAGCGGCGAGTGATCGCCTGGCACGCGCCGGTCGGCATGCTCGCCAGCCTTTTTGTGATCAGCCTGCTGTGCTGGAACGGTTCGGGATCGGACTCCCATGGATCGCCGCTATTTCACCTGCTCAGCGGCGCGACCATGCTCGGTGCGTTCTTCATCATCACCGAGCCAGTCTCGGGTGCCAGAACGGCGCTTGCCAGACTGCTGTTCGGTGTCGGCGTCGGCCTGCTGACCTATCTGATTCGCACGTGGGGCGGTTACCCGGATGGCATCGCGTTTGCGGTGCTGTTGATGAACCTTTGCGTGCCGGCGCTGGAACGGTTTGCCTCTAGCCGTCAGCCACAGGTGAGCCCATGAACCGCACGGGCAGCGCACTGACGCTATTGTTGTTGGCGATGGTCGGCATCGGCGCGACGTATTTGCTGCAACGTAACAGTGCGCCGCAGATCGCTGCCGAGCACCGTTTGGCCGACAGCCGCAAACTGCTCGACGTGCTGCCCGCCGACAGCTACGACAACCAACCGCTGGAACAGCCGCTGACACTGACCGATACGGGGCTGAGCCATAGCACGCTCACGGCGGCTTATCGCGCAACCAGGAATGGCCAGACCGTTGCAGTGTTACTGCGTAATCAAACCGAAGGTTACGCCGCTGCCATCGAATTGCTGATCGCCATCGATACCAACGGCAAATTGCTCGGCGTGAAAACCCTCAAGCAAAACGAAACCCCGGCACTCGGCGGGCCCATTGGCGACTGGCCGAACCACTGGCTTCAGACATTCACCGGCAAATCACGCGGCGAACCGAATGACGCTGGCTGGGCATTGAAAAAAGATCAGGGGCAATTCGACCAAATGGCCGGGGCGACCATTACTTCCCGCGCAGCCATCAACGCGATCCACGATGCATTGCGCTACTTTGACGAGCATCGAAGCGCATTGCTGGGGAGCGCACCATGAGCCTGTCCAACTCGCTGATGCTGGTGCTATTGCTGGGCACCACCGTTTCTTTGGCCGGTGCGTTGGGCACGATGTTGATGTTCGTCGTTGTGGTCGGCATTTATGCTTTGGCCATGTCACCGCTGCGTTCGCGCCTGACAGATGGAAGTGCCTTGCTGGCCGGTGTGTTGCTTGCTGCAACGTTGGCCAGTTGTGCCGATCTATTGGCGCAACGCTGGTTCCTGGCGTGGCATCAGTCGTTCGGCCTTTATGGCGGATTGATCGCCTTGCAGTGCGTGGTGCTTGAACACAACGGCTTCTTCCGCCAACCGCTGGCGCAGCGCTTCAAGCTTTGCGCATGGTTTGGCGGTTTGATGCTGGTGCTCGCCGCGCTGCGTGAACTCATCGGGCAGGGAAGCCTTGGCCGTGGGTTGTCCGCGCATGGCTCGGGCCTTGTTTTATTCGGCGAAGGGCTGCATCTGGCAACCCTGGTGCCTGGCGCCTTTATTGTATTGGGGCTGCTGCTCGCGGCCCATCAGGCGTGGACGCGCCCGAACTCTATTTCCAAGGAAACGCATCGCCCATGAATGCTGCAAAACGTCTTGAGATCTTTCGCCGACTGCATGAAGACAATCCCGAACCGAAGACAGAACTGGCCTACTCCTCGCCCTTCGAACTGCTGATTGCGGTGATTCTTTCGGCGCAGTCGACCGACGTCGGCGTCAACAAGGCCACGGCGAAACTGTTCCCGATCGCCAATACGCCCGCCGCCATTCATGCCTTGGGGGTTGAAGGCCTGTCCGAATACATCAAGACCATCGGCCTCTACAACAGCAAAGCGAAAAACGTCATCGAGACCTGCCGCATGCTGGTCGAACTTCATGGCGGTGAAGTCCCGCAGACCCGCGAAGAGCTCGAAGCCCTGCCCGGCGTTGGCCGTAAAACCGCCAACGTGGTGCTCAACACTGCATTTCGCCAATTGACCATGGCCGTCGACACGCACATTTTCCGCGTCAGCAACCGCACCGGCATCGCCCCCGGCAAAAATGTGGTTGAAGTGGAAAACAAGCTGATGAAATTTGTACCCAAGGAATTCCTGCTCGATTCCCATCACTGGCTGATTCTTCACGGACGCTATGTGTGTCTGGCCCGCAAGCCGCGCTGTGGCAGCTGTCGAATCGAAGATCTGTGCGAATACAAAGCCAAAACGTCCGACGATTGACTGGCTATTAGGTTTATCGATTCGTCGATTGAAAAAATCTTTTTTACCCGCCGCAGGAATGTCGATATAAGGAGCGCCAAAGGCCCCTCTTAGCCTGGAGTTAACCTATGAGTACCAGCAAAGAGCAACTGGAAGAAGCTGACGAAGATTTTGTGGCCGCGGACGCTGATGATGCCGAACCGGTAGTCGAGGTCGCCAAGACCAATCTGAGTAAACGCCGCACCATCGATAACCTGCTGGAGGAGCGCCGACTGCAAAAGCAATTGGCCGAGTACGATTTTGATGACTGACACTTGAAAGCCTCCCGAAACGGAGGCTTTTTACTTTCCACTGGTCGCTGAATTCGATCGCCCATGATTACGTCAACGTTGGTCATGCTCAGACCAGTCCGTTGCGTTGCGCCAGCTCGATGAGGTCAACCAGTGAGCGAGCATTGAGTTTCAGCAATAAACGGGTCTTGTACGTACTGACCGTTTTATTGCTCAAAAACATGCCGTCGGCGATCTCCTTGTTGGTTTTGCCCCGCGCCAACTGTTGCAACACCATCATCTCTCGTCCGGAAAGGCGATCGACCATATCGGCTTCACTGGCATTGCCCAGACTGGTACGCACGGTATGCAGCGCTTGATTCGGAAAATAACTGTAACCGGAGAGTACGGCTTTGATGGCGCTGAGCAACTCCGTCAGATCCTGTTGTTTACACACATAACCCGCCGCGCCCGACTGCATGCAACGCATGGAGAAGTGTCCGGGGGCCTGTGAAGTCAGCACCAGAACCTTCATCGGCATGGCCACCGAACTTAGCCGTGCAATAACTTCCAGGCCGTCCAGTTTTGGAATTCCAATGTCCAGAATCACGATATCCGGCATTTGTTCGCGCGCCAGTTGCAATGCATCGACACCATTATCGGTTTCAGCAATCACTTCGTAGCCATGACGCTCCATCAGCATACGTACCGCGAGACGAATGACGGGGTGATCATCCACGATCAGCACTTTATTCATGGGCAGGTCCAATTTCGCTGTTCGATTTTTAGAGCCCGCACAATAGCCTAGTCAATTCGCTCGTGGCACAGCGCAGTTCTCTTGCACTTGCAGCGCAAGACATTCCCTACAACCAATGAGGATTATTCCTACAAGAAATACACTTGCTGCTATCGAATGGGCTGTACGTGCATTCCTCGCTTCATTCAGGCGCGTTTTAACCCGCTGATATTTTTAGTACAAAATTTTCATACAGATCCGTTGCCCGCCCGAAGAATACGCCGCCGTCCAAGCCATTGGGCATGCGGATACAGCTCTGAAAAGCTGCTTGCTCTCGCGCCTCAGAGAATATCGGCAACTAACTTCGCTTTGCAAAAAATCTGAAACAAGACACTTCTACCCACACGGCAATTTTTAATATAAACATTAAAGCCGCAAAACTTTAACCATACACTTAATCAAATCAGCAACCTCAAAATCAATAGAGCCAACACCATGCGGAACTTTAAAAAGAAAATCTCCAACCCAATGACGATTATCGCGATCTTCGCGTTTATTTCGGAAACTTCCGCAGCGGTATCACTACCCTTTCTGGATAACGATGAGCGTGAAATTTACATATGGTTTTTAATCAGCTTTCCATTTTATTTGTTGTTTTTATTTTTTATTACCTTGAACTTCAACTACCGATCACTTTACGCGCCGTCTGACTTCGACAAAGATGATAACTTTCTGAAAGCGTTTGAAGACCTTAGATCCGGCGACCATCAACTCGATCCTCTTTCGAAGACGTCCGAGCGTACGGGCAACGTACCCGATCCACCCACTCCCAGCGATTGGGCGACGCCGCCGTGGATCGAACATCACGTGCATTTGCCCAAACCCATGAACGCGCTGCGGGTTATTGATGTACGACCGATGAACAGCAAGGCGCAATTCGATCAGTTGCAGGCAAGTCTCACAGTCACCAGCAGGCCATTGGTAAGGTTCATGGTGTTTCTGACTGATCCCGCGTCAGAGGCCTTGCTCAAGCAAATAAGGCTCAGCCCCGGCAAACAGACGAAAAAAGGCACAGCGAACACGCTCTACATCGCCTACAACGTCAGCCAGCAGATCACGACAATTTTGAGAGGGGATTAAAAGGCGGGCGAATATCGTGAAGAACACAGATAACGCAAAAATCAGGAAGGATTTGGACAGTGGCAGCCTTGTCGCGATGACAAGGCTGCCCTTTCATTCCAGGCCCGAGGGGCTTAGAACAGTTTGCGGCCCTTGTTGGCAGCAATACGCATGCGCAGCGCGTTGAGCTTGATGAAGCCCGCCGCGTCGGCCTGGTTGTAAGCACCGCCGTCTTCTTCGAAGGTTGCGATGTTGGCATCGAACAGCGAATCGTCGGACTTGCGGCCAGTGACGATCACGTTGCCTTTGTACAACTTCAGACGCACAACACCATTCACGTTGACCTGCGACGCGTCGATCATCTGTTGCAGCATCAGACGCTCAGGGCTCCACCAGTAACCGGTGTAGATCAGGCTGGCGTACTTCGGCATCAACTCGTCTTTGAGGTGAGCGACTTCGCGATCCAGAGTGATCGATTCGATGGCGCGGTGAGCGCGCAGCATGATGGTGCCGCCCGGGGTTTCGTAGCAGCCACGGGACTTCATGCCGACGTAACGGTTTTCAACGATGTCGAGACGACCGATGCCGTGCTCGCCGCCGATCTTGTTCAGCGTTGCCAGAACAGTGGCCGGGGTCATTTCGACGCCGTCCAGCGCAACGATGTCGCCGTTACGGTAAGTCAGTTCCAGGTACTGTGGTTTGTCGGGAGCGTTCTCCGGGGAGACGGTCCATTTCCACATGTCTTCTTCGTGCTCGGTCCAAGTGTCTTCCAGCACGCCGCCTTCATAGGAGATGTGCAGCAGGTTGGCGTCCATCGAGTACGGAGATTTCTTCTTGCCGTGACGCTCGATCGGGATCGCGTGCTTCTCGGCGTAGTCCATCAGCTTCTCGCGGGACAGCAGATCCCACTCACGCCAAGGGGCAATCACTTTTACGCCCGGCTTGAGTGCGTAGGCACCCAGCTCGAAACGTACCTGGTCGTTGCCCTTGCCGGTGGCGCCATGGGAAATGGCGTCAGCGCCGGTTTCGTTGGCGATTTCGATCAGACGTTTGGCGATCAGCGGACGTGCGATGGAGGTACCCAGCAGGTACTCACCTTCGTAAACGGTGTTGGCGCGGAACATCGGGAACACGAAATCACGCACGAATTCTTCGCGCAGATCGTCGATGTAGATTTCTTTGACGCCCATGGCCTGAGCCTTGGCGCGGGCCGGCTCGACCTCTTCGCCTTGACCGAGATCAGCGGTGAAAGTCACCACTTCACAGTTATAAGTATCCTGCAGCCACTTGAGGATCACCGAAGTG
>Ga0160445_100636_pt1 | contig 14748 bp, 16 predicted proteins | sample HID1972M_E1MG_FD_108215 | JGI IMG/M metagenome (GOLD analysis project Ga0160445, IMG submission 108215) | Enriched pill bug-associated microbial communities from UW Madison campus, WI, USA - HID1972M_E1 MG | ecosystem: Host-associated > Arthropoda: Insects > Digestive system > Unclassified ... | reverse complement strand
GAACTTGAACACAATTTCTTTGTTAGTATCATAAGCCTCTATAATCAAACCAGGTAAACCGTTCAGTTTCCATGGACCTGCCTGATAGGGTAATTCATTGCTGAACCAGGCGGTATAGGTTCTGCCCTTCCATTCTCCAATCGCTTTTTGGCAGTTTAAACCTGAAATGGTAGAGGTTTCATCAACTATTTGCCAGGTAATGGCTGGCCAGGCATCCTCCATGAGGTAATCATCCAAGAACCTATCTTTGATAAAAAGCTTATGATCAGTAAAATTCAAAAAAAGTTGCTCCCTTGTATAGGGTATGTTGTTAATCACCTTATATCCAGATGCCTTAAAATTGGCGGCTGTTATCGAGTCAATTTCAGCTTTATCCGCTGATTTATACCAGCTTGAATTTGCACTTAGAAGCAGGTCCATGTTTTCCGTATAAGGTTGGCTCCCTTTGGTTGTATCCCTTAAATGGGAAAAGGCATACGTAATTACGGCCTTTACTGTATCATTCTCTTGTGCCAATAGCGGATTGGAAAAAGAAAATAAAAGGAGAATGGAAAACGGGATAAGTTTTTTCTTAACAGGATTCATAGTGATTAACAGATAATTGGTTAGATTAATTATTAAGCAATTTTGAAACTAAGGTTTTTTTAGTGCTAATGCTCTAAGATGCTATAAATATAACTAACTAAAATGATAAAACTATAAACACATTGAGAAGCTTAACCCAATAAACAACCTTACTTATGAAACTGTATTAAGAAAAATTGAAAGTTATACTACGTATTGGCCGTTCATGAGGAGTATAGATAACCCGGGCTTGGTGTCTCCAATAAAAATCGGTAAAAAGCAAAGACACAACGTAGTGAACACGTTCGCTAAACGTTCGCATGTAGAGCGAGCTATATTCTTGTTATATCCAAATACACTTTAATCGCATTTCAAAACATCAATCAAAAGCACGATTTATTAATTGAATATTAATTATTCTTTTAACTTTGTTTTCCTATGATTAATAACAATACTGTAGAGCTTTTTATCCCCTGTTTTATTGATCAACTATATCCGCAAACAGCGTTTAATAGCATTAAGATTCTTGAAAAAGCAGGTTGTAAGGTTGTTTACAATCCGGAGCAGACTTGTTGTGGCCAGCCAGCCTACAATGCTGGTTTTTTTGATGAAGCAAAAACTGTAGGATCAAAGTTCTTAAATGATTTTTCTGAAAATCGCCCGATTGTTTCTCCATCTGCTTCTTGTACAGGAATGGTTAAACACGGCTATAATAATTTATTTACAAATACAATGATTCACAATCGTTGTAGATCTATCCAGAATAATATTTATGAATTAACTGATTTTTTAGTAAATGTTTTGAAAAAAGATTATTTTGGAGCTGAATTGGAAGGTAAGGCTGTATATCATGATTCCTGTTCGGGTTTACGAGATTGCCATATTAAAAATGAACCAAGGCAACTTTTATCAAAGGTGGACGGTCTGGAACTTGTAGAAATGAGGGATACGGATATGTGTTGCGGTTTCGGAGGAACCTTTGCGGTTAAGTTTGAAGGGATATCTTCTGCGATGGCCGAACAAAAAGTTAATAATGCACTTGATATGGATGCAGATTATATTATATCAACCGATTCATCTTGCTTATTGCATCTTCAAGGATATATTGATCAACATCATTTACCTATTAAAACCATGCATATAGTTGATGTACTTACACACGGTTGGGCAAATATTTAATAAACAAGCTCATGATAGCTTCATTTCCTTTTAAAAACAAATTATTTTAATGAAACCATCATGAGCATTCGAATTACTTTATAAACCGGGATGAACAATTTGCTCATGATAGCTTCATCTCCCTTTAAAAACAAATTATTCTGATGAAACCATCATGAGCATTTGAACTACTTATAAACCGGGATAAAACAATTGCTCATGATAGCTTCATTTCCTTTTAAAAACAAATTATTCTAATGAAAAACAATCGACGTGAATTTTTGAAACAATTAGGTGTTGGGTCTCTTGGACTAACAATATTGCCTGCTTTGCCATTTGATAGTTTAGGTGCCAAGAAGGCGTTTTTTGAAATCTCTCTTGCTGAATGGTCTCTGCACCGTACAATTAATGCGGGAGAATTAACTAATATGCAATTTCCTGAGATTGCGGCCAAAAAGTATGGAATACATGCAGTTGAATATGTAAACCAATTTTTCAAAGACAAGGCATCGGATAAAAAATATTTAGGTGAATTGAACCAGCGAGCAAAGGATAATGGTGTAAAGAATGTGCTGATTATGATTGATGGTGAGGGGGATATGGCGGATATTGATCAGAAAACAAGAACTAAAGCAGTCGAAAGTCATTATAAATGGGTTGAAGCAGCGAAGTTTTTAGGATGTCATACAATCCGTGTTAATGCTGCAGGAAAAGGGACTCGTGAAGAGATGAAAAATGCTGCAATAGACAGTTTGGGTAAATTAAGTGAGTTTGGTGCTAGTCATGGAATTAATGTAGTGGTTGAAAATCATGGTGGTTTATCTTCCGATGGGGAATGGCTGAGCAGCGTTTTAGCTGCAGTAAATAAGAAGAATTGTGGATCACTTCCTGACTTTGGTAATTTTTATGAATATGATCGTTATCAAGGGGTTAAAGATTTAATGCCATTTGCAAAAGGAGTAAGTGCAAAAACCTATGATTTTGATGCTGAAGGAAATGAAACTAAGGTAGACTATTTGCGCATTTTGAAAATTGTAAAAGATGCAGGTTATAAAGGACATGTAGGGATTGAATATGAAGGTACTAGATTGAGTGAAGATGAAGGGATTATTGCCACTAAAAAATTACTTGAGACAGTTGGGAGACAATTAAGTTAATGCTTTTCCGTATATTTGTATAATAGAAACATAAATAAAATCATATTTGTAGATGATTAAAATTACTCTTCCTGATGGTTCCGTAAAAGAATTTCCAAAGGGAACCAATGCACATCAAATTGCTTTATCCATATCAGAGGGTTTGGCGCGTAATGTATTAGCCGCTGAAGTTAATAAAGAAGTATGGGATGCTAGTCGCCCTATCGAAGAAAATGCTCATGTGAAGCTTTTAACCTGGAACGATACACAGGGAAAATCAACTTTTTGGCATTCCTCAGCCCATTTAATGGCAGAAGCTTTAGAAGCACTTTATCCTGGTATAAAGTTGGGTATCGGGCCATCAATTGAAACCGGTTTTTATTATGATGTTGATTTCGGTGACTACGAGTTCTCATCAGATGAGCTGCCGAAAATTGAGAACAAGATGCTGGAGCTAGCAAGAACAAAATCTGAATATATTCGTGAACCGGTTAGTAAAGCTCAGGCTGAGAATTACTTTACGGAAAAAGGGGATGAATATAAATTAGATTTGATTAAAGATTTACCTGATGGTACAATAACTTTTTATAAGCAAGGGAACTTTACTGATTTATGCCGCGGGCCACATATACCCAATACAGGTTTTATTAAAGCAATTAAATTAACAAACGTAGCCGGAGCATATTGGAGAGGTGATGAGAGCAGGAAACAGCTTACCCGGATTTATGGTGTTAGCTTTCCTAAACAAGGAGAACTTGTTGAGTATCTAAAAATGATCGAGGAAGCTAAAAAAAGAGATCACCGTAAGTTAGGAAAGGAACTGGAGCTTTTTGCATTCTCAGAAAAAGTAGGGATGGGTTTACCTTTATGGTTGCCTAAAGGAGCCATGTTGCGCCAGAAACTGATTGACTTTTTGCAAAGAGCTCAAATAAAATCAGGCTATGAACCGGTTGTTACTCCGCATATTGGACATAAAGATTTATACGTAACATCTGGACACTATGATAAATATGGGGCAGATTCTTTCCAGCCAATAAAAACTCCACAGGAAGGTGAGGAGTTCTTTTTGAAGCCCATGAATTGCCCACATCATTGTGAAATATATAAAACTAAACCGCGTTCCTATAAAGATCTGCCGGTGCGTTTCGCGGAATTTGGAACTGTATACCGTTATGAGCAAAGCGGTGAGCTTCACGGTTTAACAAGAGTTAGAGGGTTTACACAAGATGATGCACATTTGTTTTGTCGTCCAGACCAGGTTAAAGAGGAATTTAAAAAGGTTATTGATCTTGTTCTGTATGTATTCGGAGCTCTAGGTTTCGATGAATATACAGCACAAATTTCATTGCGCGACCCAGAAAACAAGAGTAAATATATTGGCTCTGACGAAAATTGGATGCTTGCAGAAACTGCAATTATTGAAGCAGCAGCTGAAAAAGGACTAAAGACTGTAGTAGAATTAGGAGAGGCAGCATTTTATGGGCCAAAGCTTGATTTTATGGTGAAGGATGCTTTAGGAAGAAAATGGCAGCTTGGAACCATACAGGTAGATTATAATTTGCCGGAGCGTTTTGAATTGGAATATACCGGTAGCGATAATGCTAAACATAGACCGGTAATGATTCATCGTGCACCATTTGGTTCATTAGAACGTTTTATTGCAGTTTTGATTGAACACTGTGCAGGTAATTTTCCATTATGGCTTGCACCTGAGCAATTTATAATTCTTCCGGTGTCAGAAAAATACGAAGAATATGCAAAAAAACTTTTAGAATCCCTCAATAATACCGATATTCGCGGTTTAATTGATTTGCGTGATGAGAAAGTAGGGCGGAAAATTCGCGATGCTGAAATCAAAAAGATTCCTTATATGATCATTGTAGGGGAGAAAGAGGTTGAAACCGATACTTTATCAGTGCGTAAACATGGCCAGGGCGATCTTGGCATCATGACGAAAGAAGCTTTTAGCGAACAATTAACAAAAGAAATAACTGTTTAAAAAATAAAAATTTGGCATTAAAAAGACCAGGATCTAGGGGCCCAAGGCCACCTTTTAAAAAGAAAGAACCCGATCATAGGATTAATAACCTTATCCGAGCTACTGAAGTTCGATTAGTCGGTGATAATATAGAACAAGGAATATATCCTACTCGTGAAGCTATTGCTATGGCTGATGAGCTGGATCTTGATTTAGTTGAGATTTCACCAAATGCCGTTCCCCCAGTATGTAAGATAGTTGATTATAGTAAATTTGTTTACGAACAAAAGAAAAAGCTTAAGGAAATAAAATCGAATGCAAAGCAAACGGTTATTAAGGAAATTCGTTTTGGACCTAATACCAACGATCATGATTTTGAATTCAAACTTAAGCATGCTCAGAAATTCTTAGAGTCTGGAGAAAAGGTTCGTGCTTACGTTCATTTTAAAGGTAGGGCTATTGTTTATAAGGAGCAGGGTGAAATTCTTCTATTGAGATTTGCCCAAGCTTTAGAAGATATTGGAAAGGTAGAACTACTCCCTAAATTAGAGGGCAAACGGATGTTCATTACACTGGCACCCAAAAACTCCCCTAAGAAATAATTAGGTATTGGCCATAAGGTCACATTTACAAAGAGAATAGATAGATAAAAATAAATAGAATTATGCCAAAAATGAAAACCACTTCCAGTGCAAAAAAGCGATTCAAGCTTACTGGAACAGGTAAAATTGCAAGAAAAAATGCATATAAAAGCCACATCTTAACAAAGATGTCTAAAAAACGTAAACGTAATCTTGGTCAAACTAGTTTAGTTTCAGATGGAGATATGGGCAACGTTAAACGTATGCTTACAATAGGAAAGTAAATAACAAAAATTTAAAACCAGGTAGAGGGTAGTAAGCCCGTTGTAAAACACGGCACCTGTTACCAAAATAATTAATATTATGCCACGTTCGGTAAACGCAGTAGCTTCGAGAAGAAGAAGAAAAAAGATCTTAAAATTAGCCAGAGGCTATTACGGATCACGCAGTAAGGTTTATACCATTGCAAAGAATACAATTGAAAAAGGTTTACAGTATGCATATCGCGACAGGAAAACCAAAAAAAGAGAGTTTAGGGCATTATGGATTCAGCGTATTAATGCTGGTGCTCGTCAACACGGAATTTCATATTCTCAATTGATGGGTAAATTGTCGAAAAATAATATCGAGCTGAACCGTAAGGTTTTAGCAGATTTAGCGATGAATCAACCAGAAGCTTTTAAAGCTGTAATAGACGCCGTAAAATAAATTAAATTTAATCTATCTATTTAAAAAAAGGGAAATTTCGATTTCCCTTTTTTTATTTTAGGAAAATAGTAAACCGTTTAGTAAACCGTTCTTTTCCTTTAATCAAACACTTTTAAACTGTATTCTCTTGCTTGTTCCCAGGCATAAGAATTAAATGGAGCATAAGGGTGGTCCTTCTCTTTTAAAACGTTTAATAAAGTTTCCGTAGCAATATTTCCGGTTAATTTTTCTGCTGCCATCGGGCAGCCTCCAAATCCGCGTAAGGCAGTGTCGAATTGATCACATCCTGCGTCTAAAGCAGCTTTGATTTTTTCTGCTGAATTTTCTTGTGTACTATGTAAGTGTATTCCCCATTGAACATTAGGCAATTCTTTCTTCAATAATGGAAACAAGTAGGAAATGTTTTCCGGGACTGAATTTCCAGTCGTATCTGCTAGTACTAAGTCTTTTACTCCTAGTTGAATAAGTTGTTGAGCGTAATGTGAAACTATTTCCGCACTCCATTCATCACCATATGGATTTCCAAAGCCCATGGATAGATAAACCAATGGTATAGTATTGGTTCTTGTACAATGGTTGCCAATTTGCTCTACTGTTTTTAAGGATTCTTTAATGGAACTATTGGTATTTCTATTTTGAAAGGTTTCTGATACAGAAAAAGGAAAGCCCAAAAAAGAAATCTGCTCAAACTGGGTGGCTTCTTGGGCACCACGCAGATTGGCAATAATTGCTAATAAGGGAGTAGAGTTATCACCTACTTCCAATTTGTTTACCAGTTCAGCGGTATCCTGCATTTGAGGAATTGCTTTAGGAGACACAAAGCTCCCAAAGTCAATTCTATCAAAACCAACTTTTAATAATAAATTTATATAATGCGCCTTAACATTTGTTGGAATAAAACTATGTATTCCTTGCATGGCATCACGCGGGCACTCCGTTATTTTTATCATTCATATAAGAATTGATGATAAAGGTAAAAGGTTTTTATTCAGCCCCGATTATTTTGATTCGCATTCCTTCTAATTGAGGGGTAATGCGAATCTGACAAGATAAGCGGCTATCAAATTGTGCGTTATGTAATGTGTCAAGCATATCTGCTTCATCATCGCCCGGTTCTGGTAATTCAAAATCATCCAGCACTTGTACATGGCAGGTAGCACATAATGCCATACCTCCACAAGTTGCTAAAATATCATATTCTGAGGCCTTTAAAACCTCCATTAAACTCAAACTGATGTCTGTTGGGATTTCAAGCTCACGTACATTGCCTTCCTGATCTTCAACAGTGATATTGATTAAATCATTCTCCATTTTTTATTTGAAAAATTAAAATTCGTTTATACCGTTAACTGTGGTGTATTTAAAGCTTAGTTTTTGATTAGGAAATACATATTTAAAGGCGCTTTGAGCCATCAAGGCAGCTTCATGATATCCACAGAGAATTAACTTAAGCTTGCCAGGATAGGTGTTAATATCACCGATAGCAAAGATTCCTTCTACATTTGTGCTATAGTCAACAGTATTAACTTCGATCGCAGATTTATCAATGTTTAAACCCCAATCTGCAATCGGCCCTAATTTTGGACTCAACCCAAATAAAGGGATTAATGAATCGGCTTCGATAAATGTTTCTATTTTACTTTTATCAATAATGCCTATTTTGTTAATCTTTCCGTTACCATGTACTGAATTTAAATTACTTTGCAAAAGCAAACGGATTTTACCCTGATTAGCAAGATTAAATACTTTTTCTGCGGAATCTGGTGCTCCTCTAAAGCTATCACTTCTATGGATTAAAGTAACCTCTTTTGCAATATCAGCCAAAAAGATAGTCCAGTCAAGTGCTGAATCGCCACCGCCAGCTAACACAACTCGTTGATCACGATAAACTTCTGGATTTTTGACCATATAGCTTACACCTTTTCCTTCAAATTCTTCCAGGCCAATAACTGCAGGCTTTCTTGGTTCAAAAGAACCTAGTCCTCCGGCTATTACAATTACCTTAGCATTAATCTTTGTTCCTTCGTTGCTTGTAACTTCAAAAGAATTATCTTCTAATCTTTGGAGACTTTCTACCCGCTCACCTAAAGTAAAAGTAGGATGGAAGGGCGCGATTTGTTCCATTTGATTATCAACTAATTCCTGCGCTTTAATTGTTGGATAACCAGGAATATCATAAATTGGTTTATGAGGATATATTTCTGAAAGCTGTCCGCCTACCTGAGGAAGGGCATCAATTAAATGGCAGCGCATTTTTAATAAGCCTGTTTCAAAAACTGCGAATAAACCAACTGGGCCAGCACCAATGATGCAGATATCTGTATTAATCATTATTTTGTAATTCTAAATTTTTATAAATAGTATTTAATATGCGTTGAAGATGTTCAAAATCATTTTCATTTAAGTTTTCCCAAGCTTTCATTCTGATTTCACGGACATTGGGTTCTAACTGAGCGACCTTTTCATGTCCCTTCTCACTTAATTGAACTATAAATGACCGTCTGTCATTTTCATGAATGGTACGTTCTACAAATCCTTTTTTTACTAATAAATCAATAATACGGGTAAGTGTTGGCTGATCCTTTCCACAAAGTTTTGCCAATTCCTTTTGAGATACATTTTCAGCCTTATTTAAATTTTTTAAAACTGCCCATTGATCGACTGTAACTCCGTAATTTCCCAAATTAAATTGAGATTGAGCATATTGTTTAACGCGTCTAGCGGTACAATCCAATAATAATGAATAGCGATTAAAAGTGTCTTTATGCATACCAATAATTAGTATGACAAATATATAAGTTTTTCTTTGAAAAATGATTTTCTTGAAAAAAATAATCAATGAAACAAAAAAAGGATAGCGATCGGCTATCCTTTTTTTGTTTCATTGATTATTTTAAACTTTTACAGCCCTTGGTTTTGGAGCTAACTGTTCCGCATCATCGGCTGTACTCAAATCTGCAACAATTGGAGCAGCAATAAATATGGAAGAATAGGTGCCAATAATCAAACCAATAAGTATAGCAAAAGAGAAAGCACGAATTACTTCTCCACCGAAGAAGAATAAAATACCCATTACAAAGATAACTGTCAGCGAAGTGATAATGGTTCTACTCAATGTGCTGTTAATTGCTTCATTAATCACTTCTCCTTTATCCTTTTTACTACTTCCTGGAATTCCAAGATATTCACGGATACGGTCAAATACAACAACTGTGTCATTTATAGAATAACCAATTACTGTTAATAAAGCAGCAATGAAATGTTGGTTCATATCTAAGGCAAAAGGAAGTAATCCGTCAAATATGGAGAAGATACCCAACAAAATAATAGCATCATGCAGCAACGCCAAGGCTGAACCCATACTATATTGCCATTTGTGGAAACGTATCAATATATATATGCCAATGCCAATGATAGCAAATATTGTAGAATATATTGCTGATATCTTAATGTCATTTGCAATAGTTGGTCCTACCTTTTGTGAACTAACGATTTCATGAGGATTGTTTTGCACATGATCTAATCCCTCGTTTAATTTAACTAATACTTCTTGGTCAGCTGCATCACTGGTTTCATCAATTAAGAAAGAAGTAGTTATACGTAGCTTATCATCCCCTCCAAAAGTTTTCACTTCTGTATCTTCTCCGAAAGCATCATTCAAATAACCACGAACTTCTTCTAAATTAACCGAATTCTCAAAATCAGCTACATAGGTTCTCCCTCCTTTAAAATCTACGCCCAAATTAAATCCTTTTGTGAAAATAAAAATTAAGCTGATTACAATAGCAATAGTAGAAATTGTATAAGAGATTTTTCTGTTTTTAAAGAATTGGAAATTTGAATTTAAGAAAGTATGGCTACTCCACGGGTATGAAAGTGTGATTTTCCAGTCTTTTTCCAACATCCATTCAAAAATAATTCTTGATATAAAGATGGAAGTGAATAGGGAAGTGATGATACCAATCATTAATGTGGTGGCAAAACCAACAATTGGTCCTGATCCGAATATAAAGAGAATTAATCCGACTAAGAATGTTGTAATTTGTGAATCTAGAATGGAGGGCATTGCGTGTTTATAACCATCTGCAAGTGCTTGGCGCATAGATTTCCCTAACCTTAATTCCTCCCGGATACGTTCGTAAATTAATACGTTTGCATCTACGGCAGTACCCATGGTTAACACAATACCTGCTATACCAGGTAAAGTGAGGACCGCACCTAAAGACGCCAGAATACCCATAATAAAGAAAACGTTGAACACAACAGCGATATTAGCTACTATTCCTGCTCTATTGTAGTAAAATATCATGAAAACTAAAACGATGGCAAATCCTATTATGGATGAATTAATACCAGCATCAATAGCAGCTTGCCCAAGTGTTGGACCAATAATAGCTTCTTCAACGATTTTAGCAGGAGCTGGCAACCTACCAGCTTTTAAAACGTTAGCTAAATCTTTTGTGTCTTCAATTTGGAAATTTCCTGAAATTGAAGAGTTTCCATTGGGAATTTCATCCTGAACAGTAGGGGCAGAGTAAACTACATTATCCAATACAATGGCAATTGACTTTTTATTGTTTGGATCAGCAGAAGCAGCTGCAGTAATTCTGCGCCACTCACGAGCACCTTCTGTATTCATGCTCATGCCAACTTGTGGATTTCCTCTTTGGTCAAAATCTGCACGTGCATCAGCAATTACACTACCGGTTAATGCAGCTTCACCATCAGAAGTTGAAGGCTTTAATGCAAATAATTCGAATCTTTTATCTTGTTTGCTGATAACTTTTACACTCCATGCTAGTTTAACATTTGCTGGAATGATTGATTTCACAATTGGACTTTGTAAATAAGAATTTACTAAGGCTGTATCTTTTAAAGCTACGTAACCAATAACTGGACCGGGTCTTAAAGCGGTTTGGCCATTTTCACCTAAACCTACCGCAGGTTGCATAACACTAAACAATGGATTGTTTTGCATTTCCTCTATAGCGGAGGTGTCTTTACTTAAAGAATCTTTTTTCCCAATAAGTGCTGCCAATTGACCTTCGTCAGATTTTTGTTCAGCATTTTTTGCGGTATCTGTTACTGCTTCTGTTTTGTTTTTTAACGTACTGGCTAAAGTTGTATTAATATTTTCTAAAAGAGGGAAGATTTCCAGGTTGTCATAGGTTTCCCAGAATTCTAATTTAGCTGAACCTTGTAACAGTTTACGAACACGATCTTCATCAGTTACTCCTGGTAATTCAATTAAGATGCGGTTGGTGCCCTGTTGTTTTTGAATGTTAGGAGACGCTACGCCAAATTTATCAATACGTGTACGTAAGATATTAAATGAACGATCAATGGCACTTTCAGATTCCAGCTTTAAGAAATTTAATACCTGCACATCTGTTGATTGGGCATTAATATTAGCTACATTATCTTTGGTAGCAAAGAAAGTTGCTAAAGATGTATTCGGACTAAGTTTTTTAAATTCTTCCCCAAACAGGGTAACTTAATCGGTTTGGCTTTCTCTTGCGCGAATATCCGCGTTTTTCAAGGCGTTAATAACGTTTTCATCGGTTGGGTTTCCAGCCAAATTACTTATTAATTCCTGCAGCGAGATTTCCATGGTAACGTTCATTCCACCTTTTAGATCTAGCCCTAGTGCAATTTCGCGCTCTTTAGCTTCTTGATAGGTGTATTTGGCAAAACCAAGATTATAAACAGGAATATCTGCAATAGAGTCTAAATAGGCTCTTTCCTTTTGCAAATCTCCTTGTGCATACGCAACTGCATCTTTTTCTACATTGCGGGTTACAAATGTAAATGATATCGAATACAGACACGCAAGCGTTATCACTACTATAAAGAATTTAATTATACCTTTCCCTTGCATCGTTTTTGATTGTAAAAAATTTTTAATTGTAAAAAATTATTGTATATAGTTTTGTTAAGTCGGCAAATCTATGAAAATTTTGAATAATGATAAGTTTTATTTTCTTATTGGCATTATTTTATTTTTTCTTTCTTTCATAAATCATAAAGTTATAATCATAAGGATTTTTTTCATCTGCCTCATGATATGATTCTGCGGTTAACAGCCAGAAATCCTGTAATATAGGTGGAAAAAATGTGTCTGCATCAAACTCACCATAAATTAAGGTTAAGTAAATGCGATCGCATCGATCCATAACTTGATCATATATTTCTGCTCCTCCCACTATGAAATTTTCTTCAGCAGGATTACAAAGGCTTAAAGCGGCATCTAAAGAATGGCATACTTCAGCACCCTCAACTGAGAAGTCCGTTTTTCTGGTGATGATGATGTTTCTCCGGTTGGGTAATGGTTTTCCTACGGATTCAAATGTTTTTCGGCCCATAATTACGGTATGGCCAGTTGTCTTATTCTTAAAGAATTTCAGATCTGCTGGCATGTGCCATAAAAGTTGGTTATTCTTTCCTATCCCGTTATTCTGTGCTGCTGCAACCACTATTGAAATCATAACTGAGTTTTTATATTGCTACCGGGGCTTTTATATGCGGGTGATATTGATAGTTCTCTAATCGGAAATCCTCAAACTTAAAATCGAAAATATCCTTTACATCCGGATTGATATACATTTTTGGAAGTTGATAGGGCGTCCTTTGTAATTGAATTGCTGATTGCTCCAAATGATTGCTATATAAATGGGCATCCCCCAGGGTATGAATAAAGTCTGCTGCTTCCATATCACAAACCTGAGCTATCATCATTGTAAGTAAAGCATAGGAGGCAATATTAAAAGGGACTCCTAGAAATATATCCGCACTACGTTGATATAACTGACAAGAAAGCTGTGCTTTTTTTTGACCTTTAGAAGAATCTGCGGGAGCTACGTAAAATTGAAAAAAAGCATGGCAAGGAGGAAGTGCCATTTTATCAATATCTGCCACGTTCCAAGCCGAAACAATGATCCTCCTGGAATCCGGATTAGTTTTTAACTGATGGATTGCTTGTTGGATCTGATCTATATTCTCTCCTTCAGGATTAGGCCATGAACGCCATTGTGAACCATAAACAGGACCTAAATTACCATTTTCATCCGCCCATTCATCCCAAATGCTTACATTATTATCCTTTAAATATTTTATATTGGTATCACCTTTTAAAAACCAGATTAATTCATGAATAATTGACCTTAAATGAAGTCGTTTGGTGGTCACTAAAGGAAAACCTTCTTTAAGATTAAAACGCATCTGATAGCCGAATATGCTTTTTGTTCCTGTCCCGGTGCGATCATGCTTTTCAGTTCCTTCTTCATACACCTTACGCATTAAATCAAGATATTGCTGCATTTTTTATTTTAATAATGGTATAATTATAAACGTAAATGTAAGAATAAATAAACATTCTATCCAATTCACTTGTTATGATTAAAATAAAAAAGAAAAAATCATGGCAAAATACTCAAAAAAAGCAGGTGAAAAAGTTGAAGAAAACATGCACGAAATGAAAGAAGGCAAATTAAAATCAGGAAGTGGAAAAAAAGTTACTTCAAAAAAGCAAGCTGTTGCAATTGGTTTATCTGAAGCTCGTAAAGAGGGCGCAAAAGTTCCAAAAAAGAAATGATCTTAGGCACTAGGCTTAAGTAATGTTTATAATAAAGTAATTGATGCATACAAAATATGCTTCGGTATCTTTATGGCGTTTCTCTATTAATATCCTTACAACTAAAATGAACTATCAAATCAAGTTAATACCAATTTTAATTTCAATAGTAATAATAACATTCATATCCTGTAATAATAATAATCCAGAAAACGAAAAATCGACAGTTGAAGTTTCTAAAACCGAAAAGAGTGTATCCCCTTTGCAAACAGAAAAGTTAAATCGATATGACGAAGCGGATACAGCAAAAATATCGCAATGGCTTCGTAATTCCATCCTTAAGGAAGATTTGGATTTTTTGAAACCTGATCACAGAAAATATAGTTTGGATGCCTATGATTTAAATAATGATGGTAAACCGGAGTATTTTATTGGCTTCTCAAATGATTATTTTTGTGGTTCAGGGGGTTGTACTTATTACATCTTAAGTAATGAAGGTAAAATTATATCCTTGTTTACTGTTAGTAATGCTCCCTTTCTTGTTTTACCTTCAAAAAATAAAGGGTGGAATGACTTGGTTATTAATTCTACCAATGGTCGTCGAAAATTAGTTTTCGACGGGAAATCTTATCCAAGAAATCCTTCTGTTCTTCCGTTATATGAAGATAGTTTAATAAACGAAAATGCCATTCTGGTATTAGAACATCCTAAAAGCTATTCCTTTTAAATTATCTTTTGGTAAGAATATAGGAATAGAGTTTTTATTCTTTCTCGGCTATAAATACACCTTCCTGATTTAATAGCTGTTTATTCTCAATTAAATCCGATAAATTTATGGTGCCAATAATATATTTAAAGTTTTCTGCTTGATACCGTTCGCTTATCGATTTAAAGTTTAATTTCTCAATAATATCCTCATTTTCATAGCGTAAGTACACATTCAGATCCCAGTTTGAACTATATCCCTCTAATTCAGAGTTTGCGGTGTTTAAGTGTTTTTTATATTCATAGCGATAATCATAGCGTAGAGCTGCAATATCTGAAAGTACCGCT
>Ga0160445_100635_pt1 | contig 14752 bp, 18 predicted proteins | sample HID1972M_E1MG_FD_108215 | JGI IMG/M metagenome (GOLD analysis project Ga0160445, IMG submission 108215) | Enriched pill bug-associated microbial communities from UW Madison campus, WI, USA - HID1972M_E1 MG | ecosystem: Host-associated > Arthropoda: Insects > Digestive system > Unclassified ... | reverse complement strand
CTTTTTATCTTTGCCAAATGAGCATCACAGAACTACAAGAATTCTTTACTACCTACCCACCTCAAAAGGAAATACAGTTAAACAAATCTGCAAAAATTAACGATACAGCTATGTTCATTGATACATGTATGCTTCGTGCTCAAATATGGAAAGGCGATATAAACAACTGTCCTAGCTACTGGCACCTGAAAGAACTGCATGAAGTTTGCAAGAATAGCATGATCAAGGTTGAAGCTTTTTAAGTTCTTTAATTATTTTAAAATAGTTCTTGCTTTATTAAAATATAGTTTGCACGTTTGTAATGCGAACAATGTCGGAGAAATCCAACGAAAATAATTTTATTAACAATATTGCTAGGTGAGTGGGTTGGCCCCATACTTATCCGTACTCCGGACATTGTTCGCAGCGCCTAGCATACTTTTTAACACTGCGAACAATGGAAAATTTAATCACCCCTGTTAATGGTCCGGGTGTACCAGTTATATCCGGCCATCGCTTTGAAAATCTAACCAAAGCTTTCATTACTGATCAGGATGTAATGATTTCTTCAAAATCCAATTACGAAAGGATCCTAAAACAGTTTTTCAAGTGGGTTACTACTTCCAATCGTTTATTTTCAGGACTTACAAGAGTTGACATACTTCAATATAAAGAGGGTCTTCTTTCTTCCGGGATGAGTTCTTTAAGTGTCGCAACTTATCTAGGATCCGTAAGAAGATTCTATGAATGGTGTGAATCAAAGAAGTATTATCCAAACATTGCAAAGGGTGTGCGATCTCCCAGGCGCAAACAGCAGTTCAGAAAAGAATCCCTTTCCAAAGATCAATGCAAAGCTTTACTTGATCACTATAAATACGATATCAGGAATTATGCTATTATTAGTTTATTGCTTGGAGCCGGCTTACGGACCATTGAAGTTATTCGAGCAAATGTAGAAGATCTATCAATTAAAGATGGTAAGCGAATTTTATACGTTCTAGGAAAGGGTAAAAGCGACAAATCAGAGTACGTAAAGCTTCCAGATCACACCTTTAATGCAATCACATACTATTTGTCAAGAAGATTAAAGCCAATGGCTAACGAGCCTTTATTTGTGTCCACATCCAATAACAGTTTTAATCAAAGACTTTCTACCAGGACAATTAGCAAGATCGTAAAAGAGGGATTGATAGCAATCGGATTAGATAGTCGTAACCTTACAGCTCATAGCTTAAGGCATACTGCAGCTGTAAGTATAATCAAAGCCGGCTTACCGATTGAATACGCTCAGCATGCGTTACGACACGCCAGTATATCAACTACACAAATCTACCTTACGTCTATCCAGGATGAAATGAGATTAAAAGATAGTACTGAATTTATATTAAACGACTTAATGGTATAGCCTATGAAGAAACAAGTAAATGAAGAATTAAAGAAACAGAATGTTAAACTTAAATCAATAGCCTATGAGAATAGCACATGTGAGAGGTGAAGAGCCTATTAAAAAGAGTAAACAGAGCTTTCAAGAGAAAGTACAGGAACTCAAACAATTATTCATTACCGAACATAATCGAAAGATTGAACGGGAAAGGAATAAAAACAATAAGAGATAATTAATTAATTTTTTAACAGTCAGATACGTTCTTTATAGGCTGCGAATCAGGGGATTTATAAAGCCTTTTAGGTAGGTGTGACTACCTACCTTCCTTTAAAACTTATGAATTATGAAAGATCAAAATATAGAAATTGAACTAAGAACATCTAATGAAACCCAGCAGTTACACCCTAGATGCATAAAAGCAAGGCTATTTCACCTTAATGGCCAACAATCCGAAATTATGACAATTATGCCTTTTTACACATCTTGGTTCGAACCTTATGAAAAAGCTGTAATACAACTTAGAGAATATGTTTATGGTCTAGCAAAGTATTGGGTGCAGATTGACAAGTTCGAGATAGAGATAGGTAAAATAGTAGCCGGTAAATTTGTGCCATCATGTGCAAAATATGACCCTTATATTATTCCAATCAACATGGTATTCCATGAGGGTACCATAGGTGAATGGGTAACGAGAGAAGAAGCAATTAAACGAGGATATCAATATTAATTGTTAATTATGAAAAATATCCTCACTAAATTACCAGAGGTTGCCGGAAATAGATCGAGAAGTATAAGTACGGTGATGTATGATAATTCCATGGAAAATTACATTGATAGCGAATCAGTACGATGGAGTATCCCGTATCGTTCTAATGTTATCGCGAAACAAATTCATTTCAGCAATATCACTCACGACAAAGATTATGTTATTGAGCTTCTCTCAGGGGATGTTTCCATCTGTAGAATAGAGAAAGTAGAACAACCAGTTATTAAGCTATTAAAGCTCAATCCAGATTATCCGAATTCATCAATTGCCATAGACCAGGTGAAACATGTGTATGAAATTTACCAGGTACAACAAGACCGGAATAACCTTTAACAAAACGATTATGAAAACCAACAATTTTAACCACATACATTATGAACAGCTTATTGCTGCCTTGCAGGAAGAGTCTAAAGAGAAAGATATCATAATCCAATTGCTAAAAGATAGGATCTACGAGCTGACTGCAAAACCACCGGCCGGCCTGATCAACATTTCCTATATCCCTATTGATCATGAGCAATTAATTAGCGCAATAAACTATAATTGAGATTCTTTAAATTTACAACTATGGCAAATAACAAATACAGGGGTAAACTAGTGGATACTTTTACGATTGATGGTAGGGAAATTAAAGTTTATGAAAACAATGATCCCGATTTAGATCCGGATATTATTGGGGTATTACTGACGACTGGACGCAGAACTCCACAGAATGACTATGAAAAAAGGTTACTTGCTGAAATTAAGCAAACGCAGAAAAACAATATAGGCATAGAGTTTCCTTTTAACTAACTGCCTCCCAACCAAAGCGAAAAGCTAACTAGTTACAACTAGTTGATACATTTAGCCATACTTATCTTTGGTTTATCGAATAAAATCAATCACTAAAAAAAACTAAATGGAAAAAATTACTATTGATGGTAATGAAAACCTAGAACAAATATTCTTTGACTCCCTTCTTCAATATGAAAGGTATAATGAAGAAAACAGCATACCGTGTTGGGATGTGAATACACACTTAATACCAAGCATCCAATTTTCTGTAGTTGATGAAGCAGCCAAAACTGTAGAATTGCGTAATAAATTCAATGAGTACTTAGCTACATGGGATTATTTAAACAACCAAGTAATTAACTTTCAATCATAAATCAAATATCAATATGGAGAATCAACACAATAACGCAAAAATGTTTAGACTTACTGGTTTGCAATTTAGCAAAACAGCGAACGATGACGTTTCGAGTTTAACCGCCAAAGAAACGGCTAAGAAATTACATAAGATTGCCGAGGAAATTGTAACTATAAATGAAGAACGATGTCAAGAGTTTATCAACATTTCTGATGATAAAATGCGAAACAACTTAAATACTCTATTTGGTGCAATTCTAAGATTTGAGAAACAATGTCTTTCACAATATAAAAGATTGCATAAATTAAACCAGTAAATAATTATGAAAAATCAATCGATCAAAAACGCATTTACCGAGGGTTTAACTGATGGATATGTTTCAAAGCTTCTAAATAGACAACAGATTCCAATAACCCCAGAGACAATAGAATTAAAACGGCAACATATCAGACTAAAAAGAATTATTAAAAAATTAAATCAAAAATATCATGGATAAAATAGCAAAGGCTACAGAAGCTTATCTAAGAAAGTGTAAATCAGAAGGCACTGTTTATCAGCAGCCCGCTGAAGGATGTTCAACTGTGAAAGGTGACATTATTAATCTCAAAAATACAAATGGTCTTATTGCAACTTATGATTGCAAAAAGCAAAGGTTTGTAAATAATGAAATTGAATGATTAAACTAATTATCATGAATGTCATTTAAAACCTAGCCCTTAGATAAGTTAGGTTTTTTTGTATATTCGGTCCATACAGTGAAAATTCAAATAATTAAATTACCAGAAACAAACTAACATGAAAAAACTCTACAAAACCACAGTTAATTTATTTGCAGTCATGATGTTATTAATAATTAGTTCGGTGTCTTATGCGCAAACCGTGTCCGAAAAAGGAGCTAAAATAAAACACATTGACTATAAGATACCAGCAATCAAAACAAAGTATGGTGAAATAACACAAAAGATTAGGAATACAATAAGTAGCAAAGGAGAGGTATGGGTTTATTCAATAGGGTCTATGGGGTCGGATGGTGTATTTTCGTCCGAATTCTCTATTGAAGAACTTAATGGCATAATATCCGAGCTGGAATCCTTGAAAAAGGAAGAGTTGAAAGATATTGCAATAAATCCAGACAATTTAGATAACTCCTATATTTCTCCGAATGGATTTATAGTAGCGTACAGTGTTTACTCAGGAGCTTCTCAATGGAGGATAGTAATAGATAGCTCTGATTATAGAAGTCGAAAATATATTGAAGATATAAACCTTGTTTTGGATGCCTTGATAAATGGCCGTGAAAAACTGAAAGAATTAAGCTTGAAATAATGAAACATATTTTAGTATTTTTAATAGCCACAGTCCCATTTTTGAGTTTTTCACAGATCAGAAATACTAAATGGGGTGATTCTAAGGAGCAAGTAAAGAAAATTGAGACAGCAAAAATGAATATTGAGAATGAAAATGTACTTAGTTATTCAACTACAGTTTCTGGTATGAGTGCATCCCTATTGTACGACTTTAATTTTAACAAACTAGCGACTGCTACATATTTAATAAATGAAAACTATGTAAATAAAAATAGGTACATCGTTAACTATTTGGATATAAAAAAGCAATTAACCAAAAAATATGGAGAACCGGTTAAGGATGATATGGTTTGGAGTAACTCTTTATATAAAGGCGATCACGAAAATTACGGACTAGCTGTTAGTGCAGGTCACTTATCTTATAAATCATTCTGGAAGGCTGATAATAATACAACGATTATGATGGTATTGGATGGTGAAAAATTTGAATGTTCGTTAAGTATACTGTATGTATCAGACGATTATTATAAAAAACAACCTGAAGTAGATTCTGGACTTTAATATAATCAGCCATAGCCGAAGCATCAAATCGGATTATGAAATAAACTAGCTAAATTAATAGAAGCAAAATAATGCTTATATTTGTTTACTCAGTACGTCATAACTACTGAAATTTAACTAGAGATCCGGTAAATAAAATTATCGGATTTCTTTTTTTCTATCCAAACCCGACTACAGAACCGACAACATAAAATAAAAAAGCCGCTCTATTAACTAGAAACGGCTTATGAAATGACCCCGCAGGGGATCGAACCCTGGACCCACTGATTAAGAGTCAGTTGCTCTACCAGCTGAGCTACGAAGTCTAACAAGGTGCAATATTACCTATATCTACGCGAAAACAAAAGTAATTCCAACTATTTCTAACAATTATTTTTTATTTCCCACCTATCCTTTACCGACCAAAGTAAACGATAATCAAACCTTTTTCCGAAGCAATAATTTAAGACCTTTGTTCAATTATCAAAATGATAATAATCAAGTCAAATTAATATAGAAAATTAGCAAAATGCTAAGAGGTTAGCTACTTTTGCAAGCAAATAAATTATTTATTTATTATGAGAAGAAATTTCATCTTGTTATCTGCATCTATAATCATTGCAGTTTTATTGATATCAATTTGGTGGCCGTATATTTTATGGTCTTTCATCATAATTGCTCCATTAATATATATGGGAATCGCAGATATTATTCAACCAAAACGTGCTATTCGTCGAAACTTCCCAATTGCTGGCCGCTTACGATACATAATGGAAGATCTACGTCCAAAAATCTATCAATATTTTATTGAAAGTGATACAAACGGACGGCCATTTAATCGTATAAGTCGGAGTGTAATCTATCAACGTGCTAAAAAAGAAATTGATACTACTCCTTTTGGAACTCAATTAAATGTTTATGACGACAATTACGAATGGTTAAGTCATAGCATAAATGCCATTGATACGCATCATATAAACGAATTACCAAGAGTTACGATTGGCGGCCCAGATTGTTTACAACCTTATTCTGCAAGCGTTCTCAATATTTCAGCAATGAGCTATGGTTCCTTAAGTAAAAATGCTATTCTAGCATTAAATGAAGGAGCCAGAATTGGAAACTTTGCGCATAATACCGGTGAAGGTGGATTAAGTGATTATCACATACAAGGAGGCGGTGATATTATTTGGCAGATTGGAACGGGTTATTTTGGCTGTCGTTATCCAGACGGAAGTTTTAATCCTGATCGATTTGCCGAAAAAGCAGCAACACCTAATGTGAAGATGATTGAGATTAAATTGTCTCAAGGTGCAAAACCCGGACATGGGGGATTATTACCCGGTGCAAAAGTTAATGAAGAAATTGCACGCATTCGCGATGTTGAAGTAGGAAAAGATGTTGCCTCTCCTCCTTTTCATCGTGCTTTTACAACCCCATTAGAATTTGTAGCCTTTATTAAACAACTACGTGCGCTGTCAGGAGGAAAACCAATAGGTTTTAAGTTTTGTATTGGACAAAAAAATGAATTTATTTCACTTTGTAAAGCCATGATAGAAACAAAAATTTATCCAGACTTCATTACTGTTGATGGTGGAGAAGGCGGTACCGGCGCAGCACCTCTTGAATTTTCAAATTCCGTTGGCATGCCATTACGCGATGCACTAGCTTTTGTATACGATTCATTAACCGGATTCGATTTAAAGAAACATATCAAAATCATTGCTTCAGGTAAGATAGCAACCGGATTTGATTTGGTAAAGCACTTCGCTTTAGGAGCTGATTTATGTAACAGTGCCCGTGGAATGATGATGGCTTTGGGTTGTATTCAAGCCTTGGAATGCAATACAAATAAATGCCCAACTGGTATTGCTACACAAGACCCAAAATTAACAAAGGGCTTAGTAGTTTCAAATAAAAATATCAGAATTGCAAATTATCATTATGAAACTATTAAAAGCGCATGTGAACTTATGGGAGCCGCAGGTATAAAACATCCTGTTTACATCCATCGTGCACATATAAACCGTAGAGTATCTCCAAAAGAGGTTCAAACATATTTAGACACCTATCCATATATTCCTTCTGGAAGTTTGTTAGAAACTCCTTACCCCCAATCTTTTAATATGTTAATGTCTATAAGCCGAACGAATAGCTTTCCTCCTAACTTTGAGAGTATCAATCCAAACGATTACTTATGGGCTAAAAAACCAGTTAACACGTATGATGTTAAGGTTCAAACACCTGCTTCCTTAAATTAATCAAAATTTCAAATAACTATTAATTATTTGTTTAACTGATATTATTCAACTTGAAAGCGATAAACTGCTCTTCCTATAAAGCCTTCAGCATCGATACCTTCCACTACTACTCTATATGTCCCCTTGTCGTCAGCAGTAAAATATTCAAATTCCACATTTCCTTTTTCATCCGTTAATAAAATCGGGTTCCAATAAATGGTAGAACGGTTATCTTTAGATTGCAAAGTAGTTCGCGGACCTGTATACTTTGGCACATAAAATTGACGCTCAACGCTATATCCTTCAGGTTTAAAAGTCATTACATTGGTTGGCGGAAAAAGATCCTTAATATCTTGTGCGCTCATCTTTACTTTTTTAATCTCTTTCATATTAATAACAACCACACCCATAGTATTGCTTCTGGAGTTAATTCCGCTTAAACCGTCGTTTGAAAAAACCTCTATTGATTCAATACCTTCTGGCTGCAATCCATGAAGATAATTTACATCCACGGGCATTCCATTTGCATAAATTTCAACAGGAAGTCGATTACCTGCATTATAAGCTTTACTGAGGTATAGATTATTATCTATATATATTAAACCTATAGCACCCGATAAACAGGTTAATAAACTATTGCAGCCCGTTAGTTGTTCACTTTGAATTAAATAATCAGCTTGCATATTTAATCCAGATAAAGCAGTATGGTCTGAGTGACTTGGCTTTTTAGCTGCCCTTCCCTCAATTTTCACCTCCTTTAATAAAAAACCTGAACTATTTTGTAATTTATTGTTCTTAAGGTAAGTATCTAATGCACTGTCTAAATTTAAAATTTCATTAGGTGCATTAACATTTTTATCAGGAGACGGAAAAGGGTCTCCATCAATTGCTATCATTAAGTTATCAGAATTCAGATTATTCCTTGCATTTACAACTACTTCTACTGAATCCTGAAAAACAAGATTAGTAAAGCTAAAACGGCCTTTGTCATCAGTGTGTCCATCTTTATAAAAAGATTTTTCTGGAATCTGTAAAAGTAACCTTCCGTTCGTTAAAGGCATCCCATTACTTCTTCTAATTATTCCTGAAACGGTCAGCCCCTGTTCTGGTAAAAATTTAATTATTGGAGGTTTATCTGCAATTATATCTTGATACAGGTATCTTCTATAACCCTGAGTAAGCATTAACAAGTCCAGATTCTCCAGTTTCTTATCATTTATATTATAAAAATAATAGTTTGGTTCTTCAATAAAGCCGGCAATATCAGAACTTAATAATAAGCTGCTGAGTATTGTTGTTTCTTTATCCTCATTAACCGGTACTTTGCTTTCATCAATTACTGCAACAGAAAAATTTCCTAATGCAGTGTCAATCATATTGTTGGTACTTAGTTTCATTTTGACCTTCTGCCGCTGCTTATAGGTTGAAAAGTCAGCATCTAATTTCATTCTAAGAGAGTCTGGTTGTTTAATAAAAGCAATTCTTTCACTCAATATTTTACCTGATGAGGATAGAACGCTTAACTGCATTATACCTGTTGGAAAATTCTTCTTAGGTATAGATGCTGCATATTCCTGAGTTCGTAATACGCTTTGTGCAGCATAATAAACAATCCCTCCATTCCGGCCAATAATATAAAAACCGGTATTATGATTTTTAGTAAGATAAGCACTGTTTGCACGGATTGTAAATTTCACATTGGTAGCATCTGTATTATCAACAGAAAGACCAATACCTTCTGATTTTACAGGAGGTAAGGTAAATGTACCTTGCGTTCCGTCAGGAAAGTTGACATTGGCAAAATATGCTTTTTTATCTTCTGGGGTAAAAGCAAACTTTCCCATTCCTAAATGTTGGGAAGATATCTTGGCTACTATATTACCTTCAGAATCTACAACATCTCCTTTTACTTCTACTCCCAAACCATCAGAACGAAGTGCTTTAAAAGCAACCTGTGATGAAAGACTCGCGATCAATTCTCCACCCTCAGGGAAAAATTGAAGATCATTTTCTAAAACAGCAGTATTTAATGAAAAATTAGCTTTCAAAGTTTTATTATTTCCAACATCAATAGAGGTAATTAATTGTCCGCTCCGTAAATCAACCTCCTTAGAACTAGAAAACTCAATAGTTAACAGTCCATTTGCATCTGTTTCACCTTTTCCTCTGCTGATACGGTCGTAATCAACAATGACTTCCCAAGCCACCTTTTTATTGCTTAAAGGCTTATTATCCTCATCGTTAAATAAGACTTTTGCATTTACTTTTACATTTTTTTCAGTACGGGTATTTGCAAATGTTATATTAGTAATTAGATCCTTATTTATTGAATTGCCGATGGGCAAGCTCTTAGTAAAGAAATAATCCGAACTAAAATTTAACATCCATTTTGTATATGCTCTAACGTGATAATTTCCTTGTTTAAAAGAGAATGGAGAAAGTGGGATACTTCCGTGAGCAATGCTATTGATTACAGGTATTTTTATACTCTCAACAATAGAATCTTTACTAGTTAAAACATCTACATATACAATCTTACTTAAAGGGGAGGGAACATTTTGAAGGGTAGTCAAGTAGGTTTTGAACCAAATGGTGTCTCCAACTGCATAATAAGGCTTATCAAAGTGTAGATAGACTTTTTCTAATGGAGAATCTGTGTTTTGCTTCGTATTCTTTTCAACAATTGTAACAACAGGGATACTATCTTGCTGAGAAAATGCAGCCAATTGGAATATAGTTAATAGAAAAAAAACAAAAACAACGGATAGTTTAATGTACTTCATTCACTTAATTTAAAATTTGGATTCACGATAAATTTTGGGAGAAACTCCCGTTTGCCTTTTAAAATATTTCCCAAAAAAGGACTGGTCGCTAAAATGCAGGCTTTCTGCAATTTGTCCAATACTTAATTGGGATCTACTTAATAAGAACTTCGCCTCCAATATAACAAGATCATTTATAATTTCACTAGCATTTTTACCAGAATATTCTTTTACCACTTCTGTAAGATATTTTGCAGATACATTTAATTGGTCTGCATACCTCTTAATCGTGCGAATTTCTCTGAACTGCTGTTGGGCAAGGTTACTAAATTTAATAACTAAACTTTCCTGTCGAGAGAAAGTTAAACGTGTCATTTGTGAATACTTCTGCCCTAATGCTCCTATCTCAAAAAGGAAAATATAAAAACCATGAATAAGAATCTCCTTACCAAAAGGATGAGTAGCAAATTTCTTAGTACGTTCAATTAACAAATGGATTTGGCGTTTCACCATTGCTGTATCTTCCGGCTCCAAATCCCAAACAGGAAAAAATTTTGAAGAAAAATAATTAAAAATATCAGATGTACGTTCCGGCATTCCAATTTCTGTAATAAAATCACTGGTAAAACTTACACCAGATACTGTACAAAATTGATCTTTAGGAGGGGCGCCAACTAAAGTATTTGGAGCAACATGGATTAAGCTATTCTCCTTAATGTTTATTTCTTCCATATTTAAATTAATCTTCCCTGTTCCTTTAGTAACAATAAAAATGGACATAAAATCTGGTCGGGAATGACTTTTCAGGTCTGTCCCTTTGCAGACATTAAAATCTTCTATAACTGAAAAGCCATTAAGCACAGTATGTCCAAACTTTACTTTACTATGGTTGAAATCTGCTATTTGAAACACATCATTTGAAACTTTTTTACTATTCATTCCTTATTTTAATTCTTATTTAATAAATACCTCAAATAGACCACCAATCAATACTTTTTAAGAAATTTAATATGCAAACAGCTTGTTTACATATCGTTTCCTAAAATGCCTTTTTAATAATACACATATTATATGGTTAATTAAATTGGTCATTCACTAACCTAAACAATTGGAAAAGCAGAGCAATATATTCCTCTTACTATTATTCCAAACATTTGTATATTTTTTCTTCGTTTAAAATAATTGCTTGATTGTTGAAATTTTTTACTGAAATTCGTATTATTTTGTAGATGAACACAGTTAATGTCCGCAAAGATAGGCAATATGACTTTACTAAAAAGGTCAGGATACCGTAAAAATTGGTCAATATTACCTTTATACAGGCACTAAACCCAATCATTAATTGTCAACTCAATCTAATTTCAATAGAAATACGACAATTAAACCAATATAAGCGATAAACAACCCTTTTTTAGGCTTGATTTTTGACGTTCTTTGCACTTTATTTTAAGAAGACACAAAGTATGGAAGCTATTGACAAACTACTAAGTTAATAGCTTTCATCATATTAAACAACAATCGAGAACTAATGAAAATTTGTAAAACTATTTTTGTGCTTATGGGTCTTATTCCCATTCTGCCCACGCTACTCCATGCACAAAGCAACCAGAACACTCCTGTTCTGCATAATGCAACATTACCACAACTTGTGGAATATGCCTTAGAGAATAAGCCTGAAGTAAAACAAGCTTTAATCGACGAAGAAATAGGAGAACGCGATATTAACTCAGCACTTTCAGGTTGGTTACCTCAAATAAGTGCGAGCGCAAACCTTAGCCATGACATTAAACAACAGGTTAGTCCCTTAACTATAGGTGGGGAAACTTCTTATATCGCTATGGGCGCTAGAAATGCTTCTGGCATCACTTTACAAGCAGATCAGGAGATTTTAAATGCAGGGTTAATCCAAGCTTCTAAATCCGCTAAATATTATCGTCAACAATACGATCTCAACACAGAAAATCAAAGTATAAGTACCATAGTTGAAGTTAGTAAAGCATATTACGATATTTTAACCAGCCAGGAGCAGCTGGAAATTATTTCTGAAAACATTAATCGATTGGAAAAACAATTCCAAGATGCGAAAGCACAATATGAAGTTGGTTTAGTTGATAAAACTGACTTTCAAAGAGCGCAGATAAGTTTAAGTAATTCAAAAGCGGATTTAAAACGTACTACTGAATTACTCAAATATAAATATGCTTATTTAAAAGCTTTAATTGGCTATCAGGCTGAAAAAGATTTAAGTTTATCTTTCAATGGGCAGGAAATGGAGCAAAGCGTTCTATTGGATACAACCGATATGCTTAATTATCAAAACCGGGTTGAATACCGCCAGCTACAAACTCAAAAGCAACTTCAACAAATAAATACAAGTTATAATAAATTACAATTCTTGCCTGACCTTTCTGGTTTTATCAATTACAATTGGGCTTATAATAATGATAAATTCGGAGATTTATATGACCGTTCCTACCCGGGATCAGTTATTGGCTTGAGATTATCTATTCCAATCTTTACAGGAACCAGGAGAATTCAAGAAATCAGAAAATCACAACTTTTGGAGGAAAGAATTGAATTAGATCTTATAAATACTAAAAATCAGATCAATAGCCAGTACGAACTTGCTATGGCTTCTTATAAAGCAAATCTAAACGATTGGAAAACAGCTAAAGAGAATGTTGAAATTTCAGAAGAAGTTTACAATACTATCAAATTGCAATATGATGAAGGTATTAAGGCGTATTTAGATTTAATGACATCCGAAACCGATCTAAGAACAGCTCAACTTAATTACCTAAATACTCTTTATAGTTTACTTTCAGCCAAACTAGATGTAAAACAAGCATTAGGCACCATTTCATTAGGCACCATTTCTTTAAATCAATAATAAATAGCAATGAACTTTAATTCAATAAAATCAGGTATTTTAATTTTTAGCTCTGCATTTCTTGCATCTTGCGGAAACTCAGAACAATCAGCCCAGCAAACTGCTCCTCCTCCAATGCCAGTAACTACTTATACAGTTACGAAAGAAGAGGTTACAACAACGGATAAATATCCTGGCGTTGTAGTAGCATTAAATGAGGTAGAACTTCGAGCAGAAGTTGGTGGTTACATTACAGCTATTTACATAACTGATGGTCAGAAGGTAACAAAAGGTCAACGTTTATATGAAATTGATCGTACCAACTACCAGGCAGCATACAATTCTGCAAAGGCAAACCTAGAAATGGCAACAGCAAACCAATCGAAAGCACAGAAAGATGCGGAGCGTTATACAAATTTGGCAGAAAAAGATGCAATTGCTAAACAACGTGTTGATTATGCACTAACAGATCTGGCAAATGCCTCATCTCAGGTAGCAGCGGCTCAGGCAAATTTAGCAACTGCCCAGGCAAATCTTAATCGTTCTATAATTACATCACCTCTTACAGGAACAATTGGTATCTCACAAGTAAAGCTAGGTGCCCTAATTAGTCCTGGAACTACTTTGCTAAATACTGTTTCTACAAATGACCCAATGGCTGTTGACATTTCCGTAAATCAACGGGATATTCAACGTTTTCTGGAATTGCAGAAAAATCCAGGACAATCTATTAGCGATTCTGTTTTCAGTATTGAACAAAATGGAAATGAATATGCTTTGAATGGAAAGATTGTTGCAGTTGACAGAGCTGTTGACCCGGGAACGGGAACTATTAAAGTAAGAATCAGCTATCCAAACCCATCAGGAGTTCTTGTTTCAGGAATGACCTGCAATGTTAAGGTATTAAATAGAGCGCCTGAACCACAAATTATTATTCCTCATAAAGCTGTATCTGAGCAATTAGGTAAATATTCAGTATATGTTGTGGGTGATAGTAGCAAAGTTGAACAGCGTATGGTTGAACTTGGAAGTGAAGTAAAAGACAGAATTGTAATCAGAGAAGGTTTGAAAGAAGGTGAAGTTATTGTTTCAGATGGAATTATGAAACTCCGTCCGGGTGCAGTGGTTCAACCAAGTCAAGCCGCTTCTACAGCTCCGGCTGATTCATCAGCAACAAAATAACTTGTATTTAATTCGTATAACATTATGATATCAGAAATTTTTATCAGGCGACCGGCCATGGCCATCGTCATCTCAATACTTATCGTTCTGATTGGTACCATTGTTTTAACAGTGTTACCAATTAGTCAATACCCAAATATTGCTCCTCCTACTGTTACCGTTACTTCTAATTATACAGGAGCTGACGCTCAAACGGTTGAGCAGACAGTTACTACACCCATAGAAAGTCAAATCAATGGTACGCCAGGAATGAAATACATTACCTCTTCAAGTACTGCTGATGGTCGTTCAAGCATTACGGTAACTTTTGAAGTTGGAACCGATATCGATGTAGCTGCTCTCGATGTTCAAAACAGAGTTGGCATTGCAGAACCATCTTTACCAGAGCCGGTAAGACGTTTAGGGGTTGTAACAAAAAAGGCCAATACAGATATGTTGATGGTTTTAGGATTAATCTCTCCTAATGGAACTTATGATGAACAATTCTTGGCCAACTATTCAAACATTTATGTAAAAGATGCTATGCTCCGCGTTCCCGGTGTAGGGGATGTTATGGCTTTCGGACAACCTTTTAGTATGCGGATCTGGATGGATGCT
>Ga0160445_100632_pt1 | contig 14806 bp, 11 predicted proteins | sample HID1972M_E1MG_FD_108215 | JGI IMG/M metagenome (GOLD analysis project Ga0160445, IMG submission 108215) | Enriched pill bug-associated microbial communities from UW Madison campus, WI, USA - HID1972M_E1 MG | ecosystem: Host-associated > Arthropoda: Insects > Digestive system > Unclassified ... | reverse complement strand
TAACCGAACATCAGGCGTCAGCCTTCTTCAGGAAAGCCTTGAAACGCACCAGTTCCGTCATGCGTTAGCCGCGATAACGACCCATCGCCAGCATGAAGCCGACCAGAATCAGCAGGATCGCCGGGAAGGTGAACACGAAGTACACCAGCTCCGGCACGGTCATGATCAGGTGCGCCAGGGACGCCGCGAACAGCGTGCCGATCGCAACTTTCATCGCATGGCTGGCGCCGCGTTCTTCCCAGGTAATCGACAGGCGTTCGATGGTCATGGTCAGAATCACCATCGGGAACAGCGCCACGGACAAGCCGCGCTCCAGGCCGAGCTTATGGCTGAACAGACTGATCGCCGCGATCAACACCACGACAAAGGTCAGCACCACCGACAGTCGCGGCAGCATTTGCAGCTTCAGGTGTTCCAGATAGGAACGTAATGACAGGCCCAGCGCCGTGATCACGGTAAACAGCAATATACCGAAGCCTAGTTGCGTCTCGCGGAAGGCGAGGGCGATCAGCACCGGGGTGAACGTACCGAGGGTCTGCAGGCCGATCAGGTTGCGCAGGATCAGAATCACCAGCACGCCGATCGGGATCATCACCATGATCATGAAAGTCTGCTGGGTCTGCAGCGGTAAGCCGTACAGCGAGTATTCGAGGAAGTTGGCGTCGGTGTTTTCGTCGGTCAACTTGGCCAGACGAATCGCGTTCATCTCGCTGTTGTTCAGGCTGAAGGTCACATTGGCTTTCTTGCCGCCGTCGACGGTGATCAGGTTTTCATCGCCGGTCCACCACAGCAGGCGGTCGGTCGGCAGGCCTTGCTCGCCGGTTTCCGGGTTGAAATACAGCCAATCGTTGCCGTTGAAGCTGCGCAGCCACAGTTCGGGCACTTGCGGTTGATCAGCGACGAGGCGGATGGTGTGGACTTTTTCCACCGGTACGTGGGCGATGGACAGCAGCAATTCGACGATTTTGGCTTTGTGCGCAGTCGACGGATCGCCGGCCAGCAGCAGTTTCACATTGTCGTCGTTGAGGTTGTTGACGCGTTTGATCGCTTCGCCGATGAAGGTCTCGACGTCGGCGGAGTGTTGGCGGATCGGTGCGAGCAGGGCCTCGGCAGCGATTTTTTCCGGGCCTTCGATGGCGATGCTGTCGCGGAAGGTCGGGCCTTTGACCTTGGATTTTTCCGCGGTGTAACGCTTGGTCAGCACCAGACGGTAATAAAGGGTCTGGTTGCCCTTGGCGCGACGTGCCGACCAGGTGACCTTGCGGTTGCCGTCGACACGGTTCACCGCGACGCCGTAGTTATTGGAAATAAAACTCTCATTGAGGCTGACGTAATCGCGGCTCAGCGGCGGTACGAACATCTGGATCTTTACCGGATCCTTGGTGCTGGCGACGAACTCGACTTTGGCGTCGATGTTCCACAGGTCGTCGGTCGCATCTTCGGTCACCGGGATGCCGAGTACGAAAATCTGATAGGCCGTAACCGAAACGCCCAGTAACACCAAAATGGTGATCAGGATTTTCAGGTGGAAGGTTAGAGAACGCATGGAAATTACTCGGCGGTATGAGCGGCGATGGTGCAGGCGGGTTTGCCGGCAGCGTATTTAAGACTGGGGTCGACCAGCGCGTCGAAGCGTTTCAACGCTTCGGAGCCGATCAAAAGCGGGTATTGGAACGCACTTCGGTCGGTCAGGTTCACTTCGATGCTGCGCATCGCCGTGCCCATGCAGATATCGAGCTCGATTACCGGACGGGCGGTGTACTTCTTGCCTTCTTCCGGGTCGTAGTCGCCGGCGCGGCGTTTGATTTTGCTGACGCGGGCCAGTGGCCGTTCGATCGGGTGCGAATGCGCGGCGTCGATCGCCAGGTAGAAACGTACCCAGGACTCACCGTTGCGTTTAAAGCGTTTGATGTCGCGGGCGCTCAGCGAGGCGGTTTTCGCGCCGGTGTCGAGTTTGGCCGCGACTTCGAGATTGATGCCGTCAAGCGAAGCGTATTCGTTGAGGCCGTACACGGTTTTTTCCCCCGCGGCGGCGAGGCCGGGCAGGCAAAACAGGGCAAAGAATGTGGGAAAAGGCTTGAGTCTCATAAATCCTGGTGCGCAGCGTTCCGTGGTCGGTTCAGGTGCCTGGCAAGACTTGCGCAAGCGCCTGCGTGTGCCTGGCAGCTTTTTATGACAAGCCGTACAAATGGCCAGCAAATGCGGGCGGCATTCTAGCACGGTGGTTTTATGGCGCCAGCGCTGGGGGCGGTCTATACAAGATCCAAAGTTCGCAGCCTTCGGCAGCTCCTACACTGATCCCTGTAGGAGCTGCCGAAGGCTGCGATTTTTTAAGGTTATTAGACGATTGTCGACAATACCCATTTATCCTTTGACTGATTCGGCTTAATTAGCTAGTTTTTGCCGTATTGGATTTAAAGGTGTCGACAATCATGCTGGATCAACTCGATCCCCCGGTCATCAACGGTGACGATTCCGAGACGCTCTCGGAAAACGTCTTCCGGCGTATTCAGGCGGCCATCGTCAAAGGCGAGATCGCTCCGGGCAGCAAAATCTCCGAGCCGGAGCTGGCGCGCACCTACGGCATCAGCCGTGGGCCATTGCGTGAGGCGATCCACCGTCTCGAAGGCCAGCGGTTGCTGGTACGCGTCCCGCATGTCGGCGCGCGCGTGGTCTCGCTCAATCATGCCGAGCTGATCGAACTCTACGAAATCCGCGAATCCCTCGAAGGCATGGCCTGCCGTCTGGCGGCCGAACGCATGAGCGTCGAAGAAATCGACGAACTGCGCCGGGTGCTGGAAACCCACGAGCGCGACGCCGCGTTTCAGGCCGGCGTCGGCTACTACCAGCAGGAAGGCGATTTCGACTTTCACTACCGGATCATTCAGGGCAGCGGCAACCGCACGCTGACCCAAATGCTCTGCGGCGAGCTGTATCAACTGGTGCGCATGTACCGCATCCAGTTTTCCACCACGCCGAACCGTCCACGCCAGGCCTTTGCCGAACACCACCGGATTCTCGATGCCATCGCCGACCGTGACGGCGAGCTCGCGGAATTGTTGATGCGCCGCCACATCGGCGCCTCGAAACGCAACATCGCCCGTCATTACCAGGACGGCGCCCACAATAAGACAGCCACTGAACGAGGTGAGTCATGAGTTCCAAGCACAGCACTCCAGGCCAGCGTTTCCGCGATGCGGTCGCCAGCGAGCATCCATTGCAAGTGGTCGGCGCGATCAACGCCAACCACGCGCTGCTGGCCAAGCGCGCCGGTTTCAAGGCGATCTACCTGTCCGGTGGCGGGGTGGCCGCAGGCTCGCTCGGCGTGCCGGATCTGGGCATTACCGGTCTGGATGATGTGCTGACCGATGTGCGCCGCATCACTGATGTTTGCGATCTTCCGCTGCTGGTCGATGTGGACACCGGTTTCGGTTCCTCGGCGTTCAACGTGGCGCGCACCGTCAAGTCGATGATCAAGTTCGGCGCAGCGGCGATTCACATCGAAGATCAGGTCGGCGCCAAACGCTGCGGCCACCGTCCTAATAAAGAGATCGTCAGTCAGCAGGAAATGGTCGACCGCATCAAAGCCGCCGTCGATGCGCGCACCGATGACAGCTTTGTGATCATGGCGCGTACCGATGCGCTGGCGGTGGAAGGTCTGGAATCGGCACTCGATCGCGCTGCGGCGTGCATCGAGGCTGGCGCTGACATGATCTTTCCGGAAGCCATCACCGAGCTGGAGATGTACAAGCTGTTCGCCAACCGTGTGAAAGCGCCGATTCTGGCCAACATCACCGAATTCGGCTCGACGCCGCTGTACACCACCGAGCAACTGGCCGGCGCCGACGTGTCGCTGGTGCTGTATCCGCTGTCGGCGTTCCGCGCGATGAACAAGGCTGCGGAAAACGTCTACACCGCGATCCGCCGCGACGGCACGCAACAGAATGTCATCGACACCATGCAGACTCGCATGGAGCTTTACGATCGTATTGATTACCACACGTTCGAGCAGAAGCTCGATGCGTTGTTTGCTGCGAAGAAATAAAGATCAAAAGATCGCAGCCTGCGGCAGCTCCTACATAGATCCCCGTAGGAGCTGACGAGTGCAACGAGGCTGCGATCTTTTCGCCACACTCCCTAACAAATTCAAGATTGGAGATAGAAATGGCCGAAGCAAAAGTACTCAGTGGCGCCGGGCTCCGTGGCCAGGTTGCCGGGCAAACCGCACTGTCCACCGTGGGCCAGGCCGGTGCCGGGCTGACCTATCGCGGCTACGACGTGCGCGAACTGGCAGCCGATGCGCAATTTGAAGAAGTCGCCTACCTGCTGCTTTACGGCGAGCTGCCAACCCAGGCGCACCTCGACGAATACCAAGGCAAGCTGAGCAAGCTGCGCGACCTGCCGCAAGCGCTGAAAGAAGTCCTCGAGCGCATCCCCGCCGACGCCCACCCGATGGACGTGATGCGCACCGGTTGCTCGTTCCTTGGCAACCTCGAACCGGAGAAGGACTTCTCCGAGCAGCGCGACAAGACCGACCGTTTGCTCGCCGCATTCCCGGCGATCATGTGCTACTGGTATCGCTTCAGCCACGACGGCAAGCGCATCAACTGCGTCAGCGACGAGCCAACCATCGGCGGCCACTTCCTGCACCTGCTGCACGACAAGAAGCCGAGCGAACTGCACGTCAAAGTGATGAACGTCTCGCTGATCCTTTATGCCGAGCACGAATTCAACGCCTCGACCTTCACCGCCCGCGTTTGCGCCTCGACGCTGTCCGATCTGTATTCCTGCGTCACCGCAGCCATCGGTTCGTTGCGCGGCCCGTTGCACGGTGGCGCCAACGAAGCGGCGATGGAAATGATCGAGCGCTTCTCGTCGCCGGAAGACGCGATCAAAGGCACCCTCGGCATGCTCGAGCGCAAAGACAAGATCATGGGCTTCGGCCACGCGATCTATAAGGACAGCGACCCGCGCAACGAAGTGATCAAAGGCTGGGCGAAACAGCTGGCAGATGAAGTCGGTGACAAGGTGTTGTTCCCGGTTTCCGAAGCGATCGACAAGACCATGTGGGAACAGAAAAAACTCTTCCCGAACGCCGATTTCTACCATGCCTCGGCGTACCACTTCATGGGCATTCCGACCAAGCTGTTCACGCCGATCTTCGTCTGCTCGCGCCTGACCGGCTGGGCCGCGCACGTGTTCGAACAGCGCGCCAACAACCGCATCATCCGCCCAAGCGCCGAGTACATCGGCGTCGAACAGCGCAAGTTCGTGCCAATCGAACGTCGCTGAATGGTGAGTGCCAACTCCTGATCGCAATCCCTGTAGGAGCTGCCGAAGGCTGCGATCTTTTGATCTTTGTTTTCAAGATCAAGATCAACAGATCGCAGCCTTCGGCAGCTCCTACAGGGGGGATCGGCGAGAAGGCATCACCCTTTGCAACCACCGTGCCCTGAGTCCTGACCCGATGAACACAGAATTCCGCAAAACCCTGCCCGGCAGCCCTCTGGATTATTTCGACGCCCGCGCGGCGGTCGAAGCGATTCAGCCCGGCAGTTACGACACCCTGCCGTACACCTCCCGCGTGCTGGCGGAAAACCTGGTGCGTCGCTGCGACCCGGCCACGCTCACCGATTCGCTCAAGCAACTGATCGAACGCAAACGCGACCTCGACTTCCCGTGGTTTCCGGCGCGTGTGGTCTGCCACGACATTCTCGGCCAGACCGCGCTGGTCGACCTCGCTGGTCTGCGCGACGCGATCGCGTTGCAGGGTGGCGACCCGGCGCAAGTCAACCCGGTAGTGCCGACGCAACTGATCGTTGACCACTCGCTGGCCGTCGAGGCCGGTGGTTTCGATGCCCAGGCGTTCGAGAAAAACCGCGCCATCGAAGACCGTCGTAACGAAGACCGTTTCCACTTCATCAACTGGACGAAAAAGGCTTTCAAGAACGTTGATGTGATCCCGCCGGGCAACGGCATCATGCATCAGATCAACCTGGAGAAAATGTCTCCGGTGATTCAGGTGCGTGAAGGCGTCGCGTTCCCCGACACTTGCGTTGGCACCGACAGCCACACGCCGCACGTTGATGCCTTGGGCGTGATCGCCATCGGCGTTGGCGGCCTCGAAGCCGAGAGCGTGATGCTCGGTCGCGCCTCGTGGATGCGTCTGCCGGAAAGCGTCGGTGTTGAACTGACCGGCAAGCTGCAACCGGGCATCACCGCCACCGACATGGTGCTGGCGCTGACCGAATACCTGCGTAAACAGAAGGTCGTCGGCGCCTGGCTGGAGTTCTTCGGCGAAGGCGCCGCTGCGCTGACCCTCGGCGACCGCGCAACCATCTCCAACATGGCCCCGGAATACGGCGCCACCGCAGCGATGTTCTACATCGATCAGCAGACCATTGATTACCTGAAACTCACCGGTCGTGAAGACCAGCAAGTGCAGCTCGTCGAGCAATACGCCAAGCTGACCGGCCTGTGGGCAGACAGCCTGAAAGGCGCGCAATACGAGCGCGGTCTCACTTTCGATCTGTCTTCGGTGGTGCGCAACATGGCCGGCCCGAGCAACCCGCACGCCCGCGTCGCGACCTCGGATCTGGCGGCCAAAGGCATCTCCGGTCAGTGGGAAGACGTGCCCGGGCAAATGCCTGATGGCGCGGTGATCATCGCCGCCATCACCAGTTGCACCAACACCAGCAACCCGCGCAACGTCATCGCCGCTGGCCTGATCGCGCGCAACGCCAACAAGCTCGGCCTGACCCGCAAGCCGTGGGTGAAATCTTCGCTGGCGCCGGGTTCGAAAACCGTCGCGCTGTACCTCGACGAAGCAGGGCTGACCACAGAGCTGGAGCAGCTCGGTTTCGGCGTCGTCGCCTTCGCCTGCACCACGTGCAATGGCATGTCCGGGGCGCTCGATCCGGTGATCCAGCAAGAGATCATCGACCGCGATCTGTATGCGACTGCGGTGCTCTCGGGCAACCGCAACTTCGACGGCCGCATCCACCCGTACGCCAAACAAGCGTTCCTCGCTTCGCCGCCGCTGGTGGTGGCGTACGCCATCGCCGGCACCATCCGTTTCGACATCGAAAAAGATGTGTTGGGCGTGGTCGACGGCAAGGAAATCCGCCTGAAAGACATCTGGCCAAGCGACGAAGAAATCGACGCCGTGGTGAAGTCTTCGGTCAAGCCTGAGCAATTCCGTCAGGTCTATATTCCGATGTTCGCCGTCCACGAAGACACCGGCCCGAAAGTCACGCCGCTGTACGACTGGCGCGAGATGAGTACCTACATTCGCCGTCCGCCGTACTGGGAAGGCGCGCTGGCCGGCGCACGTCCGCTCAAGGGCATGCGCCCGCTGGCGGTGCTGCCGGACAACATCACCACCGATCACTTGTCGCCATCGAACGCGATCATGCTCGACAGCGCCGCTGGCGAATACCTGGCGAAAATGGGCCTGCCGGAAGAGGACTTCAACTCGTACGCAACGCACCGTGGCGACCACCTGACCGCGCAGCGCGCCACCTTCGCCAACCCGAAACTGTTCAACGAAATGGTCGTGGAAAACGGCAAGGTCAAACAGGGTTCGCTGGCGCGGGTCGAGCCGGAAGGCAAGGTCATGCGCATGTGGGAAGCAATCGAAACTTATATGGAGCGCAAGCAGCCGCTGATCATCATCGCCGGCGCCGATTACGGTCAGGGTTCGTCCCGCGACTGGGCGGCGAAAGGCGTGCGTCTGGCCGGTGTCGAAGCGATTGCCGCTGAAGGTTTCGAGCGCATTCACCGCACCAACCTGGTGGGCATGGGCGTGTTGCCGCTGGAGTTCAAAGCGGGCACCGACCGTCACACCTTGGCCATCGACGGCAGCGAAACCTACGACGTGATCGGCGAGCGCAAACCGCGTGCGGATCTGACGCTGGTGATCCATCGCAAGAATGGCGAGCGCGTTGATGTGCCGGTGACTTGCCGTCTGGATACCGCTGAAGAAGTGTCGATCTACGAGGCCGGCGGCGTGTTGCAACGTTTCGCTCAGGACTTCCTCGAAGAGTCGGCGGTTGCCGTTTAAATCTACTGATGCAGGCGTGAGATCTCGGTCTCACGCCTGTGGATAAGGAGCACCATGGCTCACGCACCACAAATAAAGATCCCCGCCACCTACATGCGCGGCGGCACCAGCAAAGGCGTGTTTTTCAGCCTCAAGGATTTGCCCGAAGCGGCGCAGATTCCCGGGCCGGTTCGTGACGCTCTGCTGCTGCGCGTGATCGGCAGCCCCGACCCGTACGACAAGCAAATCGACGGCATGGGCGGCGCCACTTCAAGCACCAGCAAAACCGTGATCCTGTCGAAAAGCCTCAAGGCTGATCACGACGTCGATTACCTGTTCGGTCAGGTCTCCATCGACAAGCCATTCGTCGACTGGAGCGGCAACTGCGGCAACCTCTCGGCAGCGGTCGGCTCGTTCGCCATCAGCAATGGCTTGGTCGACGCCAGCCGCATTCCGCACAACGGTGTTGCAGTGGTGCGCGTGTGGCAGGCCAACATCGGCAAAACCATTATTGCTCACGTGCCGATCACCAACGGCGAAGTGCAGGAAACCGGTGATTTCGAGCTCGACGGCGTGACCTTTCCGGCCGCTGAAGTGCAAGTCGAATTCATGGATCCGGCGGCGGAAGAAGAGGGCGGCGGTGGCTCGATGTTCCCCACCGGCAACCTGATCGATGAGCTGGAAGTGCCGGGTGTCGGCACGTTCAAGGCGACCATGATCAACGCCGGCATCCCGACGATTTTCGTCAACGCCGAAGACATCGGTTACACCGGCACCGAGCTGCAAGGCGCGATCAACAGCGATGCGCAAGCATTGCAGATGTTCGAGACGATTCGTGCGTATGGCGCGCTGCGCATGGGGCTGATTGCCAATCTGGATGAAGCGGCAAAACGGCAACACACGCCGAAAGTCGCGTTTGTTGCCAAGCCTGCGGATTATGTGGCGTCGAGTGGTAAAGCGATTGGCGCCGGAGATGTCGATTTGCTGGTGCGCGCGTTGTCGATGGGCAAGTTGCACCACGCGATGATGGGCACGGCGGCGGTGGCGATTGGTACGGCGGCGGCCATTTCCGGCACCTTGGTGAACCTCGCGGCGGGCGGCGTTGAACGCAATGCCGTGCGCTTCGGGCATCCTTCCGGGACGTTGCGCGTTGGCGCTGAAGCCAGTCTGGAAAACGGCGAGTGGATCGTCAAAAAAGCCATCATGAGCCGTAGTGCTCGGGTGCTGATGGAAGGCTACGTGCGCATCCCGGGCGATTCCTTCTGACCAAATACCGGACGCCACCCTGGATTGCTTCACTCTGTAGGAGCTGCCGAAGGCTGCGATCTTTTGATCTTGTTTTTGAAGGTCAAGATCAAAAGATCGCAGCCTTCGGCAGCTCCTACAGGGATTGCATTTCAACAATAAGAAATTGTTAGCCCTGAACCGAGGTCCCATCAACGAACCACTTTAAGAGTGAATCGAACATGAGCGCCAACGTCGACCTGAACAACCGCCCCGACTACGACCGTGTCCTGCAGGACATCGCCGACTACGTCCTCACCTTCAAAGCCGAATCCACCGAAGCCCTCGACACCGCCCGCAGCTGCCTGATGGACACGTTAGGCTGTGGCCTGCTCGCACTGCGTTTCCCCGAATGCACCAAACACCTCGGCCCGATCGTCGAAGGCACCGTCGTGCCGTTTGGCGCGCGCCTCCCCGGCACGTCCTATCGCCTCGACCCGGTCAAAGCCGCGTGGGACATCGGTTGCATCGTTCGCTGGCTCGACTACAACGACACCTGGCTCGCCGCCGAGTGGGGCCATCCATCCGACAACCTCGGCGCGATTCTCGCGGTGGCCGATCATCTCTCGCAAAAGCGCGTGGCCAACGCTGAAGCGCCGCTGACGATCCGCGATGTGCTCGAAGCGATGATCATGGCTCACGAGATTCAAGGCGTGATCGCTCTGGAAAACTCCTTCAACCGCGTAGGGCTTGATCACGTCATTCTGGTGAAAGTCGCCTCCACCGCCGTCACCGCAAAACTGATGGGCGCCAATCGCGAACAACTGTTGTCGGCGTTGTCCCACGCTTTCGCCGACGGTCAGGCGCTGCGCACTTATCGTCATGCGCCAAACGCCGGCTCGCGAAAATCCTGGGCGGCGGGGGATGCGTCGAGTCGTGGCGTGCGCCTGGCCGACATCGCCATGCGCGGCGAGATGGGCATTCCCGGCGTGCTGACGGCAAAACAGTGGGGCTTTTATGACGTGCTGTTCAGCCACAGCAACAACGATCTGGCGCTGAAACCGGAAGAAAAACGCGCTTTCAGTTTCTCGCGCGCGTTCGGCAGTTACGTGATGGAAAACGTCCTGTTCAAGATCAGCTTCCCCGCCGAATTCCATGCGCAAACGGCCTGCGAAGCGGCGGTGACCTTGCACCCGCAAGTGCGCAATCGTCTGCACGAAATCGACCGCATCGTCATCACCACTCACGAATCGGCGATCCGCATCATTTCCAAAGTCGGGCCGCTGGCCAATGCCGCTGACCGTGACCACTGCATCCAGTACATGACCGCCGTGCCGCTGGCCTTCGGCAATCTGGTCGCCGAGCAATACGAAGACGATTTCCACAAGGCGCACCCGATCATCGATGTGCTGCGCGAGAAAATGGTCATCGTCGAAGAGCCGCGTTTCTCCCGCGAATACCTGGAGCCTGACAAGCGCTCGATTGCCAACGCCGTGCAGGTGTTTTTCAAGGATGGCAGCAGCAGCGAAAACGTCGTGGTGGAATACCCGATCGGCCATCGTCGCCGCCGCGCCGAGGGCATTCCGTTGCTGGAGGACAAGTTCAAAGCCAATCTGGCCACGCGTTTTACCGGTCAGCGCAGCGGCGAGATCTTCGCACTGTGCAAGGATCAAACCCGACTCGAGTCCACCCCGGTAAATCGCTTCGTCGACCTGTTCGTGATCTGAAGGTACAAACCCGCTCCCTGTAGGAGCTGCCGAAGGCTGCGATCTTTTGATCTTTGTTTTTAAGGTCAAGAACAAAAGATCGCAGCCTGCGGCAGCTCCTACACGGACGATTTTCGCCATTTTTCGATGGGCAATTTGGTGATGGCAAAACCGCTTAACAAAATCGCCGAGTAGATCATCAGCTCCCGGGACAGGGTTTGCCCCTCGTACCAGGCGCCGATGATCACGGCGAACACCGGGAAAATGATAAACACGAACGACAGGATGATCGGGCTCAGGCGTTTCAGCAGAAGAAAATAAACGATAAACCCGCCCACCGAGGCCACCAGCCCGAGGTAGAACAGCGCGCCCCACGAGCGTGCTGAGATGTTTTCGAATACCGGTGTTTCGACGTTCAATCCGACAATAAATAACATCGCCCCGGCAATGCCGATCGGCAGCGTGTTGTAGGTGATCACGCTGATCGCGCTGCCGTGTTTTTTCGTCACCACGTAGCACAGCGCATGCATCACGGCGGCGCAGAGAATCGCCAGCACACCCAGCCATTCGGCCTGATCCAGATGCAGACCTTGGCTGCGAATAATCATGAAAAGACTGCCAAAACCGATGGCAATGCCGAGCATCTGCGACGGGTAGATTTTCTCGCGCAGAAACAGCGCGGAAAACAGCAGGATAAATACTGGCATGCAGCTGAACAGCAACGCTGTCAGGCCCGATGAGACATGCATTTCGCCGTAGTTGAGCAAATAGTAGGGCAGGCTGAAATACGACAGCGTGACGAACACAAAAAACCAGCGGCTCTGCCGAGGGAACAGCAACGGTTCTTTGCGCAGCAACGCGAAACTCAAAAACAGTGGAAATGCGATGAGAAAGCGCAGCCCGGCCGCGGTCAGTGGCGGCACACTTTCTACAGCAATCTTGATCCCCAGCCACGTCGTGCCCCAACTCAGGCAGACGATCAGAAACAACGTGCTGGTGATCAATCCGGCAAGCCAGGGTTTGCTGATGCTTATCGGTGTGCTGACGGCGGTCGACATACTGTGTGCTCCGAGCGGAGGAATTGACCTGGTCACAGAAAAGGTCTATCCCTGATTGAACCTGTTTCCAGCACGCTATTCGGGGCGCGAATGACTGTCAAAGTAAGTATTGCCATGGTGTCAATCCTCCGTGACGGTCTCACTCATGGCGTCGGCGTGAAGTACCAGCGCCTCGCCGATGCAGTGGAGAAAGCTATCGCTGAAGGCGTGATCGACGCCGGCTGCAAATTACCGCCGCACCGATTGTTGGCCGATAGTCTGGGCGTCACCATCGGTACGATCAGCCGCGCCTATGGTGAGCTGGAGCGTGTGGGATTGGTCGTCGCCCGTGTAGGCGATGGCACTTACGTGCGTCAGAGGGGGATGGAACGGTCGCAGGACAAAGGCTTTCGTAATGTCAGCGATGAGCCGCCAGCGTGCTTCGACATGAGCCGCAATCAGCCGATTCCGGGGCAGGAAGCGGCGTTTATGAGCCAGAGTCTGCAAGCATTGGCCAATGATCCGCGAGTGTTGCAGCAATTGACTGGATACAGCGCAGAAGGCGGCATGGCGCGGCATCGGCAGGTCGGGGCGGTGTGGTTGCAGCACGACGCGTTTGTGCCGCACGCCGATCAGGTGTTGTGCGTCAACGGCGGCCAGCACGGTTTGTTGTGTGCGTTGATGGGTTTGCTCAAGGCCGGCGACACGGTGGTGACCGAGCATTTGTCCTACCCCGGATTGCTCAGTGTCGCTCGCCAGCTCGGGATAAAGCTGATCGGCGCGGCGATGGATGACGAAGGGCTTGTACCGTCAGCGCTGGAGGAAATCTGCCGTCAGCATCGCGTTTCGGCGCTGTATTGCACGCCGACCATCCAGAATCCTACGGCGGCGGTGATGTCCGTCCCACGGCGCGAGGCGATTGCCGATGTGTGTCGTCAGCACAATCTGCTGATCCTCGAAGACGAAGCCCACGCCGTGCTGGATCGTCAGCGGCCGTTGCCGCTGAGTTATTTCGCCCCGGAGCGGTCGGTGTTAATTGGCAGTTTGAGCAAGGCTGTTTCGGCGGGATTACGCGTCGGTTACCTGCATGCGCCGCAAGCGTTGATCGGGCGGTTAAGTTCAGCCATTCGCGGTACATGCTGGATGGCCAATCCGCTGGCGATGGAGGTGGCGAGTCTGTGGATCGAAAACGGCTTGGCCGAGCGCTTGCTGGATGAGCAGATTGACGAGATTGGCCGGCGTAAGGCGTTGGTGGTCGGGGCGCTGGAGGGATTGAATTACAAGACGCACAGCCACAGTCCGCATTTTTGGGTCGAGGTGCCCGAAGGCTGGCGGGCGTCGCAGATTGCGGCGGAGTTGAAGGAGAATAATTATCTGGTGGCAACCGCAGAGGCGTTTGCGGTCGGGCATGCGGCGGTGCCGCAGTGTATTCGGGTGAGTGTGTGTAATTCGGTGGGGGATGATCGGTTGTTGCTTAGCGGGTTTGAGGCTCTGGCGCGGGCATTAACCGAGACCGTGTAATCGTTCTTCGCGAGCAAGCCCGCTCCCACATTTGGAATGCATTCCAGTGTGGGAGCGGGCTTGCTCGCGAAGGCGTCCGGACAGGCACCAAAAATCTACTTGAACCGCCGCTCCACGCCTTTCTCCACCAAAATCTTCGCCGAAATCTCTTCCACCGAAAAATGCGTCGAATTGATGTGCGGAATGTTCTCGCGGCGGAACAGATTCTCCACTTCGCGCACTTCAAATTCGCACTGCGCATAACTCGAATAGCGGCTGTTGGGCTTGCGCTCGTTGCGGATCGCGGTGAGGCGATCCGGGTCGATGGTCAGGCCAAACAGCTTGTGCTGGTGCGCACGCAGGGCGGCGGGCAGGGTCAGGCGCTCCATGTCGTCTTCGGTCAGCGGGTAATTGGCCGCACGGATGCCGAACTGCATGGCCATGTACAGACACGTCGGCGTCTTACCGCAGCGCGACACGCCCACTAGTATCAGGTCGGCTTTGTCGTAATAGTGCGTGCGCGCACCGTCGTCGTTGTCGAGGGCGAAGTTCACCGCCTCGATACGCTCCATGTAATTGGAGTTGTGGCCGATCGAATGCGACTTACCGACGGTATAGGAAGAATGCTCGGTCAGTTCCTGCTCAAGCGGGGCGAGGAAGGTCGAGAAAATATCGATCATGAAACCATTGGACGTTGCGAGAATCTCACGAATGTCCTGATTGACGATGGTGTCAAAGATGATCGGGCGAAAGCCGTCGGTGTCAGCGGCTTTGTTGATTTGTTGTACCATGGCCCGCGCTTTTTCAACGCTGTCGATGTACGGTCGCGTGAATTTGCTGAAGGTAATGTTTTCGAACTGCGCCAGAAGGCTTTGACCCAGGGTTTCGGCGGTAATGCCGGTGCCATCGGAGATAAAGAAAGCAGATCGTTTCATTTGCACCTTGGGCCTTAAGTGAGTGTCCTGTGTTGCATAGGAATGCCGATGTGGCGGCGCCTGTTGTCGCCATACTACGTTGCCGCTCCTCGCCATAGCCAGCTATGACTTGTCGCGGCGCCTTGTCTGGCAACAACAGTCACTCGCCACATCGGCATGCCTATGCAACACAGGACACTTATGAGCATTCTTGGATATGATAGGCGCGATTTGTTGGCCGCCAGTGGCCAGCATTCTCACTTATTTTCCAGGTCCAGGCCATACAACCGGCCAACGCTCCCCCGAGCAGCCGGTTTCTGAGCTTTTCCAATACAGTTAGTGGAGAGATCACCTTGGTAGAGTACGTAGTTTCCCTCGATAAGC
>Ga0160445_100630_pt1 | contig 14829 bp, 12 predicted proteins | sample HID1972M_E1MG_FD_108215 | JGI IMG/M metagenome (GOLD analysis project Ga0160445, IMG submission 108215) | Enriched pill bug-associated microbial communities from UW Madison campus, WI, USA - HID1972M_E1 MG | ecosystem: Host-associated > Arthropoda: Insects > Digestive system > Unclassified ... | reverse complement strand
CCATGCAACTCAAGAATCCCATCCTCGGCCTGTGCCAACAGTCCACGTTCATGCTCAGTGCCGCCAAAGTCGATCAATGCCCTGACGACGAAGGCTTCGAAGTCGCGTTTGCCGGCCGTTCCAACGCCGGCAAATCCAGCGCACTGAACACATTGACTCACGCCAGCCTGGCGCGCACCTCGAAAACGCCGGGTCGCACACAGCTGTTGAACTTCTTCAAGCTAGACGAAGATCGCCGTCTGGTCGACCTGCCGGGCTACGGTTATGCAAAAGTACCGATCCCGCTGAAGATGCACTGGCAGCGTCACCTTGAGGCTTACCTCGGTGGCCGCGAGAGTTTGAAGGGTTTGATTTTGATGATGGACATCCGTCATCCAATGACCGACTTCGACTTGCTGATGCTCGACTGGGCCGTTGCGGCCGGCATGCCGATGCACATCCTGCTGACCAAGGCCGACAAACTGACCTACGGCGCAGCCAAAAACACCCTGCTCAAAGTGCAGTCGGAAATTCGCAAAGGCTGGGGCGATCAAGTCACCATCCAACTGTTCTCCGCACCAAAACGCATGGGCCTGGAAGACGCCTACACTGTACTTGCAGGCTGGATGGAACTGGCTGATAAGGGCTCTGAATTGCCTGCTGAGTAAATCGCAGGCAAAAAAAGCCCCGGATTTCATTGGGGAGGGAGAAATTCCGGGGTTTAAGTTCCGAACCGCTAGGGCGGGGTTCAGATATCTGCCAACACTTAACACAACATAGGAGCATTGAAGGGCTTCACCAGCCATTCAGTAACTCTGAGTAGTGATCTTCCAGATTAGTTCAGATTATTTTCGAAAAGCTTTGGAATAACCCCAAGCGCTTTTCGAAATAAGCGGGATTTATCGGGTTTGCCGCGACGCTATGTCGCGGCGACCGACATCAACTGGCTCAGTGAGCCTCATCCCAATTGTTGCCCACACCCACTTCGACCAGCAGCGGTACATCCAGTTTCGCCGCTTCGCTCATGTGCACGCGGATTTCGGCGCTGACCTGTTCGACAAGATCCTCGCGAACCTCCAGCACCAATTCATCGTGTACCTGCAGGATGACGCGAGCGTCCAGCCCGGACGTCGCCAGCCATTCATCAACAGCCACCATGGCTTTCTTGATGATGTCGGCAGCCGTGCCCTGCATCGGCGCGTTGATCGCCGTGCGCTCGGCGGCAGCGCGTTCCTGCGGCTTGTTCGAGTTGATCTCCGGCAAATACAGACGTCGACCGAAGAACGTCTCGACATAACCCTGATCCGCTGCCTGCGCGCGGGTGCGATCCATGTACTCGCGAACCCCCGGATAGCGGGCGAAGTAGGTGTCGATGTAAGCCTTGGCGGTCTTGGTGTCGACGCCGATGTCCTTGCCGAGCTTCTGCGCGCCCATGCCGTAGATCAGGCCGAAGTTGATCGCCTTGGCGCCACGGCGCTGATCGGAGCTGACTTCGTGCAGTTCGACCTTGAACACTTCGGCAGCGGTCGCGGTGTGCACGTCGAGATTGTTGCGGAAGGCGTTCATCAAGCCTTCGTCCTTGGACAGGTGCGCCATGATTCGCAGTTCGATCTGCGAATAGTCCGCCGCCAGCAGTTTGTAGCCTTTCGGCGCGACGAACGCCTGACGGATACGGCGGCCTTCAGCGGTACGCACCGGAATGTTCTGCAGGTTAGGATCGCTGGAGGACAAGCGACCGGTCGACGCCACCGCCTGGTGATAAGAGGTGTGGATACGCCCGGTACGCGGGTTGATCTGCTCCGGCAGGCGATCGGTGTAAGTGCTTTTCAGCTTGCTCATCGAGCGGTGCTCCATCAGCACCTTCGGCAAGCGGTGATCGTCTTCGGCGAGTTTCGCCAACACTTCTTCAGCGGTGGACGGCTGGCCCTTGGCGGTCTTCTTCAGCACTGGCAAACCGAGTTTCTCGTAGAGAATCACGCCCAACTGCTTTGGCGAGCCGAGGTTGAATTCTTCCCCGGCGATCTCGAACGCTTCGCGCTCCAGCGCGACCATTTTGTTGCCCAGCTCGATGCTCTGGATGCCGAGCAGCTCCGCGTCAACGAACGCGCCCTGGCGTTCAATGCGCGCCAGCACCGGCACCAACGGAATCTCGATGTCGGTCAGTACGCTGGCCAGACTCGGGATGGCGCTGAGTTTTTCGAACAGCGTCTGATGCAGACGCAGGGTGATGTCGGCGTCTTCGGCGGCGTACGGGCCGGCCTGTTCCAAGGCGATCTGGTCGAAAGTCAGCTGCTTGGCGCCTTTGCCGGCGATGTCCTGGAAGCTCACGGTGGTGTGATCCAGGTACTTCTGCGCGAGGCTGTCCATGTCGTGGCGGGTGGCGGTGGAGTTGAGCACGTAGGACTCAAGCATCGTGTCGAAGGCGATGCCGCGCACGGTGATGCCGTTGTTCTGGTCGCCACCGATGGCGCAGTTGGCGAGGATGTTCATGTCGAACTTGGCGTGCTGGCCGACCTTGAGCTTGCTCGGGTCTTCCAGAATCGGCTTGAGTGCACGCAGCACGGTGTCGCGATCGAGCTGCTCTGGCACGCCGATGTAGGAGTGGGTCAGCGGAATGTACGCGGCCTCGTTGGCCTGCACGGCGAACGACAGGCCGACCAGTTGCGCCTGCTGCGCGTCGATGCCGGTGGTTTCGGTGTCGAAGGCGAACAGCTTGGCGTTGTTGAGTTTTTCCAGCCAGACGTCGAAACGTGCCTGATCGAGGATGGTTTCGTACGCCGCTTCGGTCGGAGCAGCAGGAGTTTCGATATCTGGCGCGCTGAACAGATCGCCAGCCGGTGCAGGCTCGCTGGCCGCGCTCAATTCCAGGCGTTTGGCGTCGCGATCCAGATCATTGATCCAGCTTTTGAATTCCAGCAGCGAGTACAGCTCGTAGAGCTTGGCCGGGTCTTCCGCGCCCATCTGCAAATCGTCGAGTTCGACGTCCAGCGGCACGTCGATCTTGATCGTCGCCAGTTGATAGGAGAGAAATGCCATCTCCTTGTGCTCTTCGAGCTTGGCCGGCAGGGTTTTCGCGCCGCGAATCGGCAGGGTCGGGACGATGTCGAGATTGGCGTACAGCTCGGTGAGGCCACCGTTGACGCCGACCAGCAAGCCGGAAGCGGTCTTCGGGCCGATGCCCGGAACGCCCGGAATGTTGTCGGACGAATCGCCCATCAGCGCCAGATAATCGATGATCTGCTCCGGTGCGACGCCGAATTTCTCCTTCACGCCTTCTACGTCCATCGAGCTACCGGACATGGTGTTGACCAAGGTAATGTGGCCATCGACCAGTTGCGCCATGTCCTTGTCGCCGGTGGAGATGATCACCGGACGATCCGCCGCCGCGCTGCTGCGGGCGAGGGTGCCGATCACGTCATCGGCCTCGACGCCTTCCACGCACAACAGCGGGAAACCGAGGGCGATCACGCTCTGGTGCAACGGCTCGATCTGCACGCGCATGTCGTCGGGCATGCTTGGGCGATTGGCTTTGTATTCGGCGTACATCTCATCGCGAAACGTCCCACCCTTGGCGTCGAACACCACGGCGAACGGGCTGTCCGGGTACTGCTTGCGCAGACTCTTGAGCATGTTCAGCACGCCTTTGACCGCACCGGTCGGCAGGCCTTTGGAAGTGGTCAGTGGTGGCAGCGCGTGAAAGGCGCGGTACAGGTAAGACGAACCGTCCACCAGGACGAGGGGGGCTTGGCTCATGAGCAGGATCAACCTTTTCGGCGGGTCCGGCGCTAGAATAGCGGGACCGTTGACGACAAAGGGACAAGGTTATCATGCGTACGTTAAATCGCTTGCTGCTGGTCGGTCTGATTGCTGCCTCACCGTTGGCCGCGATGGCGGCGGATGATGCACCGACAGGGGAGCCGGAAGTTACCATCCGCACGGAAGGCGACAAGACCATTCAGGAGTACCGCCAGAACGGTTTCCTCTATGCGATCAAAGTGACCCAGAAAGGCTTTCCGCCGTACTTTCTGGTGCGTGCCGACGGGACGGATGCCAACTTCATCCGCTCGGATCAGCCGGATATGCTGATTCCGTCATGGAAGATTTTCGAATGGAAGTAAGTTTTTAATTCACCCGGCGCCGCAATGGGCGGCGCCCGTACTGGCAGTTAAAACATGTCTGTGTTCACGCCCCTGGCTCGGCCCGAGCTGGAAACCTTTCTCGCCCCTTACGGGCTAGGCCGTCTGCTTGATTTCCAGGGGATCGCCGCCGGCAGCGAAAACACCAATTTCTTTATCAGCCTGGAGCAGGGCGAATTTGTCCTGACCCTGGTTGAACGCGGCCCGGTGCAGGAGATGCCGTTCTTCATCGACCTGCTCGACGTGCTCCACGAAGCCGATCTGCCGGTGCCGTACGCACTGCGCACCACAGACGGCGTGGCGTTGCGTGAGCTGAAAGGCAAGCCGGCGCTGCTGCAACCGCGTCTGTCCGGCAAACACATCAAAATCGCCAATGCCCAGCATTGCGCGCAGGTCGGCGAGTTGCAGGCGCACCTGCACCTGGCGACGCAGGGCGAGCGCATGATCAAGCGCAAGACCGATCGTGGCCTGGACTGGATGCTGGAAGAGGGCAACGCGTTTCTCTCGCACCTGAGCGATGAGCCACGGGCCTTGCTGCAAAAGGCGCTGGATGAAATCAGCGAGCGCAAAGAGAAGATTCTCGCGTTGCCTCGGGCGAACATTCATGCGGATTTGTTTCGCGATAACGCGATGTTCGAAGGCACGCACCTGACCGGGCTGATCGACTTCTACAACGCCTGCTCGGGGCCGATGTTGTACGACGTGGCGATTGCCTTGAACGACTGGTGTTCGGACGAAGAAGGTTTGATCGATGGCCCGCGTGCCCGCGCATTCCTTGGCGCTTATGCGGCGCTGCGGCCGTTCACGGCGGCGGAGGCTGAGTTGTGGCCAACGATGCTGCGGGTGGCGTGTGTGCGGTTCTGGCTGTCACGGTTGATCGCGGCGGAGCAGTTTGCCGGGCAGGACGTGTTGATTCACGATCCGCGGGAATTTGAGCAGAAATTGGCGCAGCGGCAGCAGGTGCACACACCGTTGCCTTTCGCGCTTTAAGATCAAAAGATCGCAGCCTTCGGCAGCTCCTACATGGAATCACCTGTAGGAGCTGCCGAAGGCTGCGATCTTTTTTCTATGGGTTTACAGAGATTCCAGGCACCCGGCCAAATCATTTCCCAACTTTTCCAACACCTGCTCATAGCCCTGAGCCGTCGCCGGGGTGTACCCGCCCAACGCATCCAGCTCAGCCAGTTTCACTGGCAGGCCAGCGACCAATGTCTCCGCCAGACGCGGACGCAACGGCGGCTCGCTGAACACACAAGTCTTGCCGACTTCCTGCAAACGCTTGCGCATCGCCGCGACATGCTGCGCGCCCGGCTGCACCTCGGCGGCCACGCTGAACACCCCGGTGTGCTTCAGGCCGTAAGCCTCTTCAAAGTAATCAAACGCCTCGTGAAAGACGAAGTACGGCTTGCCTTCTACGCTGGCCAGACGCTGCTTCAAACGCTGATCCAGTGCATCCAGACGCTCATCAAACGCCTTGGCATTGCTCTGATAGCGCTCGGCATTCGCAGGGTCAGCAGCGCTGAGGTCTGCGGCCATCTTGTCGGCGATCACTCGCGCATTCACCGGCGACAGCCACAAATGCGCATCCAGTGTGCCCGGGCGATGATCGTGATCATGCTCGTCGGCCTCTTCGGCGTGGGAGTGGCTGTCTTCAGCAAAACGGCGCAGCTTCATCCCCGGCAGATCCTGCACGGCCACGCTCGGCAGCGTACGACCGTTCAGCACGCGCGGCAGGAAACCTTCCATGTCCGGGCCGATCCAGTAAAGCAGATCGACCGATTGCACCTTCCGTACGTCGGATGGCCGCAGCGCGTAATTGTGCGGCGAGGCACCCGGCGGCAGCAGCACTTCGGGAATCGCCACACCGTCCTGCACGGCCGCTGCAATCAGCTGCAACGGCTTGATGCTGGTGAGGACTTTGACCTCGGCCTGAGCCGAACCGATCAGCAGAAAACTGGCGACAAAAGCCACAAAAACAGAAAAAAGTCGGGACACGATGACCACTCAAGGAGGCGAGAACGGGTAACATAATAACGTCTCTATCAAAACTCGTCGCCGCCCATGCCTATTACACCGATTGCCAGCCGTCCCCACGACCACTCACATTGCGTGCACAGCGCTTTGTCCGAGGCCGATACCTTGTGCGCCCAGAAAGGCTTGCGCCTGACCGCGTTGCGCCGCCGGGTGCTGGAGTTGGTGTGGCAAAGCCACAAGCCGCTGGGCGCCTACGACATTCTCGCCGTGCTCAGCGAGCAGGACGGCCGTCGCGCCGCGCCGCCAACCGTGTATCGCGCGCTGGATTTCCTCCTGGAAAACGGCTTGGTGCACCGCATCTCTTCGCTGAACGCCTTCGTAGGCTGCGTCCATCCGGAACACGCGCATCAGGGCCAGTTCCTGATTTGCCGCGAATGCCACGCCGCCATCGAACTTGAGCAAAAAGTAATCAGCGACGCGATTATCAACAGCGCCAAAGACGTTGGTTTCATCGTCGAAGCGCAGACCGTCGAAGTCGTCGGTCTGTGCTCCGGTTGCCAGGGGGCTTGATGAGCAATGCGCTGATCCGTCTGGAACAGGTCGCCGTCACGTTTGCCGGGCAGACCGTGCTGGACAACATCGAGCTGAGCGTCGAGCCGGGGCAGATTGTCACCCTGATCGGCCCTAACGGCGCCGGCAAGACCACGCTAGTGCGCGCCGTGCTCGGGCTGTTGAAGCCGAACAGCGGCAGCGTCTGGCGCAAGCCGAAACTGCGCGTCGGCTATATGCCGCAAAAACTCCACGTCGATCCGACCTTGCCGCTGTCGGTGCTGCGTTTTCTGCGTCTGGTGCCGGGCGTTGACCGTCCGCGTGCGCTGGCCGCGTTGAAAGAAGTCGGCGCCGAACATGTTATCGACAGCCCGGTGCAAAGCGTTTCCGGCGGTGAGATGCAGCGCGTATTGCTGGCGCGGGCATTGCTGCGCGAGCCGGAATTGCTGGTGCTCGACGAGCCGGTGCAAGGCGTCGACGTCGCCGGGCAGGCCGAGTTGTACAGCCTGATCACCCGTCTGCGCGACCGCCATGGCTGCGGCGTGTTGATGGTGTCCCACGATTTGCATTTGGTGATGAGCACCACCGACCAGGTGGTCTGCCTCAACCGTCACGTCTGCTGCTCCGGGCATCCCGAGCAGGTCAGCGGCGATCCGGCGTTTGTCGAGCTGTTCGGCAAGAACGCGCAGAGCCTGGCGGTCTATCACCACCATCACGATCACGCTCACGACCTGCACGGTTCGGTGGTCAAAGGGCCGGTGATTGGCCAACCTCACGTTCACGGAGACAACTGCAAGCATGGCTGATTTTCTGTTGTATGCCCTGCTTGCAGGTCTGGCGCTGGCGATCGTTGCAGGTCCGCTGGGTTCGTTCGTGGTCTGGCGGCGCATGGCCTATTTCGGCGACACCTTGTCCCACGCTGCGCTGCTCGGTGTGGCGCTGGGCTTTTTGCTGGATGTCAGCCCGACGGTCGCGGTTACCGTAGGCTGCCTGCTGCTGGCGGTGCTTTTGGTGACTTTGCAACAGCGCCAACCGCTGGCGTCTGACACGCTTTTGGGAATTCTCGCACCGAGCACGCTCTCTCTCGGCCTGGTGGTACTAAGCTTCATGCATGAAGTGCGGATCGACCTGATGGCCTATCTGTTCGGCGACCTGCTGGCGATCAGCCCGACTGATCTGGCGTGGATCCTCGGCGGCAGCGCGGCGGTGTTGGTCTTGCTGGTGACATTGTGGCGGCCATTGCTGGCGATCACCGTGCATGAAGAGTTGGCCAAAGTTGAAGGCCTGCCGGTCGCTGGCCTGCGTATGGCGCTGATGTTGTTGATTGCGGTGGTGATCGCGGTGGCGATGAAAATCGTCGGTGTGTTGCTGATTACTTCACTGCTGATCATTCCGGCGGCTGCGGCACAGCGTCACGCCCGATCGCCGGAGCAAATGGCGGTCGGCGCGAGCCTGCTGGGTATGGTCGCGGTGTGTGGCGGCCTTGCTTTGTCATGGTTCAAGGACACCCCGGCAGGCCCGTCAATCGTTGTGACGGCGGCCGCACTGTTTCTGCTGAGTTTTGTTCTGCCCCGTCGTGGGGTGTAGACTTGGCCGCTTTTTGCGCAAATAGAGAGTCGCAGGAATGAAGCCGTTCGCCTCCCGTTATCTGCTCCTTGTCGCATTTTCAGTGCTGCTGGGCGCCTGCCAAAGTACCCCACCGGTGGTTGAAGCCCCCGATGCGCGGGCTACGGCCATCGCACAGCTGGAGCAAAGCCTGGCCAGCAGCGAACTGGCCACCGCTGAAGACCAATTGGCCACTTTGCAGAAAGAAACTCCAAACGATCAATCCCTTGAGCAATACCAGCGGCAATTGGCCGAAGCGTATCTGCGTCGCAGCCAGATCGTGTTGCAGAAGGGTGATGTGAATGCCGCCGCCACAGCGTTGAGCCGTGCCCGCGTGCTGATGCCGAAAGCGCCGGCTCTGACCGGTGGCGTCAACGGCGCGATTACTGAAGCGCGCAAGGCTGAGCTGGAGAAGGCTGAAGCAGCGCTGCTGGCCGCTGAGGCCAAGCCGAAAGCCAAAGTGATCGATCCGACCGCCGAGAGCACCACGGTTGCGCTGAACATCACCGATAGCCACAAACTTCGCCGCCAACTGGATGCGATCGCCGCCGATGTGGTGAATTATGAGTGTGAGGTGACGATTCAGGCACCACGGACGAATGACTATCCTTGGTTGTCGACGTTGCTGACCAAGCGGGTCAAGAAGCTCAACCCGGATTTTGATCTGAAAATCGAGAAGCAGATCGTGCGCACGGTGCCGGCGCAGATGGTTTTGAGTCCGCGTAAACCGTAAAAAGATCGCAGCCTGCGGCAGCTCCTACATGGGATTGAGGTACACCCTGTAGGAGCTGCCGAAGGCTGCGATCTTTTGCTTTTTAAGCTGGAATCGCTTTAGCCTTAGGCTCACGATCCCAAACCCGGTGCTGCCCAATCGCAGCAAAGAACGGCTTGGTCAGCGCCGGTACATCCTTGCCTTGCAACAACCCGGCATCCGCTTCCAGTTTCAGTAGATCCTGCAGTTGCTTGGCATCACCCTGCAACGCAATCGCCTTCAAATGCTTGTAAGCCTCCAGCACGTAGTGCAACGCCACGCCGTCACCGCTCAAGGCCTTGACCGACGCCGCGCCGCCCGGCACAAACACCGCATCGAAAATCACCGACGGCATGCCTTCCATTGAAGCATCCACAGGCAACATTTTGCCGTCCGCAGTTTTCACCGGCGCCGAAGTCGGGCCGAGCAATTTCGCGTGCGCACCTTCCGCCGCCAATGCCTTCTTCATCGCATCAATCGCCGCACCATCGACGCCGTTAGCAGCAAGAATCGCCACTTTGCGGGTTTTAATGTTCTCTGGCAGCAGATTCGCTTGGCTCAGCGCTGGCGAGTGATCGAACGACACCTTGCGCGCATCTACCGTGCCTTTTGTAGGCGCAGGCAGACCCAGGTTGGCCGCGACACGTTTGGCCAGTTCCAGATCGATGTTGGCCAGAATCTCGTTCACCTCGCGCGCGCGGATGAACTCGCGTTCAACCTTGCCCAGCTCGAAGCTGTAAGCGGCGATGATGTGCTCTTTCTCGTGCGGGCTCATGCTGTTGAAGAATAACGTTGCCTGAGAGAAGTGATCGCTGAACGACTCGCTGCGCTGGCGGATCTTGTTCGCGTCGATACGCTCTGGATAACTTTCAAAACCACCGTCCTGCGCGGCAGGCGGGGTTTCTTTCGGCCAGCCGCCATCAATCGAGTTCGGCTCGTAAGAGGCACGACCCTTGTCGATCACCGTACGATGCTGCGCATCGCGCTGGCCGTTGTGGAAGGGCGCGACCGGACGGTTGATCGGCAGCTCATGAAAGTTCGGCCCACCAAGTCGGCTGATTTGCGTATCGGTGTAGGAAAACAACCGACCTTGCAGCAGCGGGTCATTGGAGAAGTCGATGCCCGGCACGATGTGGCCAGGGCAGAACGCAACCTGCTCGGTCTCGGCAAAGAAGTTGTCCGGGTTACGGTTCAAGGTCATTTTGCCCAGCGGCGTGATCGGCACGATTTCTTCGGGGATCAGCTTGGTCGGGTCGAGGATGTCGAAATCGAAGTCGTGCTCGTTTTCCTCCTCGATGATCTGTACACCGAGTTCCCATTCCGGGTAGTCGCCCATCTCGATCGCTTCCCAGAGGTCGCGGCGATGGTAGTCGGTGTCTTTACCGGCGAGCTTCTGCGCCTCGTCCCACACCAGCGAGCAAGTGCCGGCAGTAGGGCGCCAGTGGAATTTGACGAAGCGCGATTTGCCTTCGGCGTTGATCAGCCGGAAGGTGTGCACGCCGAAGCCTTGCATGCTGCGCAGGCTTTTCGGGATCGCCCGGTCGGACATCGCCCAGATAACCATGTGCGCCGATTCCGGCACCAGCGAGACGAAATCCCAGAAGGTGTCGTGGGCAGAGCCACCGGTAGGGATTTCATTGTGCGGCTCGGGTTTCACTGCGTGGACGAAGTCGGGAAACTTGATCGCGTCCTGAATGAAGAAGACCGGCATGTTGTTGCCAACCAGGTCGAAGTTGCCTTCATCGGTGAAGAACTTCACCGCGAAACCGCGCACGTCGCGTACGGTGTCGCCGGAGCCACGCGGGCCCTGCACCGTGGAAAAGCGCACAAACACCGGCGTCTTTTTCCCCGGATCCTGTAGGAAACCGGCCTTGGTCAGTGTCGAATGGTTCTCGTAAGCCTGAAAGAAACCATGGGCGCCAGTGCCGCGCGCGTGGACGATGCGCTCCGGGATGCGTTCATGGTCAAAGTGCGTGATTTTTTCACGCATGACGAAGTCTTCAAGCAGCGATGGCCCGCGCGGGCCGGCCTTCAGGGTGTTCTGGTTGTCAGCAATCTTGACGCCCTGATTGGTGCGCAGGGCTTGGCCAGTGGCGTCGGAGCGAAATTTCTCCAGGCTGTCGAGTTTGGCGTTGGTGTTGGCTCGATCCGGGGCATCGGTTCCGGCCATCTGGCTTTTGTCGGACGTAGGCTTCTTGCTCATCAGTCGTAAACTCCTCGGTTGACCCCGTGTTTGCCGGGGACTCTTGAGTGGTTCCCGGGCACGGCACCCAGGGTTTTCAAGTCGCTTACTTAGTGACTGATGAGGGTCTCGCGGCGTTCCTTTTTTATGACCTTTGATCTTGTTATTGCCAAATCGAAGGTTAATTGCGAAATAAATGCTAAGAACCTCTATACGGACAGGCTAAAATGCGCGCCCGGCTAACCGCTGATCCTTTTCTAACGCGCCCCACAAGGTTCGCTACGTGATCGAGTTTCAAAACGTCCACAAGACTTACCGCGTCGCCGGTAAGGACATTCCCGCGCTGCACCCGACCAGTCTCTCCATTGAGAACGGTCAGGTCTACGGCCTGATCGGCCATTCCGGTGCGGGAAAAAGTACCCTGCTGCGTCTGATCAATCGCCTGGAAGATTCCAGCGGCGGCAAGATCTTCGTCGACGGTGAAGAAGTCACCGCGCTCGACGCCAAAGGCCTGCGCCGTTTCCGTCAGCAAGTCGGGATGATCTTCCAGCACTTCAACCTGTTGGCCTCGAAGACCGTCGCCGACAACGTTGCGTTGCCGCTGACCCTGGCCGGTGAATTATCGACCAGCGAGATCAATCAGCGTGTGGCTGAACTGCTGGCGCGCGTCGGTTTGTCCGACCACGCCAAAAAGTACCCGGCGCAATTGTCCGGCGGCCAGAAGCAGCGCGTCGGCATCGCCCGCGCCCTGGCGACCAAGCCGAAAATTCTGCTGTGCGACGAGGCCACCAGCGCCCTCGACCCACAGACCACGGCCTCGGTGCTGCAACTGCTGGCCGAGATCAACCGCGAGCTGAAACTGACCATCGTCCTGATTACCCACGAGATGGATGTGATTCGTCGCGTCTGCGATCAAGTGGCGGTGATGGACGCCGGCGTGATCGTCGAGCAAGGTTCGGTGGCCGATGTGTTCCTGCATCCGCAGCACCCGACCACCAAGCGTTTTGTCCAGGAAGACGAGCAGGTCGATGAAGGCGAGCAGCGTGATGATTTCGCTCACGTGCCGGGCCGCATCGTCCGTCTGACCTTCCAGGGCGAAGCGACCTACGCGCCGTTGCTCGGTACTGTCGCCCGGGAAACCGGGGTCGACTACAGCATCCTCGCCGGTCGTATCGACCGAATCAAAGACATCCCCTACGGGCAATTGACCCTGGCCGTCACCGGTGGCGACATGGAAGCGGCCTTCGCCCGCTTCACCGCCGCTGATGTCCACATGGAGGTGCTGCGTTAATGGAAATGTTCGACGCTGCAATCAAGAATTACGACGCCGCGATAGAAGCCATCAAGCTGTTCTTCCAGAACATCGACTGGCTGGAAATCGGCCTGGCGACCAACGACACCATGATGATGCTCGGCGGCTCGCTGCTGTTCACCGTGTTGCTCGGCCTGCCGCTGGGCGTGCTGCTGTTTCTCTGCAGCCCGCGCCAGTTGCTGGAAAACCGCGTTCTCTACGCGATCATGTCGTTGGCGGTGAACATCCTGCGTTCGCTGCCGTTCATTATTCTGTTGATCGTGATGATCCCGCTCACCGTGCTGATCACTGGCACGTCGCTGGGCGTGGCCGGTGCGATTCCGCCGCTGGTGGTGGGTGCCACGCCGTTCTTCGCGCGTCTGGTGGAAACCGCGCTGCGTGAAGTCGATCGCGGCATCATCGAAGCGACCCAAGCGATGGGTGCGACCACGCGGCAGATCATTCTCAACGCATTGCTGCCAGAAGCCCGTCCGGGCATCTATGCAGCGATTACGGTGACGGCGATTACACTGGTTTCCTACACGGCAATGGCCGGTGTGGTCGGCGCCGGTGGTCTGGGTGACCTGGCGATCCGTTTCGGTTACCAGCGTTTCCAGACCGACGTGATGATCGTCACCGTGGTGTTGCTGCTGATTCTGGTGCAAGTGCTGCAGATGGTGGGCGACCGTTTGGTCGTGCATTTCTCGCGCAAATAAGCGGTTTTGTATTGAACAGATGAGCCGGCCATTCGCTGGCAGGCGCCAGACGGGCGCCTCATAAGGAGTTAGCTGAATGAAAAAACTGATCGCTGCTTTCGCTGCCGTTGCAGCATTCTCGGCCCACGCCGAAACCCTGACCGTTGCCGCCACCCCGGTGCCGCACGCAGAAATCCTCGAGTTCGTGAAGCCAGCACTGGCCAAAGAAGGCGTGGATCTGAAGGTCAAGGTCTTCACCGACTACATTCAGCCGAACGTACAGGTCGCCGAAAAGCGTCTGGACGCCAACTTCTTCCAGCACCAGCCGTACCTCGATGAGTTCAACAAGGCCAAAGGCACCAACCTGGTCGCCGTGACCGGTGTGCACCTGGAGCCGCTGGGTGCTTACTCGAGCAAGATCAAAGATCTGAAAGACCTGCCAAGCGGCGCCAACGTGGTGATCCCGAACGACGCCACCAACGGCGGCCGTGCGCTGTTGCTGCTGGCCAAGGCTGGCGTAATCACGTTGAAGGATCCGACCAACATCCTGTCGACCGTCAAAGACATCGCGACCAACCCGAAAGACCTGAAAATCCGTGAACTGGAAGCCGCGACCATCCCGCGCGTGCTGACACAGGTCGACCTGGCGCTGATCAACACCAACTACGCGCTGGAAGTCAAGCTCGATCCGTCCAAGGATGCGCTGGTGATTGAAGGTAATGATTCGCCGTACGTGAACATCCTCGTGTCCCGCCCGGACAACAAGGACAGCGACGCGATGCAGAAACTGGCTGCTGCGCTGCACAGCCCGGAAGTGAAGAAATTCATTACCGAGAAGTACAAAGGCGCGGTGCTGCCGGCGTTCTGATTTGGGTTGCTGCAACAAAAAAAGGGGACGCCATGAGCGTCCCCTTTTTTGTGTCTGAAATACCGACCCTGTAGGAGTGAGCCTGCTCGCGATTGCGGTATAGCTGTCACATCAATATTGGATGTGCCGACGTCATCGCGAGCAGGCTCACTCCTACAAGGGATCGGCGGTGTTCTTATTTGCGGTTTAGCATGACCGGGAGTTGCGCAACCAATTTGGCATTATTCAACGGCGCCCGAATAAAGCCGCGCTGTGTCCCGTCCGGGCCAATCACCGCGAGGTTGCCGCTATGGTCCACCGTGTAATTCGGCATACTCGTATCCGCCGGAATAAACGGAATACTCACCGCATTCGCGACCTTCTGCAGCTCTTCAATCGAAGTCGGCGTCAAGCCAATGAACTGCGGATCAAAGTAGCCCAGATACTGCTTCAACTGCTTCGGGTTATCGCGGTTCGGGTCAACGCTGACCAGCACGATCTGCAACTTATCCACGGCGTCTTTCGGCAGTTCACTCTTGATCTGGCGCAGCTGTGCGAGGGTGGTCGGGCAGATGTCCGGGCAGAAGGTGTAGCCGAAGAACAACAGACTCCACTTACCTTTCAACTCATTGATCGCCACCGGTTTGCCGTCCTGATCGGTCATCGTCACGTCCGGCAAATTGCGGCTCTGCGGCAGCAGAATAATGCCGGCGTCGATCAGCGCCGTCGGGTCGCCCTGGCCCTTGCCGCTCAGCACTTTGTTGACGGTCAGGCCGAGGATCAGCGCGATCACGGCGACGAGGCTGAAGACGGTTTTCTG
>Ga0160445_100627_pt1 | contig 14890 bp, 16 predicted proteins | sample HID1972M_E1MG_FD_108215 | JGI IMG/M metagenome (GOLD analysis project Ga0160445, IMG submission 108215) | Enriched pill bug-associated microbial communities from UW Madison campus, WI, USA - HID1972M_E1 MG | ecosystem: Host-associated > Arthropoda: Insects > Digestive system > Unclassified ... | reverse complement strand
TGCCGGCGATGGTCAAGGAACTGTCGAAGTGGAAGTTCAGCGGTTTCGTCGGCCTCAACACGCTGTTCGTGGCGCTGTGCAACAACGAAGGTTTTCGCAAGCTGGACTTCTCGGCGCTGAAAGTGACTTTGTCGGGCGGCATGGCCCTGCAGCTGGCCGCGGCTGAGCGCTGGAAAGCGGTGACCGGTTGCTCGATCTGCGAAGGTTACGGCATGACCGAAACCAGCCCGGTCGCCACGGTGAATCCGATCCAGCACATCCAGATCGGCACCATCGGCATCCCAGTGCCATCGACCCTGTGCAAAGTCATCGACGATGCCGGTGTCGAACAGCCAATGGGCGAAATCGGCGAACTGTGCGTCAAGGGCCCGCAAGTGATGAAGGGCTACTGGCAGCGTCAGGAAGCCACCGACGAAATGCTCGACAGCGACGGCTGGCTGAAAACCGGCGACATCGCGCTGATCCAGCCGGACGGCTACATGCGCATTGTCGATCGCAAGAAAGACATGATTCTGGTTTCCGGTTTCAACGTTTATCCGAATGAACTGGAAGACGTACTGGCGACCCTGCCGGGCGTGTTGCAGTGCGCGGCCATTGGCATCCCGGACGAGAAGTCGGGCGAAGCGATCAAGATTTTCATCGTCGCCAAACCGGGCGTGACGCTGACCAAGGAAACGGTGATGGAGCACATGCGCGCCAACGTCACCGGTTACAAGGTGCCGCGTTCGGTCGAGTTCCGCGATGCGCTGCCGACCACCAACGTCGGCAAGATCCTGCGCCGCGAACTGCGCGATGAAGAGCTGAAGAAGATCAAGGCCAAGTCCGCCGCCTAAAACACGAAGCCCCGCAGATGCGGGGCTTTTTGTTGCAGATCAAAAGATCGCAGCCTGCGGCAGCTCCTACATTGATCGTTCCCACGCTCCGCGTGGGAATGCCGCCCCGGACGCTCTGCGTCCAGAACTGCTGGGACGCAGAGCGTCCCTAGATGCATTCCCACGCAGAGCGTGGGAACGATCATGTAGGAGCTGCCGCAGGCTGCGATCTTTTGATTTACTGACGGAACGGCGCGAAATTCACATTGGTCCCCGCCGGACGCATGTCCTGCAGATACGAATCCTTGTCTGCACTCAATTCCAGGCTCAGCGCCGCTTTGCGCTTGCCTTCGTTGCGAATCACCAGCCCCTCGAGCTTCTCACGCAGAAACACCGTCGGCACTTTCAGGTGCAGCAGTTCGTCGGTGGCCGGCGTGTGCATCAGCAGGTGAATCCACTCGTACTGACCAATCGCCAGACGCGACACTGGCAGGTCGAACCACCAGATGTTGCGGTTGCGGTTCAGTTCGGCGAAGTGGCAATTGTTGGTGCCGAGCACGGCGCCGCCCAGTTCCTTGTTTCTACGGGCGATGGCGAGCGTTTTATCGAGTTTCATAACATTCCTGCAGGATCGGTTCCTGGCGCGTGGCGCCCTTATGATGCGCATTCTCGGGGCATTGCACACAAACATAAAGCCCAACCTGTTCGTCGCGACGAAATGATCCGGCGAAAAATAAATGAAACTTGGCGCAAACCCGGCCAGTCAATCATTACGTACTGACTTTTCCCCCTAATTGCACCAAGGAGAAACACCATGAGTAGCACAGGCGATAAAGTAAAAGGCATGGCCAACGAAGCGGTCGGCAACGTCAAGCAAGGCGTCGGTAAAGCCACCGACAACACCAAGCTGCAGGCCGAAGGCAAAGTCCAAGAGAAAAAAGGCGAAGCCCAGCAAGCGGTCGGCAAAGCCAAGGACGCTGTCAAAAAAGGCGTCGACAAGGCGTAATCCAGCCTTGAACGAAAGACACGAGCGGCCATCCAAGGATGGCCGTTTTTGTGTCGAAATCCTGCTGACACCCACCAAGGTTCGCCAAACAAGCTACCTTGATGTAAAAAACGGCCCCTGAGTCGCCACGACTTCAAACCTGTATTGCGGCGAAAGGAGACGCGAATGATATTTCCAGACATGAAAGGTCTGCCCCTGCACCGAGTGATGGTGCGCACGGTCACTGAGTTCGTCGATGACGAAATGTCGACCTACGCCTCGGCACTGGCCTACCAGATGCTGTTCTCGCTGTTCCCGTTCATCCTGTTTCTGATCGCCCTGATCGGTTTCCTGCACCTGCCGGACTTCTTCTCCTGGCTGCGCCTGCAATCGGAACTGGTGCTGCCGCCGCAGGCGCTGGAATCAGTCAACCCGGTGATCGACCAGTTGCAGCAGTCCAAGGGCGGCTTGCTCTCGGTCGGTATCGTCATCGCCCTGTACACCGCGTCTGCCGGCGTGCGCCTGATGATGAGCGCGATGAATGCGGCGTATGACGTGGTCGAAGGCCGACCAATCTGGAAGCGCTTTCCGCTGTCGGTGGTCTACACCGTCGGCATCGCCGGCATGCTGCTGATGGCCGCCGCACTGATGGTGCTCGGCCCGCAAGTCATGGGCTGGATTGCCGCGCAAGTGGGGCTGGAAGAGGTCATCGTGACCATCTGGACGATCGCGCGCTGGCCGGTGATCGTGATTCTGATGATGGTCGCCGTCGCCCTGATTTATTACGTGATGCCCGACGTCAAACAGGAATTTCGCTTCATCACTCCGGGCTCGGTATTGGCCGTGGTGGTGTGGATCATCGCCTCGTTGGGTTTCGCGTTTTACGTGAAAACCTTCGCCAACTACAACGCGATGTATGGCAGCATCGGGGCGATCATCGTGCTCTTGCTGTACTTCTACATTTCCGCCGCGGTGCTGCTGCTCGGCGCGGAGATGAATGCGGTGATCGAGCACATGTCCAGCGAGGGCAAAGACGAGGGCGAGAAAGTCCCCGGCGAACTCGATGAACAACCCAAACAACACGTCTCGGGCCTGGGCCGCGATCACTCGCTCAAGCCGGACACTGACGAAGCCACATCATGATCCGTGAAATCCTCAAAATGGGCGACGAGCGCTTGCTGCGCATCGCCCCGCCGGTGCCGCCGGAAATGTTCAACAGCCCTGAGCTGTGGCAACTGATCGACGACATGTTCCAGACCATGGAAAGTGTCGGCGGCGTCGGTCTGGCCGCGCCGCAGATCGGCGTCGATCTGCAATTGGTTATCTTTGGTTTCGAGCACAGCGAACGTTACCCGGACGCCGAAGCCGTGCCGCAGACGATCCTGATCAACCCGCTGATCACGCCGTTGAATCCGTTGATGGAGGAGGGGTTTGAAGGGTGTTTGTCAGTGCCGGGTTTGCGCGGCGCGGTGGATCGTTATCAGCAGATTCGCTACGAGGGTTTTGATCCGAAGGGCGAGCCGATCATGCGTGTGGCTTCAGGTTTCCATGCGCGGGTGGTGCAGCATGAGTGCGATCACTTGATCGGCCGGTTGTACCCTTCGCGGATTACTGATTTCAGCAAGTTCGGTTTTACCGAAGTGATGTTCCCGGATCTCGATCCCACAGCTGACGATTAACCAGAATCAAAAGATCGCAGCCTTCGGCAGCTCCTACACCTATCCCTGTAGGAGCTGCCGAAGGCTGCGATCTTTTGATCTTCACCCCAGGCCCATCGCAATCATCGGCTTGCTCCGCGCATACCGGCTCAATCGCTCCGCCATCGCCTGCGGCAGTTCAGGATCAAACCGGAACCCGCGTCGCTCGTAAAACCCGCGCAAATCCGGATGACAGAACAGCCACACCGGCTCCGTCACGTCCTGCACCGCCGCTGCCATCAACTGCGCCGCAATCCCCTGATCCCGACACCCCGGATCAACAAACAACCCCGTCAACCAATGCCCACCCGCCACCGGTCGCAAGCACAACGCTGCAACAATTTCCCCACGTCGCGCCACCCACAATTGCGCGTCACGCACGGCTTTCATCGAGGATTGGTGGCTGCGGTAAAACTTGTTCATCAACGGCCAGAGAGACGCGTCGAGCAGGCTGTATTGGGTATCGGGCATGGGTTCTGACTGTCGGTAGATTTCGCGGCGATTATAAAAGAACGCGCGCGTCTGGATAGGTGTATACCTGAGCTCACATCCCCTGTGAGTGGAGTACGCATCATGTCCAAAGGTATGGATTCAAAGAAAGCCGCGAAGAAGAAACCGGCCAAGACCGCGATTGAAAAACGCGCGGAGAAGAAGGCCAAGAAAACCGATATTTTCGGTCATTGATCACGCCTTTCGGAAGCCCGGTTCTCGGGCTTCCCTGTTGATCCAAAATAATCTGCAAGATTCTCGGTGGTCGTTGCACAGAAAGGGAAGGAACCCGCTGCGAGCAACGCCATGTCTCATTATTTCGACGCCGCCCACCGTCAACACATCGAAACCCTGCGCCAACGTTTTACCGCTCGCAGCGACTGGCCGACCTGGCTGTTGTTGATCGGCGTATATGGCGGCTGGTTTGCAATCATGTTCAACAGCCACTGGCTGGGACGGGGTTTAAGTACCGTGCTGCTGATTCCGCTGCTGGTGCTGTGGCTGTCGGTGCAACACGAATTGCTCCACGGCCATCCGACGCGCTGGATTCGCTTCAATAAAATTCTCGGCTATGCGCCGTTTGCCGTGTGGTATCCGTACACGCTGTATCGCGACAGCCATCTACTGCATCACCGCGATGAAGATCTGACGGTGCCCGGTGTCGATCCGGAAAGCCGTTACCTGACGCGGGGGCGCTGGCAGGGCAGTTCGCTGTTTGAACGCAGCTTGCACTGGCTGAATAAAACCGTGCTCGGGCGTTTCGCCATCGGTGCGCCGTTGGGCTTGCTGGCGTTGGCCGGTGAAGAATTGCAGCGGCTGAAAAACCGTGAGCGCCAAGCCTGGCTGATGTGGCTGACGCATGGCGCGTTCACGCTGCTGATGCTGTGGTTTATCGCGCGCTACAGCGTGTTGCCGGTGTGGCACTACTTGTTGTTGATCAGTGTGCCGGCGCTGTCGATTGCGATGATCCGCTCCTACTACGAACATCGACCGCACGCGCAACCGGAGCAGCGCACGGTGCTGAACGAAGCCGGATGGCCGTGGCGCTGGCTGTTTCTCAATCTGAATTTCCATCTGGTGCATCATGATTTGCCGGGGCTGGCGTGGTACGACTTGCCCAAGGTGTATCGCGCGAATCGCGAGCAATGGGTGGCGAGGAGTGGCGGGTTTCTGGTGCAAGGGTATGGGCAGTTGTGGCGGGAGCATGGCGTCAGACCGATCGATAGTCCCGAGCATCCTTATCACTAGTCTCAAGATCACCACATAACCCCCTGTAGGAGTGAGCCTGCTCGCGAAGGCGGTGTGTCATTCAAAGTAGTTGTTACTGTTACACCGCATTCGCGAGCAGGCTCACTCCTACAGTTGGAAATTTGTTGTCAGGAAATATGCGTATGACTCAACACCACGCCGAACTCCTCATGTACACCGCCCCCGAGCCTATCCGTTTGGCCAACGAGCGCTGGCTCGCGCGCATCCTTGACCACCTCGGTCACACGCGCCTGAGCGCTGAAGACCTGTCACTGCCCGAACTCTGGTTATCCCCCAATCTCCTGCTTACACAAACCTGCGGCTACCCATTGATGACGGCATTAAAAGGCCAGGTTCGAGTGATCGGCTGCCCACGCTACGAACTCCCGGACGCCAGTGCCGGCAACCATTGCAGCCTGATCCTCAGCCGCGCTGATGACCCACGCAAAACCTTGCCAGCCTTTCGCGACAGTCGCGGCGTGATCAACAGCGACGACTCCAACAGCGGCATGAACCTGTTGCGCCAACGCCTCGCCCCGTTGCATCGCGATGGGCAATTCTTCTCCACGGTCGGCATCAGCGGCGGTCACCGTGAAAGCCTGCGCTGGTTGCGTGAGAAGCGCGCAGATCTCGCCGCCATCGACAGTGTCACCTACGCTTACCTCGCGCAGCATGCGCCTGAGGAAGTCAGGGGATCACGTGTTGTTGGACGCAGTGCGTTCAGTCCGACGTTGCCTTTTATCACCGTCGCCAGTGCTACGGATGAACAGATCGAGCGGCTGCGACAAGTGATGAATCAGTCGTTGCACGAACTTCCGGATGTTGTGCAAACGTTGGGATTGCCTGAGGTGTTGGCGGCGGGTGAGGGTGATTATCAGGTGGTGCTCGACTATCAGCGTGAGGCTGAGGAGTTGGGGTATGGCTGCTTGCGTTGAAAGATCGCAGCCTTCGGCAGCTCCTACAGGGATCGCGTTCCGGGCTGCGATCTTTTGATCTTTTATTCCATAATCGAATATAAAAATGAAATTTAAATATTATTAATGCATAAGGCGCCTTGCTACGATCGCGCCACCGGAACACCGGACATTCAGCGACCCCTAACCCAGGAGCCCCTATGTCCGGCGCCGACCTTTCCCATCGCCAACACCTGGCCGGCCTGTTCCGCGCCCATCACCACTGGCTTTGCACCTATCTGCGTCGGCATCTGCACGACGCGGCGAGCGTTGAAGACATCGCCGCCGAAACCTTCGCGCAACTGCTCGAATCATCATCACTGACCGCGATCCGCGAGCCCCGCGCCTTGCTCACCACCGTCGCCCAACGTCTGCTTTATCAGCACTGGCGCCGTGCGGATCTACAGCGTCGACATCAGCTACAGGTCGATGAGGAGGGCACCGCGTCGCCCGAACATCTCGCGCAACTGTCGCAAACCCTGAAACGCCTCGATCACAGCCTGCAACGCCTGCCCGGCAAAGTCCGTTCGACCTTTCTGCTCGCCCGCGTCGATGGCCTGACCTACCCGCAAATTGCTGCCGAACTGGGCATCTCCCAGCGCTCGGTCAGCGTGTACATGACCCGTTCCCAAGCCCTGTGCGATCGCCACAGCGCCAACCAATTCCTACAAGACAAGAGGTCTGCATGAGATCGATCAAAACCCTGCTCGGCGGTTCGCTACTGGCGCTGAGCTTGAGCGTCGGGGCAGTTTCTGCAACGGAGAAAACCGCGCCGATTCACTTCGGTGACATCACCTGGGAGAGCGGCAGTTTCATCACCGAAGTGCTGCGCCTGATTGTCGAAAAAGGCTACGGCTACCCAACCGATACGCTGCCGGGCAGCACCGTCAGCCTCGAAGCAGCGTTGGCAAAAAACGATATTCAAGTGATCGGCGAAGAGTGGGCCGGGCGCAGTCCGGCGTGGGTCAAGGCTGCTGCTGAAGGCAAAGTATTCGGGCTCGGCGATACAGTGAAAGGCGCCACCGAAGGCTGGTGGGTGCCGGAATACGTGATCAAGGGCGACCCCGAGCGCGGGATCAAACCTTTGGCGCCGGAGCTGAAATCGGTGGCGGATCTGCCGCGCTACAAAGACGTGTTCCGTGATCCTGAAGACCCGAGCCGTGGGCGTTTCCTCAACAGCCCGACGGGTTGGACGTCGGAGATCGTCAACACTCAGAAGCTCAAGGCCTATGCGCTCAACGACAGCTTCGTCAACTTCCGCACCGGCTCCGGCGCGGCGCTGGATGCCGAGGTGGCGTCGTCGATCAAACGTGGCAAACCGGTGCTGTTCTATTACTGGTCACCAACGCCGCTGCTCGGCCGATTCAAGCTGGTGAAACTCGATGAGCCGCCGTTTGATGCCGAAGCCTGGAAGACCTTGGCCGATGCCAATAATCCGAATCCCAAAGGCACGCGGTCGATGCCGGCGAGTCTGGCGATTGGCGTGTCGGCGCCGTTCAAGGCGCAGTATCCAGAGCTGGTGATGTTTTTTGAGAAGGTCGACTTGCCGATTGATCTTTTGAACCAGACGCTGGCGGGGATGAGTGAAAAACGTTTGCAACCGAGGGTGGTGGCGCAGGCGTTTTTGCGCGATCAGCCGCAGGTGTGGAAGGCGTGGGTGCCCGCAGAAGTGGCTACCAAAGTCAGCAACAGCCTCTAATTCCCAACGCCGCCCCCTGTAGGAGCTGCCGAAGGCTGCGATCTTTTGATCTTGAAAAAATCAAAGTCCAAAGATCGCGGCCTTCGGCAGCTCCTACAGGGGGCTGTTCATTTTCCGCTGAACCGATTCTTGTGCAAAAAGTCCTCACTACTGGCCGACTAGTGGCCTTGCGCAAGGTTTTGCGCTAGCTATGCTGCTCTGTAACTAACTATGTCGACCGTGCACGGTTAGTCTGCAAATTCATGCTGCCAGAGTGCGCAACCCAAGGCACCGACACTGAACCAACAAGGAGCATTTTTTAAATGGAAGTTCTTCAACGCGTTAGGGCTGGCCCGCGAGCGGGCTATCAAGAGAAGGATGTCTTGATTAGAGCGTCGCTGCATGGACTCTCCGATTGACCATCATTTATCACCTGACAACTTCCTCCCGTGGAGGAATGCGTGTGCCTGTTCTTTGGAACGTAGTGGTGGATCGTGAAAGACCTGAACTTTCATCAAATCAAAAGTCCGCGCGGAAGGTGATACAACCATGTTTAACCTACATCACAAGGCTGACCTGCTGGAAATCGAACGATTCAGCTGTGCCTTGACCGAGGCCAATGCCAAGTTGGCCGCGATCAGCCGTTCGATGGCGATGATCGAATTCACCCCCGACGGCATCGTTCTGGATGCCAACGAAAACTTCTGTAAAACCATGGGCTATGGCGCCGAGGAAGTGCGCGGCAAACATCACCGGATCTTCTGTGAAGAAGCGTTTTATCGCAGCGAGGAATACGCCAAGTTGTGGCGCGACCTGGCCCGTGGTGAACCGATCAGTGGGACGTTCTTGCGCTTGAACAAGAGCGGCAAGGAAGTCTGGCTCGAAGCCAGTTACATGCCGGTGTATGGCCCGGACAAGCAAGTTAAAAGCGTGATCAAAGTCGCGTCCGACATTACCGCGCGGATTAACAAGGAGCATGAAGAAGAAGCCATGCTCGCGGCGATCGGTCGCTCGATGGCCGTGATCGAGTTCACCCCGGAAGGCAATGTCATCACCGCCAACGACAACTTTCTCAAGACCATGCAGTACTCGCACAACGAAGTCGTTGGCCATCACCACAGCATGTTCTGCCACCGCAGCGAATCCGAGTCGTCGCAATACAAAGCTTTCTGGGCTTCGCTCAATCGCGGCGAATATCACTCGCACCGTTTCGAGCGCAAGAACAAATCCGGGCACATGGTTTACCTCGAAGCCTCGTACAACCCGCTGTTTGATGCCAAGGGCCGCTTGTACAAAGTGGTCAAGTTCGCCAGCGACATCACCCAACAAATGACCACGCTGCAGAACGCTGCGGAATCGGCCCACAGCACCTCGGTACAAAACGACGCCTGCGCGCAAAAAGGCTCACAAGTCGTGCAGCAAACGGTGCAGATCATTCAGGACATTTCCCGCGACCTCAACGAAGCGGCGGTCAGCATCGATGCGGTCAGCAAACAGTCAGACATCATCGGCACCATCGTCCAGACCATTCGTGGGATTGCCGATCAGACTAATTTGCTGGCGCTCAACGCCGCGATCGAAGCAGCGCGCGCTGGCGAGCACGGGCGCGGGTTTGCCGTGGTGGCGGATGAGGTGCGAAGTCTGGCGGCAAGAACGAGTCAGGCGACGCTGGAGATCGTCGACGTTGTGCGCCGCAACCACGATTTGTCGCTGAGCGCGGTGTCGAGCATGCAATCGAGTTTGAGCCGTACCGGGCTTGGCGTGGAGCTGGCGAACGAGGCGGGGGCAGTGATTCAGGAGATTCAGCAAGGCTCACGTCACGTCGTCGATGCCATCAGCCAGTTCAACGAAACCCTGCAACTGAACTGACACCACACCGCCCCCTGTAGGAGCTGCGGCACGCTGCGATCTTTTGATCTTGATCCTATAAATTCAGATCAAAAGATCGCAGCGTGCCGCAGCTCCTACAGGGATTGGTGTTCGATAAAGAATCGTCAAAGGGCCGCGAGAAACTTGTCCGCCGTTTTATCGCTGTCCTTCACGTCGTTGTTTTTCTCCGATTCCGCCAACTTCATCTTGTCCTGCAAGCTCTCGGCGATCTCTTTGCCGATCGCCTGTTGTTGGGCCGGCGGCATGGCTTTGATGTCGTCCTCGGTCAGGCCCATTGACTGCAAGATGCTGTCACGCAGGCGCTGTTCCGGCGACTTGCTCATGTAATCCTTGAACGCGTCGGTGGCGGAAGTGCCGCTGGTTTGGCTCGCATCGGAAGTGTCGGTGGTTTGCAGGCCTACACGGGTCTTGGCGAATGCCTCGTCAACGTTGTCGCTGATACGTGATGCTTCGCTGACTTGTTGCGTGGCAATCTGCGTGGCCGAGGTCTGCACCGTCGAAGCGGTCTGGCTCGATTGGAGTTGGGTCTGATTCTGCAGGTTTTGCAGCATGGCGCCGTGCAGGCCACTCTGCAAACCGGCGGCCGCGGTGGCCGTTGCGTCGTCATTCACTTGTTTGGGCAGGTGGATGATCAGCGGTTGTTTGGCACTGACGAACATGATGGATAAACCTGTGGTAATGACTGACCCCGGTAACGGAGCAATTACCGTGCCTTTCAGATAAGTCTTTTCATTTCAATGAATTGAGATTTGTCGCGGTTGAGCAAGCGGTCATCCCTTGCCGGTGAGCGGCAGCGGATGACCGTTATGCCGGTCAGCGATGGGCAATGTTCTCCAGCGCCAGATTACGCGTGCGCGGGCCGAAGTAGCCGATGGTCAGCATCACGATCAACATGCTGCTGGCAATGAACGCCAACACGCCGGGCGTGCCAAAACTGTCGAGAAAAAAGCCGATCAGCAGGCTGCTGAACACCGTCGACAAACGACTGAACGAATAGCAGAACCCTACCGCGCGGGCGCGAATATTGGTCGGGAACAACTCGCTCTGGTACGAGTGATAACTGAAGCTCAGCCAGGCGTTGCAGAAGGTGATCATCACCCCGCAAAAGATCAGCCCGAACGCACTGGTCTGCAAGGCGAACAAGGTACCGAAGGTCATCGCACCGAGGGCCGAGCCGACGATCTGCCATTTGTTCTCGAAGCGGTTGGCGAACTTGACGAACAGCAGCGGCCCGAGCGGGTAGGCGAGGGTGATGATGAACGCGTACATCAAGCTGTGGGTGACGCTCACGCCCTGGCCGGACAGCAGCGCCGGCAACCAATTGCCAAAACCGAAAAAACCGATCGCTTGAAAGACGTGGAAGACGATCAGCATCAAGGCGCGGCGGCGATACGGTGGTTGCCAGATGTCGGCGAAACGACCCTTGCCTTCAACATCGACCGACACGGTTTCCGGCTTATCCAAGGGCTGGCCATGATCCTTCTCGCAGCGTGCCTCGATGTTATCGAGAATCCGGTTGGCTTCGTCGAATCGACCGTGCTGCGCCAACCAGCGTGGCGACTCCGGCAGACGCTTACGCAGCCACCAGATAAACAGCGCAAACACCGCGCTGGCTAACACCACCCAACGCCAGCCGGACACACCGAACGGCGCTTGCGGCACCAGCCACCACGACATCAGCGCCACTGCCGGCACCGACAGAAATTGCACGAAAAACGCGAAAGCGAACGCGGAACTGCGCATGCGTTTGGGCACCAGTTCCGAGAGGTAAGCGTCGATGGTCACCAATTCGATGCCCAAACCGATGCCGACCAGAAAGCGCATGCAGATGATGCCCAGCGCCGAACTCTGAATACCCATCAACACCGTCGCCACGGTGTACCAAACCAGTGCGAAGGTGAAGATCGCGCGGCGACCGAAACGATCCGCCAGCGGGCTGAGCAGACTGGCGCCGAGGAACAGGCCGAGAAACGTCGCCGAAGCGAACGCCGCTTGATCGGAGAAACCGAACACGCCCTGATTGCCGGTGGCGAAGATGCCGTCGCGGATCAGTCCGGGGCTGATGTAGGCGGTCTGGAATAAATCGTAGAGTTCGAAGAAACCACCGATCGACAGCAGCGCCACCAATCGCCAGATCGTCGCGACAGCGGGGAGACGGTCGATACGGGCGGAAACTTCGGCAGCGCGGATCGGGTCGATGCCGTCGCTTTGCGCGGCGGCGGGGGCGTGTGCAGTCATGGGCAGATCCATTTTTTATTGATGGAAAAGCTTAGCCTGCTATCGGAAACCACGGATTGTGAAGATCAGCGATTTGCGCCGGCAAACCGCTGATTTCTTGCAATATCTGCTTACGAATTAACGATTTATGCCGCAGCCGCCGAATCCGGCAGCGCCGAGGCCGGCAAACCGAAAATCCGGTCGAACAGCCAGTTGAACGCGAACGTGTAGCACGGGATGAAAATGATCAGCGCCAGATCCAGCAGAAAGGCCTGCACCAGGCTGATGTTCATCCACCAGGCAATCAACGGAATCAGGAACACGATCAAGGTCAACTGAAAACCGATGGCGTGGGCGATGCGGCGTTTCACCGTGCGCGTGCGCGACACCTGACGGCTTTCCCAGCGCTCGAACAGCGAGGTGTAAATGAAGTTCCAGGTCACGGCGATGGTGGTGATGATCACCGCCAGTGGCCCGGTGCTGCCCGGGGATGTGCCGGACAGCAGCGCCAGACCGAGAGCGGAGAAGGTCATGCCGATCACTTCGTAGAGCGACACGTAGACCAGTTTGCGTTTGACGCCTTGCATGGGAATTGCCTCTTTCTTGCCGTTTGTTGGCCAGCGGGACTGGCGAAGGCGACGAAAGATAGCTTCAATAGGGCTGACAGAAAAAGTCAGTAGCTTTCAGTTTTGGTGATAGGTAGATGAAGTGAATTTCAACAGCGACAGCATCGAGTTGTTTCTTGCGGTGATTGAGCGCGGCTCGTTTTCGGCGGCGGCTCGTGCGTTGGGTCGGGTGCCATCGGCGGTGAGCATGAGTATTGGCAACCTTGAGGCCGAACTCGGTTATCTGCTGTTTGATCGCAGCCATCGCGAGCCACAACCCACAGCAATGGCGCTGTCACTGGTGCCGCACGCGCGGTTGATCGCCGAGCAACTCAAGCAACTGCAAGTGCACGCAGTGGAGTTGTCGTTGGGGCTGGAGAGCAAGTTGTCGATTGGCGTGGTTGCGGACATTGATCGGCGGCGTTTGCTGGCAGCGATCAAGGTGATCACCGAGCGTCATCCGTTGCTCGATATCGAAGTGCTGACCGCGCCGCAGGATGACGTGCTGGCGATGCTGCACAGCGGTCGTGTCAGTGTGTGCCTGGCGTTCGCCGGGTTGAGCATGAACGTGCTGGAGCGTTTTCAGTTCGTCGGCAGCGAACGGATGATCGCCACGCTGGCGGCGGACAGCCCGTTGTTGCGGGGGCAGGATTTGTTTCTGGAAGATCTGGTGCATGTGCGGCAGATCATCGTCGCCAGTCGCGACTTGCCGATCAGTGAGACGCGGCCGTTGGTGGCAGAGTCGTACTGGCGCACCGACAGTCTGGAAACGGCGATGGAAATGGTTGAGGCGGGATTGGGCTGGGGCAATTTTCCGTTGTCGGTGGTGCAATCGCGACTGGACAACGGCCGGCTGAAACGCCTGAATTTTCGCAACATCGAAAACGGTCTGGTGATGCCGGTGCACGCGGTGTGGCTCAAAAGCCAGCCGCTACAGAAAGGCGCACTGGCCCTCGTTGATCTGTTGAGTGGTTGATCGTTCCCACGCTCCGCGTGGGAACGCAGCCCGGGACGCTCTGCGTCCCTTCACCGCCGAACGCGGAGCGTCCGTTGAGGCATTCCCACGCAGAGCGTGATCGGATTGCGAAGCGTCAGGTACTTTCGCGAATCTTCAGTTCGAAGCCCATGTCTTCTACTGGACGCGCAACGTTGTTACCCGCCATCAACGTCAACATCTGCTCCGCAGCGCGCCGGCCGATCGCCTCGCGCGGGGTGTTGATGCTGCTCAAACGCGGCACCATGTGTTCGGACATCGGCAAGTCGTTGAAACCGAGAATCGCCACCTGCTCGGGAATCTTGATGCCGTTGCGCAGCGCTTCTAATAAAGCACCCTGCGCCAAATCGTCGTTACCAAAAAAGATCGCATCAACGTCCGGATGCGCCGCGAGCAACTGCAAAAACAATTCCCCGCCCAGGCCCACCGACGAAGCACGCGGCGTCAGCACTTCCAGATCCGGGTCGTAACGCCCAGCCTTCTGCAGTGCTTTGCGGAAACCCTCACCGCGCAACAACGTACGTTGATCGAGTTGCGCGCCGATGTACGCCAGACGCTTGCGCCCACGAGAGAGCAAATGCTCAGCCGCCGTTTCCCCGGCACTCAGTTGCGAAAACCCGACGCAATTCACCCCGGCAGCGCTGTCGAGTTCCATCATGTACACGCAAGGAATGTTGCTCGCCTCAATCATCCGCCGCGAACTTTCCGTGCGATCAAACCCGGTCAGCAGAAACCCGCGCGGCTGATACGCCATGTAGTTGCGCAGGAGGTTTTCTTCTTCATCGCGGGAATAGTGGAAGTTGCCGATCAGTACTTCGAAGCCCTTGGGCGTGAGCACCCGATGAATGGCTTCCAGCGTGTCGATAAACAAAAGGTTGGACAACGATGGCACCAAAACCACCACCGAATGGCTCTGCGCCGAGGCCAGAGCGCGGGCGGCAGGGTTGACCACGTAGTTGAGTTCGAGGGCGGCTTTGCGGACTTTTTCTACCAGTTCGGTGGCCACGGTGCTGACCCCACGCAAGGCGCGGGAGGCGGTAATCGGACTGACACCGGCCAGGCGGGCAACTTCATTCAGGGTGGGACGGCCGGTGGTGCGGGTATTTTTATCGTTTTTAGGGGTGGTCATCGACGGCTTGCCAAACAAAAATCAAGGCACTAAGGTAGCGCTGTCCTGATGCAGCTGTAAATGCGTAAGCGAGGTCCTGCCTGATCTTCGCTTTTTGGCGTTGGGCGCAAACCTGCTGCAACCCAAAAAAACGACAAGAAGGCGTCGGCAACTTCTGCCTGTGCACTAGAGTCATAGCTAGCAAAGGTAGCGC
>Ga0160445_100626_pt1 | contig 14910 bp, 1 predicted proteins | sample HID1972M_E1MG_FD_108215 | JGI IMG/M metagenome (GOLD analysis project Ga0160445, IMG submission 108215) | Enriched pill bug-associated microbial communities from UW Madison campus, WI, USA - HID1972M_E1 MG | ecosystem: Host-associated > Arthropoda: Insects > Digestive system > Unclassified ... | reverse complement strand
TCCCACTGGTATTGGCGTTCGCTTTCGGCGTTGTTGACCTTGACCGCGTCGAGGCCGGCGTGGGTTTCGATCAGGCTCGACTGACGCTCGGCGCCGAGTGCCATGGTGCGTTCCATGGTGGCCACCAGCGGCTTCTGCAAGGCGTAGCCGATCAGCAAGGCAATCGGGAACGCCAGCACCGGAATCCACACCAGATGCCCGCCAAGAATGGCGATCACGATGAAGATTAGGATGGTGAACGGCAGGTCGATCAGGCTGGTCAGGGTCAGCGAGGCGAGGAAATCGCGCAGGCTCTGAAACTCGTGAATGTTCTGCGCAAAGCTGCCGACTCGCGCCGGGCGATATTTCATCGACATGCCGACGATGCGCTCGAACAGCGTCGCCGAGATGATCAGGTCGGTTTTCTTGCCGGCCAGATCCAGGCACAAACTGCGCAGGCTCTTGAGGATCAGGTCGAACAGGTAAGCGCCGGTAATCCCGAGGGCCAAGACCCACAGGGTCGCTTCGGCCTGGTTCGGCACCACGCGGTCGTAGACGTTCATTACAAACAGCGGCGCGGCCATCGCAATGATGTTGATCAGGAAACTTGCGGCAATCGCATCGGCGTACAGCCAGCGCGAACGCTTGAGGGTGTCGCGGAACCACGAGCGAGCGCGCGGAATCAGCGTGCCGTGGTTGACGTCGAATTTGTGTTGCGGCTGGGCGAAGAAGACTTTGCCGGTGTAATCGTCGGCGAGCAGTTCGCGGCTGACCACGGATTCGCCGCCGTCGCTTTCGCTGAGTAGCACCCGCGCTTCATCTTCACCTTGCCAGCCCAACAGTACGGCGCTGCGGCCATCCTTGAGCAGCAACAGCGCGGGCATGGCGATCGCCGGAATTTCTTCCAGCTTGCGCTGCAACACCCGCCCTTGCAGGCCGGCGCGAGCCGCCGCGCGGGGCAGCAACTCGACACTCAAACGTTGTTTGGGCAGCGGCAGGCCGGTGGTCAGCATCGCCGCGCTGGCAGGCTTCTGATGGAGCATGCAAAGGGCGAGCAGACCGTCCAGTAACGGATCGTCGTGCAACGCGCGTGGATCATGACTGAGATGAACTCGACTGACTTCTGATTCCACGCTCGACACTCTTTAACAGTTGAAAGGGATAACTCAATTCATCCCAGGCAGCTGAACCTTGGGCTTCACGTCGTTCTGCACAACGGATGCCAACGGCGCGACCACTCCCTGGCTTCTGAGCAACTCGCCCATGGTCGCCTTGATTCGGTACTGAGTAAATAACTGAATGTTTTTGATTTCAGCCAGACGCCGCGATGCGGTGAACAGCTCGTTTTCGCTGTCGAGCAAATCGAGCAGGGTGCGTTCGCCGAGGCTGAATTGACGCTGATAAGCAGTGCGCACGGCGGTGCTGTGATCGACGTATTGCTGCGCGATCGGCACCTGCGCGTTGGCGTTGTTCAAGGCGTTCCAGGCCAGGCCCAGCTCTTCGTTCAACTGACGCAGGGCGTTGTTGCGGATGTCCAACGCCTGGTTCGACAGGTACGACTTGGATTCCAGATCAGCCTTGTTGCTGCCACCGGAATAGAGGTTGAAGCGCATGCGCAGCATGGCTTGCCACTCGTTGTTGTGACCGTTCTGGCCATCGATATCGTTGTCGGCGGTGCGGCCCAGTTCAGCGTCGAAACGCGGGTAGAAGGTCGACTTGGCGGTCTCGTACTGCTTCTCGGCAGCGGCGATATCGGACTCGGCCGAACGCAGGATCGGACTGTTTTCGACCATCTGCGTGCGCGCTTCATTGAGGTTGGCCGGCATCATCGCGATGAACGGCGCCGGGCGCTCCAACTGATCCGGCATCTGGCCGACGGCGCTGAGGAAGTTGGTTTCCGAGTCGGCGAGGTTGGTTTGCTCGGTGATCAGATTGTTGCGGGCCTGAGCCATACGCGCTTCGGCCTGATCGAGGTCGGCGCCGCTGCCGACGCCGCGCTGAGTGCGCAACTGGATCTGATCGTAGATACGCTGGTGGCTCTTGAGGTTTTCTTCGGCCAGACGCACGAACTCGCGGCGGGTCAGCACGTCCAGATAAACCTGGGCGACGGTCAACGCGGTGCGCTCGGAAGTGCCGAGCAACGAGTAAGCGCGGGAGTTAACGGTGGCTTGTTGACGCCCGACTTCGCTGGAAGTGGCAAAACCGTCAAAAACCATTTGCGAGAGACGTAAACTTGACTCGCTCCGGTTCAGGGTTTCGTAGTGGTTACCGGAATCGGCGCGCGTGGTCACGCTGTCGGTGCCCTCACGGCCATAACCACCCAGCAGATCGACCTTCGGCAGGTATCCACCTTTCGCTGCTCTTAATTGATAATCCGCCGCCAAACGACTGTTGACCCCTGCCTGGATCTCCGGATGGACATCCAATGCCTGCTGCATGGCTTCTGGTAAGGATTGTGCTTGTACAAAAGAGGCGGCGAGAGCGAAGGGTACGGCGAAAAGCAGGGGCGAACGCATGGTAGGAATTTCCCAGAACTTCTTGTCTTGAATCACAGCAAAAACGGGGCGCTGCGTCGGATGATGGCAACCAGATTGACCGTATGTCGGAAAGTTCAAAACAGGAACTGGATCACACGCTGAAGGACGGGTCGCCGCGGAAATATCAATGTGACATTACTGGGGCGATTGTTTAGGATGGCACCCAGAAGGTCAATAGTTTGGCATAAAGTTAATAGCGAAAGAATCTAGCCAAATTATTGACGATTAGACGCGTCAAACTTGCTACGCAAAATTTAAAAGTACGTCCAGACTGAATCGGCGCCCATGCCATCAGATCCATGGAAGTCAACTGAACGTGACACCCGGAGAGTCTTCAATGAGCAGTGTTGTTGCCATCGTCAAAAGCATTGTTGGTCAGGTATTCGTGGTGTCACCAGAGGGCGTGCGTCGCGTACTCGTTGAAGGCGATCGCCTGTTTGTCGGCGACCAGATCGACACCGGTCTCTCCGGCGCCGTGTCGCTTGAATTGGCAGATGGCCGCACCCTCGACCTCGGTCGCGAAACGCAGTGGAGCGCCAACGCGCCCGACTCCAGCACTGACCTGGCCGAAGCCACCGCGCAGGCAGCGCCGTCGGTAGAAGAATTGCAGCAAGCCATCGCCGCCGGTGTCGACCCGACGACCGCCCTCGACGCCACCGCTGCCGGCCCAAGCGCCGCAGGCACTGGCGGTGCCGCCGGTGGTGGCCACAGTTTCGTGATGCTCGACGCCACCGCTGGCCGCGTAGACCCGACGATTGGCTTCCCGACCGCAGGCATCAACGCTGCCGGTCAGACCACGCAAGACATCACCGGCGGGCAGACCACCGACACCACCACGAATGCCCTGCGCGATTCGACCCTGAGCGTCAGCGCCACACCGACCATCACCGAAGCCGGCGGCGTGCTGGTGTACACCGCAACCCTGACCCAGGCGCCGCTGACCGACCTGACCATCACCCTGTCCAACGGCGCGGTGATTGTGGTTCCGGCCGGTTCCACCACGGGCACCGTCAACGTGCCGCTGGCGCCGAACGACACTGTTTATAACGACTCGACCCAGATCGACGTGACCGTCACTGGCACCACCGGCGGCAACGGCATCACCGTAACCCCGCCTACCGTCCCGGCCACGACCCAGGTCACCGACACCATCGACACCACCACCGTCACTTTGACGGCGGGCACGAATGTCACCGAAGGCGGCCAGATCACTTACACCGCGACCCTGACCAACCCGGCGCAGACGCCGGTGACCGTCACCCTGTCGAACGGCTCGACCATCACCATTGGCGCGGGCCAGACCACCGGCACCGTCAACGTGCCAACGCCGCCGAACGACGTCTACAACAATGGCAGCACTGTCAGCACCACGATTACCGGCACCACCGGTGGCAACTTCGAAAATCTGGTGCCGAACCCGACGCCGGCGACCACCACCATTACTGATTCGGTGGACACCACCACGGTCACCCTGACCGCTGGTTCGAGCGTCACTGAAGGCGGCCAGATCACTTACACCGCGACCCTGACCAACCCGGCGCAAACCCCGGTAACCGTCACCCTGTCGAACGGCTCGACGATCACCATCGAAGCCGGCCAGACCTCGGGCGTCGTCAACGTGCCGACCCCAGCCAATGACGTCTATAACAACGGCAGCACTGTCAGCACCACGATTACCGGCACCACCGGTGGCAACTTCGAAAATCTGGTGCCGAACCCGACGCCGGCAGTGACCACCATTACCGATTCGATCGACACCACCACGGTCACCCTGACCGCTGGCTCGACCGTCACCGAAGGCGGTCAGATCACTTACACCGCGACCCTGACCAACCCGGCGCAGACGCCGGTGACCGTCACCCTGTCGAACGGCTCGACGATCACCATCGAAGCCGGCCAGACCACGGGCGTCGTCAACGTGCCGACAGCGGCCAATGACGTCTATAACAACGGCAGCACTGTCAGCACCACGATTACCGGCACCACCGGTGGCAACTTCGAAAATCTGGTGCCGAACCCGACGCCGGCAGTGACCACCATCACCGATTCGATCGACACCACCACGGTCACGCTGACCGCTGGCTCGACCGTCACTGAAGGCGGTCAGATCACTTACACCGCGACCCTGACCAACCCGGCGCAGACGCCGGTGACCGTCACTCTGTCGAACGGCTCGACCATTACCATCGAAGCCGGCCAGACCACTGGCGTCGTCAACGTGCCGACAGCGGCCAATGACGTCTACAACAACGGCAGCACCGTCAGCACCACGATTACCGGCACCACCGGCGGCAACTTCGAAAACCTGGTGCCAAATCCGACGCCAGCAGTGACCACCATCACCGATTCGATCGACACCACCACGGTCACCCTGACCGCTGGCTCGACCGTCACCGAAGGCGGCCAGATCACTTACACCGCGACCCTGACCAACCCGGCGCAGACGCCGGTGACCGTCACCCTGTCGAATGGCTCGACCATCACCATCGAAGCCGGCCAGACCTCGGGCGTCGTCAACGTGCCGACCCCGGCCAATGACGTCTACAACAACGGCAGCACCGTCACCACCACCATCACTGGTGCCACCGGTGGCAACTTCGAAAATCTGGTGCCGAATCCGACGCCAGCAGTAACCACCATCACTGATTCGGTCGACACCACAAACGTCAGCCTCACCGCCACCGGCACCGTCGTCGAAGGTGGCCAGATCACCTACACCGCGACCCTGACCAACGCCGCGCAAACCCCGGTGACGATCACCCTGTCGAACGGTTCGACCATCACCATTGAAGCCGGCAAAACCACCGGCAGCGTCAACGTGCCGACCGCGGCCAACGACGTCTACAACAATGGCAGCACGGTCAGCACCACGATTACCGGCGCAACCGGTGGCAACTTCGAAAACCTGGTGCCGAACACCACGCCAGCGACCACCACGATTACCGATTCGATCGACACCACCAATCTGTCGCTGTCCGCGACCGGCACCGTTGCTGAAGGCGGCTCGATCGTTTACACCGCAACCTTGACCAATCCGGCCGGCACGCCTGTCACCGTGACCCTGAGCAACGGCTCGGTGATCACCATCGACGCCGGCAAGACCACCGGCACCGTGACCGTCGCAGCACCGGCCGATGACGTCTATAAGGACGCCGGCCAAGTCGAAGTCAGCATCAATAACGTCACTGGCGGCAATTTCGAGAACCTGGTGCCGAGCACCGTTCCGGCTGTCACCGAAGTGACCGACACCGTCGACACCTCGACCGTGAAATTGACGGCTGACACCTCGGTGGCTGAAGGCGGCACCGTCACTTACACCGCAACCGTTGGCGCGCCAGTCACCGGCTCGCCGGTTGTCGTGACCTTGGCCAACGGCCAAAACATCACCATCGCGGTCGGCCAAACCACCGGCACCGTGACCACCACCGCGCCGAACGACGCGCTGGCCGGCAACGCGCCGCTGAGCAACTCGATCACCAATGTCAGCGGGGGCAATTACGAAAATCTGGTCGCCGACAAAACTCCGGTTTCCACCAACGTCACCGATGTTGCCGACACCACCAACCTGTCGCTCAGCGCTACCGGTTCTGTGGCTGAAGGCGGTTCGATCGTTTACACCGCAACCCTGACCAACCCGGCCGGCACACCGGTGACCGTGACCCTGTCGAACGGCTCGGTGATCACCATCGAAGCGGGCAAAACCACCGGCACCGTGACCGTCGCTGCGCCTGCCGATGACGTCTATAAAGACGCCGGCAAAGTCGAAGTCAGCATCGACAACGCCACCGGCGGCAACTTCGAGAACCTGGTGCCGAGCACTGTTCCGGCTGTCACCGAAGTGACCGACACCCTCGACACGTCGACCGTCAAACTGACCGCTGACACCACCGTGGCTGAAGGCGGCACCGTCACCTACACCGCAACCGTTGGCGCGCCGGTCACCGGTTCGCCTGTCGTCGTGACCTTGGCCAATGGCCAAACCATCACCATCGCGGTCGGCCAGACCACCGGCACCGTAACCGCCACTGCACCGAACGATGCGTTGACCGGCCATGCGCCGCTGACCACTTCGATCACTGAGGTTTCCGGCGGTAACTACGAAAATCTGGTGGCTGACAAAACTCCGGTCAGCACCACCGTCACCGACACTACCGACACCACCAATCTGTCCCTCAGCGCCACCGGCACTGTGGCTGAAGGCGGTTCGATCGTTTACACCGCGACCCTGACCAACGCTGCCGGCTCGCCCGTTACCGTAACCTTGTCGAACGGCGCCGTGATCACCATCGAGGCCGGTAAAACCACCGGCACCGTGACCGTTGCCGCACCTGCCGATGACGTCTACAAAGACGCCGGCAAAGTCGAAGTGAGCATCAAGGACGCCACCGGCGGCGACTTAGAGAACCTCGTTCCGAGCACCACGCCAGCCGTCACCGACGTGACCGACACCATCGACACCTCGACCGTGAAACTGACCGCGACCGAGACCGCTGCTGAAGGCGGCACAGTCACTTACACCGCGACCGTCGGCGCGCCAGTCACCGGTTCGCCGGTCATCGTGACCTTGGCTAACGGTCAGACCATCACCATCGCTGTCGGCCAAACCACCGGCACCGCGACCGCCACCGCACCGAACGATGCGTTGACCGGTCATGCACCGCTGACCAACTCGATCACCGAAGTCAGCGGCGGCAACTACGAAAATCTGGTGGCTGACAAAACCCCGGTCAGCACCACCGTGACCGACACCACTGACACCACCAACCTGACGCTCAGCGCCACCGGTACCGTGGCTGAAGGCGGTTCGATCGTTTACACCGCGACCCTGACCAACGCTGCCGGCTCGCCAGTCACCGTGACCCTGAGCAACGGCTCGGTAATCACCATCGACGCTGGCAAAACCACCGGCACCGTGACCGTCGCGGCGCCTGCCGATGACGTCTATAAAGACGCCGGCAAAGTCGAAGTGACCATCAAGGAAGCCACTGGCGGCGACTTCGAGAACCTGGTGCCAAGCACCGTTGCAGCCGTGACCGACGTCACTGATACCATCGACACTTCGACGGTGAAACTGACCGCCACCGAAACCGCTGCTGAAGGCGGCACCGTCACTTACACCGCGACTGTTGGTGCGCCAGTGACCGGCTCGCCTGTCGTCGTGACCCTGGCTAACGGTCAGAGCATCACTATCGCTGTCGGCCAAACCACCGGCACCGTGTCGACCACCGCACCGAACGACGTGCTGGCCGGCCACGCGCCGCTGACCAACTCGATCACCAATGTCAGCGGCGGCAACTACGAAAACCTGGTCGCCGACAAAACCCCGGTCAGCACCACCGTGACCGACACTGTCGACACCACCACTGTTTCGCTGACCGCCACCGGCAACGTCAACGAAGGCGGTTCGATCGTCTACACCGCGACGCTGACCAACCCGGCCGGCACCCCGGTGACCGTGACCCTGAGCAACGGTTCGACCATCACCATCGACGCCGGCAAGACCACCGGCACCGTGACCGTTCCTGCGCCAGCCGATGACGTCTACAAAGACGCCGGCAAAGTCGAAGTGACCATCAAGGGCACCGACGGCGGTAACTTCGAAAGCCTGGTGGCCAATCCGACACCAGCGGTGACCAACGTCGCCGACACCATCAACACCACGCACCTGACCCTCAGCGCTGAAAGCTATGTGCTCGAAGGCACCTCGATCACCTACACCGCGACCCTGACCAACGCTGCGCAAACGCCGGTGACCGTCAACCTGAGCAACGGCCAGACCATCACCATCGAGGCTGGCAAAACCAGCGGTTCGGTGACCATCGCCGCGCCGAGCGACGACGTGTACAAAGACGTCAGCAAGCTCACCGTGACCATGACCGATGCCACCGGCGGCAACTTCGAAAAACTCGACGTCAGCAAGACCCCGGTCAGCACCACCGTCAATGACACCGTCGACAAAACCACGCTGACCCTCAGCGCCAGCGACACCGTCAGCGAAGGTGGCCAGATCACCTACACCGCGACCCTGAGCAATCCGGCCGGCACCGCCATGACCGTGACCCTGGCCAACGGCGCGGTGATCAACATCGCTGCCGGCGCCACCAGCGGTTCGGTGAATTTCGCCGCGCCTGCCAATACCCCGTACATCGACGGCGGCAAAGTACAGACCGCGATTGCCAGCCACAGCGGCGGCAACTTCGAGCAGGTCGATGCCAACCGTTCGGCGGTGGTCACCACCGTCACCGACACCGTCGACACCACCAATATCAGCCTGAGCGCCACCGGTTCGGTCGCCGAGGGCGGCTCGATCGTCTACACCGCAAGCCTGACCAACGCGGCCGGCACGGCCATGACCGTGACCCTGAGCAACGGCGCGGTGATCAACATCGCCAAAGGCGCGACCTCTGGCACTGCCACCGTCGCCGCACCGGGCGATGACGTCTACAAGGACGCCGGCAAAGTCGACGCGAGCATCACCAAGACCACGGGCGGTAACTTCGAGAACCTGGTGGTCGACAAGACTCCAGCGGTCACCGACGTCACCGACACCATCGACAACAGCACCGTTTCGCTGACCGCCACCGCCGCCACCGTTGAAGGCGGCGTGGTGGTTTACACCGCTTCCGTGAACGCACCGGTCACCGGCGCGCCGGTTGTCGTGACCCTGTCCAACGGCCAGACCATCACCATTCCGGTCGGCGCCAGCAGCGGCAGCGTCAACTTCACCGCACCGAACGATGCCCTCGCTGGCGGCAACACGCTGAGCGTGAAAATCGACGGCACCAGCGGCGGCAACTACGAAAACCTCGTCGCAGATATAACCCCGGCCGTAACGTCGGTGACCGACACCACCGACACCACCAACCTGTCGCTCAGCGCCACCGGTTCCGTGGCTGAGGGTGGTTCGATCGTCTACACCGCAACCCTGACCAATCCGGCTGGCACGCCAGTCACCGTGAACTTGTCGAACGGTTCGACCATCACTATCGAAGCGGGCAAAACCACCGGTTCCGTGACCGTTGCCGCGCCTGCCGATGACGTCTACAAAGACGCCGGCAAAGTCGAAGTGACTATCAAGGACGCCACCGGCGGTAACTTCGAGAACCTCGTTCCGAGCACCACGCCAGCCGTGACTGACGTCACTGACACCATCGACACCTCGACCGTCAAACTGACGGCCGACACCACCGTGGCTGAAGGCGGCACCGTCACTTACACCGCCACTGTCGGCGCGCCGGTCACCGGTTCGCCAGTCGTGGTGAACCTGGCCAACGGCCAAAGCATCACCATCGAAGTCGGCAAAACCACCGGCACCGTGACCTTCACCGCACCAAACGATGCGCTGACCGGTCAGGCTCCCCTGACCAACTCGATCACCGGCGTGACCGGCGGCAACTACGAAAATCTGGTCGCCGACAAAACCCCGATCACCACCACCGTGACCGACACCACCGACACCACCAACCTGTCGCTCAGCGCCACCGGTTCCGTGGCTGAGGGTGGTTCGATCATCTACACCGCGACCCTGACCAACGCTGCAGGCTCGCCTGTCACCGTGACCTTGTCGAACGGTTCGGTAATTACCATCGAGGCCGGTAAAACCACCGGCACCGTGACTGTTGCCGCACCTGCCGATGACGTCTACAAAGACGCCGGCAAAGTCGAAGTGACCATCAAGGACGCCACCGGCGGCAACTTTGAAAACCTGGTGCCGAGCACCACGCCAGCCGTGACCGAAGTCACCGACACCATCGACACCTCGACGGTCAAACTGACCGCCACCGAGTCTGCTGCTGAAGGCGGTACCGTCACCTACACCGCGACCGTCGGCGCACCAGTGACCGGTTCGCCGGTTGTCGTGACCTTGGCCAACGGCCAGAACATCACTATCGAAGTAGGCAAAACCACCGGCACCGTCACCACCACCGCACCGAACGACGCGCTGAACGGCCACACGCCGCTGACCAACGCGATCACCGACGTGAGTGGCGGTAACTACGAAAATCTGGTTGCCGACAAAACCCCGGTTTCGACCACCGTCACCGACACCGTCGACACCACCGATCTGACGCTGAGCGCGACCGGCACCGTCGCCGAGGGCGGTTCGATTGTTTACACCGCGACGCTGACCAACCCGGCCGGCACGCCGGTGACCGTGACCCTGTCGAACGGTTCGACCATCACCATCGAAGCGGGCAAAACCACGGGCACCGTGACCGTTGCAGCGCCAGCCGATGACGTCTACAAAGACGCCGGCAAAGTCGAAGTGACTATCAAGGACGCGACTGGCGGTAACTTCGAGAACCTCGTTCCGAGCACCACGCCAGCGGTGACCGAAGTCACCGACACAATCGACACCTCGACCGTCAAACTGACTGCCACCGAAACTGCTGCTGAAGGCGGCACCGTCACTTACACCGCGACCGTCGGCGCGCCAGTCACCGGCTCGCCTGTCGTCGTGACCCTGGCCAATGGTCAGAACATCACTATCGAAGTAGGTAAAACCACCGGCACCGTGAGCACTACCGCGCCGAACGATGCGTTGACCGGTCATGCTCCGCTGACCAACTCGATCACCAACGTGTCCGGCGGCAACTACGAGAACCTCGTTGCCGACAAAACCCCGGTCAGCACCACCGTGACTGACACCACCGACACCACCAACCTGTCGCTCAGCGCCACCGGTTCTGTGGATGAAGGCGGCCAGATCACTTACACCGCGACCCTGACCAACGCTGCTGGCAGCCCGGTAACAGTGACCTTGAGCAACGGCTCGGTCATCACCATCGACGCTGGCAAAACCACCGGCACCGTGACCGTCGACGCGCCGAAAGATGACGTCTACAAAGACGCCGGCACTGTTGAAGCGACCATCAAAGGCGCAACCGGTGGCGATTTCGAAAGCCTCGTCACCAGCACCGCCCCGGCCGTCACCACCGTCAACGACACCATCGACACCTCCACCGTGTCGCTGACCGCCACCGCCAACGTCGCCGAAGGCGAAACCGTGGTCTACACCGCGACCGTGACCGCGCCAGTCACTGGCTCGCCGGTTGTCGTCAACCTGTCCAACGGCCAGACCATCACCATCGCCGTCGGTGAAACCACCGGCACGGTGAACTACGTTGCACCGAACAGCCCATTGGCCGGCGGCAGCTCGCTGAGCGTGACCATCGATGGCGCCACTGGCGGCAACTACGAAAAACTCGCGGTCGACGGCAAGTCCGCCGACACCGCGGTTTCGGACACCAACGACACCACCAACCTCAACCTGACCGCGACCGACTCGGTGGCTGAAGGTGGTTCGATCGTTTACACCGCGACCCTGACCAACGCCGCCGGTACTCCGGTGACCGTGACCCTGTCGAACGGCGCAGTGATCACCATCGAAGCAGGCAAAACCAGCGGCACCGTGACCGTTGCGGCTCCGGCGGATGACGTTTACAAGGACGCTGGCAAAGTCGAAGCAACCATTTCGACGGCGACTGGCGGCAACTTCGAGAACCTGGTGCCGAGCACCGTTCCGGCCGTGACCAACGTCACCGATACCATCGACACCACCACCGTCAAACTGACCGCGACCGAGTCGGCGGCTGAGGGTGGCAACGTTACTTACACCGCGACTGTGGGTGCGCCAGTGACCGGTTCGCCGGTTGTGGTGACCTTGGCCAATGGTCAGAACATCACGATTGAAGTGGGCAAAACCACTGGTACCGTGACCACCACTGCGCCGAACGATGCGTTGACCGGTCATGCTGCGCTGACCAATGCAATTACCGACGTTTCCGGCGGCAACTACGAAAATCTGGTGGCCGATAAGACGCCGGTTTCGACCAATGTGACCGACACCGTCGACACCACTAACCTGTCGTTGTCCGCGACCGGTTCCGTGGCTGAAGGTGGCTCGATTGTTTACACCGCTACACTGACTAACGCTGCTGGCTCGCCAGTCACAGTGACTCTGTCGAACGGCGCCGTGATCACTATCGAAGCTGGCAAAACCAGCGGTAACGTGACCGTCGCGGCGCCTGCCGATGACGTTTACAAAGATGCTGGAAAAGTCGAAGCGACCATTTCTACCGCAACCGGTGGCGACTTCGAAAAACTGGTACCGAGCACTGTTCCAGCTGTTACCGAAGTGACTGACACGATCGACACCTCGACCGTGAAATTGACGGCGACCGAGACCGCTGCTGAAGGTGGCTCGGTTGTCTACACCGCGACCGTTGGTGCGCCTGTGACTGGCTCGCCGGTTGTCGTGACCTTGGCCAACGGCCAGAACATCACGATTGAAGTGGGTAAAACCACCGGCACCGTGACCTTCATTGCGCCAAACGATGCGTTGACCGGCCACGCGCCGATCACCAACGCGATCACTGACGTGACTGGCGGCAACTACGAAAATCTGGTGGCTGACAAGACGCCTGTTTCGACCAATGTGACTGACACTGTCGACACCACTAACCTGTCGCTGTCCGCGACCGGTTCCGTGGCTGAAGGTGGCTCGATTGTTTACACCGCGACACTGACCAACGCTGCTGGCTCGCCAGTCACCGTGACCCTGTCGAACGGTGCCGTGATCACCATCGAAGCGGGCAAAACTTCCGGCACCGTGTCTGTTCCAGCGCCAGCCGATGACGTCTACAAAGACGCCGGTAAAGTGGAAGCGACGATTTCCACCGCAACCGGTGGCAACTTCGAAAATCTGGTGCCGAGCACCGCTCCAGCCATTACCGAAGTAACCGACACGATCGACGCCTCGACCGTGAAACTCAGCGCCTCCGAAACAGCTGCCGAGGGTGGCACCGTCACCTACACCGCGACTGTCGGTGCGCCAGTGACCGGTTCGCCTGTCGTCGTCACTCTGGCCAACGGCCAGAACATCACGATTGAAGTGGGTAAAACCACTGGCACCGTGACCTTCACTGCGCCGAATGATGCGCTGACTGGTCATGCTCCAATCACCAACGCAATTACCGGTGTGACTGGCGGCAACTACGAAAATCTCGTAGCCGACAAAACTCCGGTTTCGACCAACGTTACCGACACCGTCGACACCACCAATCTGTCGCTGTCCGCGACTGGCTCCGTGGCTGAAGGTGGTTCGATCATCTACACCGCAACCCTGACCAACCCTGCTGGCTCGCCAGTCACCGTGACCCTGTCGAACGGTGCCGTGATCACCATCGAAGCCGGCAAAACTTCGGGCAACGTCACCGTCGCGGCTCCTGCTGACGACGTCTACAAAGACGCCGGCAACGTGCAGGCCACCATCAAAACCGCCACCGGTGGCAATTTCGAAAACCTGGTAACCAGCACCGCACCAGCCGTGACCAGCGTCACCGACACCATCGACACTTCGACCGTCAAACTGACGGCCGATACTTCGGTCGCTGAAGGCGGCAACGTCACCTATACCGCCACCGTCGGCGCTCCGGTTACTGGTTCGCCGGTCACCGTAAGCCTGTCCAACGGCCAGAGCATCACCATCGAAGTCGGCAAAACCACCGGCACTGTGACCTTCACCGCACCGAACGATGCGCTGACTGGCCATGCTCCGCTAACCAACGCGATCACTGGCGTAACCGGCGGCAACTACGAAAATCTCGTGGCCGACAAAACTCCGGTTTCGACCAATGTGACTGACACTGTCGACACCACCAATTTGTCGCTATCCGCGACCGGCTCTGTCGCCGAGGGTGGCTCGATTGTTTACACCGCGACATTGACCAACGCCGCTGGCTCGCCAGTGTCCGTGACCCTGTCGAACGGCGCAGTCATCAATATCGAAGCAGGTAAAACCACCGGCACCGTCACCGTCGCGGCTCCAGCTGACGACGTTTACAAAGACGCCGGCAACGTACAGGCAACCATCAAAACCGCCACAGGTGGCAGTTTCGAAAATCTGGTGACCAGCACCGCGCCAGCCGTGACCAGCGTCACCGACACCATCGACACCACGACCGTGAAACTGACAGCCACCGCGACAGCAGCCGAAGATGGCAACGTCGTCTACACCGCCACTGTTGGTGCTCCGGTAACCAATTCGCCTGTGGTCGTAACGCTGGCTAACGGTCAGACCATCACCATCGGCGTGGGCCAGACCACGGGCACTGCAACCACCACTGCGCCAAACGACGCACTGACTGGCCATGCACCGCTGACCAACTCGATCACCAACGTCAGCGGCGGCAACTTCGAGAACCTCGTCGCCGACAAGACGCCAGTCAGCACCACCGTGACCGACACTGTCGATACGACGAACCTGTCGCTCAGCGCTACCAATTCGGTCGCTGAAGGTGGCTCGATTGTCTACACCGCAACCCTGACTAACGCCGCTGGCTCGCCTGTCACCGTGACGCTGTCCAACGGTGCGGTAATCACCATCGACGCC
>Ga0160445_100623_pt1 | contig 14949 bp, 11 predicted proteins | sample HID1972M_E1MG_FD_108215 | JGI IMG/M metagenome (GOLD analysis project Ga0160445, IMG submission 108215) | Enriched pill bug-associated microbial communities from UW Madison campus, WI, USA - HID1972M_E1 MG | ecosystem: Host-associated > Arthropoda: Insects > Digestive system > Unclassified ... | reverse complement strand
TTCTTGAACGCGCTTTCGTGGTCGTCGCGATAGTCCTGCGGCGACTGCACCACCGCGATTTTCGGGTCGGCGAAGTGCGGCACCATGTGCTTCAGCCATTTCGGGTGCACGCAGTAATCGGAGTCGATCACCGCGATGACTTCGGCGTCCTTGGCGGTGTGCGGAATCAGGTAGTTCAACGCGCCGCCCTTGAAGCCGGCCAGGGGCGAGACGTGGAAGAACTTGAAGCGCGGGCCGAGGGTTGCGCAGTAGTCGCGCACCGGTTCCCACACTGCGGGATCCTTGGTGTTGTTGTCGATGATCAGGACTTCGTAGTCCGGATAATCGAGCGCGGCGAGGGCGTCGAGGGTCTGTTTGACCATCTCCGGCGGCTCGTTGTAGCAAGGCACGTGGATCGAGACTTTCGGGCGGTAGTTGGAGTCGCCCTCGACCGGCAAGAATTCGCGCCGGCGTTTGTGAATCCAAACCGCTTCGGCCAGTTCATGCGCCTCGGTAAGCAGCACGATAAACACCCCTAGCGCACCGAGTGCCAAGAGGAAGCCGACCGTCAAACTGAACCACGTGCTGTATTGCAGGCTGTAGTCGTAACCGATCCAGACCAGCACCGAACCGCAAAGGAAGGCGATAAAGGTCAGGAAGATCCGCCCACGCTGACGCAGGGCCGAACCGTCGATCATCAGCAAAGTCAGCGACAACAGCGCCAGCACCACCGAGCCGATCGCCAGTACGCGCCACTGCGGGATCGCGACCACCGGGCCTTCGAAGTTGAATTTCTGCTGACGCGCGGCGTTGAACACGCCCCAGTACGCGCCGACCGAACCTTCGTCGCTGGCCTTCCACGGCTGGTCAAACGCTTCGATCACGAAGTAGTTGAAGCCTTGGCGGTTAAGCTTGTTGACCAGCGTACGCAGGTAAATCGCTTGATCCGCCGGCGACGCATCGGCGCCACCGCGCATGCGACCGTTGCTCGGCCAGCCAACCTCGGAGAGCAGCAGCGGTTTTTTCGGGAACAGTTTTTTCAGGTCGCGGGCGCGATCGAAAACGAACTGCCCAGCCTTGTCGACCGGAATAAATTCCCAGTACGGCAGAACGTGCGCAGCGATCAGATCCACGTGCTTGGCCAGCTCCGGGTGTTCTTCCCAGACGTGCCATTGCTCGGAGGTGGTCACCGGCACTTTCACCGCCGCGCGCACGCGATCGAGCAACACGCTCAGCTCTTGCGCAGTGATTTCCTTACGGAAGATCGCTTCGTTCCCGACCACCACGCGAACCACGCTGCGCGAAGTGTTGGCCAGTTCGATGGCGCGGGTGATTTCCCGTTCGTTGCGTTCCTGATCGGGGCTGATCCAGATCCCCAGCGTCACGCGCAGGCCGAACTCTTCAGCCAGTTTCGGGATGTCTTGCAGCGAACCGTCGACTGAGTAGATGCGGATGTTGTCCGTCAGCTTGCTCATGATCTCCAGGTCGCGGCGCATTTCTTCGTCAGACGGATACTGATCCTTCTGCGGATATTGTCCCTGCTGGAACGGCGAATAGGAGAAACCGGAGATCTGCTCCGGCCAGTTCGGCGCGGAAACCGGGCGATTGATCAGCGCCCAGAAACCGGTGAACAGGGCAGCGATTGCCAGAACCACCACCAGGTTGAGTCCAAATTTACGCGATGACATAGCTATTTCGGGTTCCAAAGGCTGTGGAACGAAGGAGTCGGTTGGCGTTGCGCCTTTCTTATTGCAAAAGGGCGCGCATCCTACACCGGCAGTCCGCCAGTCGTACATCTGACAGGGAAATGCCCGACATTGGGCAGCCGACTTTGACTTAAGTTCTTACACTTGTAGCTGGAAGCTTAAAACTTGTCGCTGTGTAGCCCTATAATGCGCGCCGGTTTTTGGGGTAATGGTCATGAGTACAGAAGATCCGCGGTTTGCAGGCATCGCCCGTTTGTATGGCATCGAAGGTCTGGCGCGTTTGCGCGCGGCCCACGTGGCGATCGTCGGCGTCGGTGGCGTCGGTTCCTGGGCGGCGGAAGCCATGGCCCGTTGTGGCGTCGGCGAGATTTCGCTGTTCGACCTTGATGACGTCTGCGTCAGCAACGCCAACCGCCAGTTGCACGCGCTGGACAGCACCGTCGGCAAACCCAAGGTCGAGGTGATGGCCGAGCGTCTGCGCGGGATCAACCCGGATTGCACCGTGCACGCGGTGGCTGACTTCGTCACCCGCGAGACGATGGCTGAATACATCACGCCGGACATCGATTGCGTGATCGACTGCATAGACGCGGTCAACGCAAAAGCTGCGCTGATTGCCTGGTGCAAGCGTCGCAAGATTCAGATCATCACCACCGGCGGCGCGGGCGGGCAGATTGATCCGACGCTGATTCAGGTGTGCGATCTCAACCGTACGTTCAACGACCCGTTGGCCTCGAAAGTGCGTTCGACGTTGCGTCGTGATTATGGCTTTTCGCGCACCGTGACCCGGCATTACAGCGTGCCGTGTGTGTTTTCCACCGAGCAACTGCGTTATCCGAAGCCGGATGGCAGCATTTGTTTGCAAAAGAGTTTTGTCGGTGACGGCGTGAAGCTGGACTGCGCGGGTGGGTTTGGTGCGGTGATGATGGTGACGGCGACGTTTGGGATGGTCGCGGCGACCAAGGCTGTGGACAAGATTGTCGCGGGTGTTCGGCGCCCGGCGGAGCGGGTCAAACCGATTAGCTAGCAAACCTTGTGGCGAGGGGATTTATCCCCGATGGGGTGCGAAGCGCCCCCAAGATCTGCTTCCTCGGGGCGTCAGGCTGTCCGCATGTGTCGGAGTTGGGGCCGCTTCGCAGCCCATCGGGGATAAATCCCCTCGCCACAGGATTAACCGGCCAACTCATTCATTCGCTTGAGCACGGCGTTAAGGCCATTGCTGCGCGATGGCGATAGCTGGCGCGAAAGGCCGAGCTGATTGAACCAGTCTGGTAGATCAATTTGCTGCAACTCTGCCGCTGACAGTCCGTTCACTCGCAACAGCAACAACGCCACCAACCCACGAATCATCCGCGCATCGCTGCTCGCCGCGAACTGCCAATAACCGTCACGCAATTCCCCAACCAGCCACACCTGACTCTCACAGCCATGCACCCGGTTGGCCTCGCATTTGTCCGCATCGCCAAGCGGCGGCAACCGATCACCAAACTGCATCAACAACCGCGCGCGCTGTTCCCAACCCGCCGCGTTTTGAAACGTTTTCAGCGCCTCGTCAGCCTCGACCGGCAAGCTCATCGCAACATCTCCAGCGCCTGATCCAGCGCTTCAAAGAACCGTTCCAGATCCTCCGAATCGTTGTACAACGCCAGCGACACGCGAATCGCACCGGCCAGCTCGAAGCTTTTCAACAGCGGCATCGCGCAGTGATGTCCGGCGCGCACGGCAATGCCTTGTTCTGTCAGCAAATGCGCCAAATCAGCGTTATGCACACCTTCAACGACAAAACTCGCCAGCGCCAATTGCGGCTTGCCCAACAAACGAATGCCATTACGAGCAGCGAGGCCACGCAGCAGATAGTCATGCAGCGCCGCTTCGTGGGCCGACACTGCGTCCTGATCCAGACCCGCCAGATAATCCAGCGTCGCACCAAGGCCGATCACGCTGGCAATCGGCGGTGTGCCCGCTTCAAAACCCAGCGGAGCAGGGCGGAAGCGCGCGTCGTGGTAGTTGGCTTCCAGCACCATTTCGCCGCCAAACTGCCAAGGCTTCAACTGCTCAAGCGCAGCATTGCGTCCGAACAGAACGCCCAAACCATCCGGCCCATACAGCTTGTGGCTGGAAAACACGTAGAAGTCGCAACCCAGCGCCTGTACGTCATGCCGACCATGCACTACGCCTTGCGCGCCATCGACCACGGTCAACGCGTTCTGCGCCTTGGCCATGCCCAGCAGCGCCGGCAATGGCTGCCATGCGCCGAGCACGTTGGACAACTGACTGACCGCCAGCAAGCGTGTACGCGGGCCAATCAAATGCACGGCAGCCGCGAGGTCAATCAAACCGTCAGCATCCAGCGGCAGAATCACCAGTTTCAGATTGCGCCGTTGCGCCAGTTGCTGCCACGGCAGCAGGTTGGCGTGATGCTCCAGGGCGCTGATGACAATTTCATCGCCCGGGTGGAAAAGATGTTCCAGGCCATAAGCCAGGAGGTTCAGCGCACTGGTGGCGCCGTGGGTAAAGATGATCTGCCCGCTGTCTCCGGCATTCAGCCACTGCGCAACCTTGAGCCGACTGTCCTCGAACGCCTGCGTCGCGTGAGCGCCGGGCAGGTGTTGCGCACGGTGCACATTGGCCGCGCCATTGGCGTAGTAATGCGTCAGCGCGTCGAGCAGGGCCTGGGGTTTTTGCGTGGTGGCGGCGTTGTCCAGATAGGTCTGGTCTTGCCGTTGCAGCGCGGCGATGGCCGGGAAATCGGCACGCCAGGGGGAGGCAATCATCATCTGTTCAGCCCTGTGAACTTGGGCGGGTGTACACCGCCCCCTGTAGGAGCCGAGCTTGCTCGCGAAGCTTTTGGCGGCCTCAAGGACGCCTTCGCGAGCAAGCTTTGCTCCTACAGAAGTCGGATGAGGCTGCTTAGTTGTGAGCGTGCAGCGCTTCGTTCAGTTCGATCGCCGATTTGTGGGTTTTGCATTCCACAGCACCGGTTTCCGAATTGCGACGGAACAGCAGGTCAGCCTGACCGGCCAGCTCGCGCGCCTTCACAACTTTAACCAGATTGTTGTTTTCGTCGAGCAGCGCAACCTTGGTGCCAGCGGTCACGTACAGGCCCGACTCCACAGTGTTGCGGTCGCCCAATGGAATACCGATACCGGCGTTGGCGCCGATCAGGCAGCCTTCGCCAACCTTGATCACGATGTTGCCGCCGCCCGACAGGGTGCCCATGGTCGAGCAACCGCCGCCCAGATCGGAGCCCTTGCCGACGAATACGCCAGCAGAAACGCGGCCTTCGATCATGCCCGGGCCTTCGGTGCCGGCGTTGAAGTTGATGAAACCTTCGTGCATCACGGTGGTGCCTTCACCGACGTAAGCGCCCAGACGCAGACGCGCCGCGTCAGCAATACGCACGCCGGCCGGAACCACGTAGTCGGTCATTTTCGGGAACTTGTCCACCGAGAACACTTCCAGCAGCTCGCCGCGCAGACGGGCTTCCAGTTGCATTTCGGTCAGTTCGCTCAGGTCGATCGCGCCCTGGCTGGTCCAGGCAACGTTCGGCAGCAGCGGGAAGATGCCGGCCAGGCTCACGCCGTGCGGCTTGACCAGACGGTGCGACAGCAGGTGCAGCTTGAGGTAAGCCTCAGGCGTCGAGGTCAGCTGTGCATCTTCGGCCAGCAGAGTGGCGACCAGCGGCTTGTGGCTTTCGGCCAGACGGGTCAGCAGCTTGCCTTGAACGGCGTCGATGCCTTTCACGGCTTCAGCCAGTTGCGCCGCCTGAGCGGTGGTGAAGGTGATGGCCTGGTTGCCTTCGGTATAACCGAGGATTGGCGCCACGGCAGCGACCAGTTCGGCCGAAGGATTGAGCAATGGCTGGGCGTAGAACACTTCCAGCCACGCGCCTTGACGGTTCTGAGTGCCGACACCAAAGGCGATGCTGAACAGGGAATTGGACATGTAAATACACCTCTACAAAGAGTGACGGGCTGCTTACTTCAGAGCGGCCGCGTAGATATCTGGCTTGAAGCCAATCAGGGTTCGGTCACCGAGATCGAGCACCGGGCGCTTGATCATCGAGGGTTGAGCGAGCATCAGTTCGATGGCTTTCGATTGGTCGAGATCGGCTTTGCGTTCGTCGTCGAGTTTGCGAAAGGTCGTGCCTGCGCGGTTCAACACCGTTTGCCAGCCGTGCTCGTCACACCATTGGGTCAGGTGCTCACGGTCGATGCCGGCGCTTTTGTAATCGTGAAAGTCGTAGCTGACAGCGTGCTCATCAAGCCAGGTGCGCGCCTTTTTCATGGTGTCGCAGGCTTTGATGCCGAAAAGGTGCAACGTTTTACTTGAAACGGTCAAGGAATTGCCCCCTTTACAGGTGCTGGAGAAAAATGGTGACGGATTATGCCATGACCAAAGCGGTTCGCGGCGCCTCAGGTCGATTTGGCAATGCAAAACCCTGTGGGAGCGAGCTTGCTCGCGAAGGGGGCGTGTCAGTCAAAATATCTGTTAATGACACACCGTATTCGCGAGCAAGCTCGCTCCCACATTGGTACGGCGTGTAAATGTGCGACATAGGTGCAAACGCCAGACGCATCCTAAGCGGCTAATATGGCAGTTCAACGCTGTCGATTGTCTGAGATTTCCGCTTTATGCAAACCGCTTACACCGTCCTGATCCTGCTGATGCTGGTCAGCGTTTCGCGTCTGGTCGGACGGGTCATCCCGCTGCCGCTTCCTTTAGTGCAAATCGCCGCCGGTGCCTTGCTCGCTTGGCCGACGCTGGGTTTGCACGTGGCCCTCGATCCCGAACTGTTCCTGTTTCTGTTCCTGCCGCCGCTGCTGTTTTCCGATGGCTGGCGCATGCCCAAACGCGAATTCTGGCATCTGCGCGGGCCGATTCTGACGCTGGCGGTGGGCCTCGTGCTGTTCACCGTGGTCGGCGCCGGTTACTTCATTCACTGGTTATTGCCGACGATTCCGTTGCCCGTGGCTTTCGCCTTGGCGGCCGTGTTGTCGCCGACCGACGCCGTGGCCGTCTCCGCTATTTCGCAGAACCGCTTGCCGACCCCGCTGATGCACATCCTGCAGGGCGAGGCGCTGATGAACGATGCCTCTGGCCTGGTGACGTTCAAGTTCGCCTTGGCCGCAGCCATCACCGGCGTGTTCTCGCTGACCAATGCCAGCCTGACCTTTGTCGTGGTGGCGCTCGGTGGTCTGGCCGTCGGCGTGGCGCTGAGCTGGCTGGTCGGGCGCCTGCGCTCGTGGATGATCGCGCGCGGCTGGGATGATCCAGCGACGCATGTTGTATTTATGTTGCTGCTGCCGTTCGCCGCGTATGTCTTGGCTGAACGCCTCGGCGTGTCGGGCATTCTGTCGGCAGTGGCGGCGGGGATGATGCAGAGCTGGCTCGACCTGCTGCCTCGGCAGACCAGCACCCGTTTGCTCAACCGCAGTGTCTGGTCGCTGCTGGAATTTGCTTTCAACGGCTTGATCTTCCTGCTGCTCGGCCTGCAATTGCCGGACATCATCAAAGCCGTGGTCAGCCACGAACCGACGTTGTGGCCGACCCTGCTGTATCGCGGCCTCGACGTCGTGGCGATTTTCCTCGCGTTGGTGCTGCTGCGATTTATCTGGGTGCAGAGCATCTGGCGTTTGTCGGTGTTGCTGCGGCGTTTGCGCGGCAAGGGTGAGTTGACTCAAGTGCCGACCGCGCGCTCCTGCTGGCTGCTGACCGTCGGCGGTGTGCGCGGAGCGGTGACGCTGGCGGGTGTGATGTCGGTGCCGATGCTGATGGGCGCGGAGGCATTTCCCGAGCGTGATCTGCTGATCTTCATCGCCGCCGGGGTGATTCTGCTCTCGCTGATTTCGGCGTGTATCGCGCTGCCGCTGTTACTGCTCGGCATCGAAAAGAGCCCGGACGACAAGCGCCGGCAGGAAGTCCGCGATGCCTGGCGGAAAACAGCGGAAGCAGCGATTCACTCACTGGAAACCGAGGAGCTCCCACCGCAGGATGCCGCTCAAGCGGCGCTGGCGGCAGAGCTCAAGGCGCGGATCATGTCCGAATATCGTCATCAACTCGACGTGTTCAACGACTCCGCCGAAGCGCAGGCGATGGCATTTCAGATGGATCTGCTGGAGCGGCGTTTGCGTTTGAAGGCGCTGCGAGCGCAGCGCCTGGAACTCTACAGCCTCAGCCGTCATCACCAGATTGGTGATGACGTATTACGTGAAGTGTTGGGAGAGCTCGATTTGAGCGAGGCAAATCTGGGACAGGTGAAATAACCAAGCCCGGGTTTACACCGGGCAGGGGTAAGCCTTCGCCATGAAGGCTTTATCTTTTTCGCTGAGCTCCAGATTAAGAAAGTTCTGAAAATCGCCTGTGGTCCAGGATTGGTAGATGACGTAGTGCATGATCGACTTGCGGTCGTAGTCCGAGCAAATGCTGTCTTCGGTGGCTCCCCGATCAAGATACTCACGGTGTAGCCATTGGCGCTTCCTGCTCGCCTCGTAGTTATCCTCATCAGGATTATCGGTAATGCCGTGTCTTTCGTAGATGGCGGGCACATTCCATGGAATTGCGGCTGCCGGGTGGATCTGTTCGTGTTCCGCACCCAGCATATGGCCGAACTCATGCATCACATTCGCGGCGAAATAACGCGCGTGAATGGCCGGGTGAGGCCAGAGCTGCATCGTCGCTGTATGGGTATTGAGTAAGGCGTCAGTGCCAATATTGGACGAGAAAACGCCATCGTTGCTAAGTATGCGGATATCCCCCTCGACACCCTCAACGAAATCAAACTTCAAGTTGATGTGCGGCAACCAATTGCTGGCTGCCGCGATGGTCGCGTCTTTGAACTCTTGCGTGCCATTGAGGAAGGCGATACGAAGAATGCGGCCGGGAGTCCACAGTTTCGATGGATTTTTTTTAGCCCACATCAGTAATGCACTCCACAAGACTTTGGCTGGGACAGGGCGGGGGCGTAAGTTGAATTGGATAACATGGTTTAACTTCCTTGTTTTTGCGAGATTGTTTATTGGGGATAGAGCAAACTCATCATCTTGATGTCTTTCTTGCTGATCTCGCGATTGATCGGGTTCTCCCAGTCGCCTAAAGTCAAATCGTTAGATACCGGATGATGCATGATCGATTTACGGTCGTACTCGGTGTAAATCGCTTCGAGGGTGTTGAATGGCGTGAACAGGTTGAAGTCCACTTGCTCCGGGGTCAGCGGCCCCATCTCGCGGTTCTGGTAATAGTCGTACACTTTCGGTTTGTCCCAAGGGATGTCGGCCTGCGGGTGCTGGTGTTCGTGCATGGCGCCCAGTGCATGGCCAAACTCGTGGGTGACAATGGTTTCAAAGTCTTCATGATCCGGTTTGACGCCCAGGTTCATCGTTGGCCAATCCGGATGAATCAGCAGCGCGTCTGTGCCGAGCATGGAACTGTTGTAATTATTCTTTGTGGCGATGCGAATATCACCTTGCAGGTCATCGACAAACTCGAAACTCAGATTAACGTATGGAATCCAGCGAACAGCTGCCTCCATGATTTTGCGTTTGTGATCAGGATCGACGTCGTCGATGAAGGCGATGGTCAGCGTTCGACCATTGGCCCACAGTTTTGAATAGTTGATCAGCGAGCGTTTGCGTCGACCGCCGCTGGCGAAAGTTGCGTTCGCCGGATTCTCTTTAATGGCCATCTCATAAGCAGCGAGGTCCCGGCCACTGTAGGAGTTTGCAATCCTGGAGATCATTCATCTTTATCTTCTTCCCTGAAGTTGTACTTGATGTTGAGTTTTATGCGATGAGTTTCGCGACTCAAGAGTAAGTCGTGAGGGCCGAAAGAGGGAGTGATCAGTTGTTTTGAAGTGTAACTTGCAAACGCAAGTTACCGTGCCAGATTGCCCGGCACGGTATTCAGCTATTTATTTCTGACGAGTAATAAACGCGCGAATTCGTTCCGCCGCTTCAACGCATTCAGCCAACGGCGCAACCAGCGCCATACGCACACGGCCGGCACCTGGATTAACGCCATCGACATCACGGGACAGATAAGAACCCGGTACCACAGTGACATGCTCTTGTTCGAACAAATCACGGCAGAACGCCGCGTCATCACCGTTCACATTCGGCCACAGATAGAAGCTGCCATCGGGACGCTGCACGTCCATCACCGGGCTGAGGATTTCCAGTACTGCATCAAACTTCTCGCGGTACAGCGCACGGTTGGCGCGCACGTGTTCTTCGTCGTTCCATGCGGCAACGCTGGCCAGTTGCGTTTGCACCGGCATCGCGCAGCCGTGGTAGGTGCGATAGAGCAGGAAGCCCTTGAGGATGTCGGCATCGCCGGCAACGAAACCGGAACGCAGGCCCGGCAGGTTGGAACGCTTGGACAGGCTGTGGAAGACCACGCAACGTTTGAAGTCCTTGCGACCCAGTTCGACGCAAGCGGTGAGCAGGCCCGGCGGCGGTGTTTGCTCGTCGAAGTACAGTTCGCTGTAGCACTCGTCGGCGGCGATCACGAAGTTGTATTCGTCGGCCAGGGCGATGAGTTTTTTCAGCACATCGACCGGGATCAGTGCGCCGGTCGGGTTGCCCGGCGAGCACAGGAACAGGATCTGGCAACGCTTCCAGATGTCCGGCGATACCGCGTCGAAATCCGGGTTGAAGCCGTTCTCGTCGAGGCACGGCAGGTAGTGCGGCTTGGCCCCGGCGAGGAACGCGGCGCCTTCGTAGATTTGATAGAACGGGTTCGGGCTGACCACCAGCGCATCGTCGCCGCGATTGACCACGGTCTGAGTGAAGGCGAACAGCGCTTCACGGGTGCCGTTGACCGGCAGCACGTTGCGCGCCGGATCGATCCAGCCGCTCGGCACGCCGAAACGACGCTCGCACCAGCCGGCAATGGCTTCGCGCAGGGCCGGGATGCCCAGGGTGGTCGGGTACACCGCCATCTGATCCAGACTGTTCGCCAGCGCTTCGGCGACAAAGCTTGGCGAGCGATGTTTCGGCTCGCCGATCGACAGGGCGATCGGACGCTTGTCCGGGTTCGGCGTGACGGTGCCGAGCAGGGCGCGGAGCTTTTCGAACGGGTAGGGCTGGAGCTGGTTCAGAGCGTTGTTCATTGGGGCCTCTTTAAGTGTGAAAGGGGAGCCATTGTGGCGAGGGGATTTATCCCCGTTCGGCTGCGAAGCAGTCGTAAAACCTGTGCGCGCGGACTTTCAGTCAAATCGCAGTGAATGGTTTTAGGGCCGCTACGCAGCCCAACGGGGATAAATCCCCTCGCCACAGGGGAAATTCATTGATTCAAATACTGATACGCGAAAGCTTGATATCCGGTTCCTGATTGACGCTCAACTGCTCAACAATCGCATCCTGCAAACGGCTGCACAGCAGCGGGTCGGACAGCGGCTGGTTGTGGGCGTCGGTGATGAAGAACACGTCTTCCACCCGCTCGCCCAAGGTCGCAATCTTGGCGTTCTGCAGCGACAGGTCGAACTCAAGGAAAATTCCGCCAATACGCGCCAGCAGCCCTGGCCGATCCGGTGCGGTCAACTCCAGCACGGTCACCGGGCGCTGGGCGTCGTTGTGGATCGTCACCTGCGGCGCGAAGGCGAAATGCTTGAGCTGACGCGGCACCCGACGCTGAATGATCGTCGGGTAGTCATCCGGATTGCGCAGCGCTTCGGTCAGGCCTTCGCGGATCTGTTTGACCCGCGTCGGGTTGTCGCCGATGGACTCGCCTTCGTTGTCGAGCACGATGTAGGTGTCGAGGGTGAACTGACTGCTCGAGGTGATAACCCGCGCGTCGTGAATGTTCAGGTTGAGCTGATCCATCGCCGCCACGGTCACTGCGAAGAAGTCGTGCTGATCCGGTGCATAAATGAAGATCTGTGTGCCGCCCTCGAACTCGCGCTGGGTGGTTTCCTTGATCAACACCAGCGGCCCGCCATCGACCGGTTGCTGCAGGATCGCATCGCTGTGCCAGGCCACGTCGCCAGCAGTGTGGCGTAGGAAATAGTCATCGCCTAACTGCGCCCACAACTGCTCGACGTCGTCCGGATCGGTGCCGCCGCGCACCAGAATGTCCAGTGCCGCGCTCTGGGTCTGGCGGATCTGCTCTTCGCGATCCACCGGGTTTTCCAGGCCACGACGCAAGGCGCGTTTGGTCTCGGTGTAGAGCTGACGCAACAGGCTCGCTCGCCATGAGTTCCACAGTGTCGGGTTGGTCGCGTTGATGTCGGCCACGGTCAGCACGTACAGGTAGTCGAGGCGGGTTTCGTCGCCGACGGCCTGCGCGAAATCGTGAATCACCTGTGGGTCGGACAAGTCCTTGCGCTGCGCAGTGGTCGACATCACCAGATGGTTCTGCACCAGCCAGACAATCAGACGGCTGTCCCACACCGGCAACTGATGGCGCTGGCAGAACGCCTCGGCATCGACCGCGCCGATCTCCGAGTGATCGCCATGCCGCCCCTTGCCGATGTCGTGGTACAGACCGGCCATGTAGATCAGTTCGGGCTTGGGCAATTTCGCCATGAGCTTGGCGGCCAGCGGGAATTTTTCCGACACCTGGGTGTACTGCAATTTGCGCAGGTGCTTGATCAGGTTCAGCGTGTGCGCGTCGACCGTATAGATGTGGAACAGGTCGTGCTGCATCTGCCCGACGATAAAACCGAACTCCGGCAGATAACGCCCGAGAATGCCGTAGCGGTTCATCCGGCGCAGGTTGCGGTGGATGCCGATCTTGCACTTGAACAGCTCGATGAACAGGCTGGTGTTGCGAATATCGTTACGGAAATTGTCGTCGATCAGGTGACGGTGCTCGCGCAGCAGGCGAATGGTATCGGCACGTACGCCTTTGATTTCTGGCTGCTGGGCCATCAGCACGAAGATTTCCAGCATGGCGAACGGTGTGCGGCGGAACACGTTGTCGTTGCGCGCTTCGATGTAGCCGTCATGCAACTGGAAACGTGCGTTGATCGGCTGCGGCGGCGCTTCGTCTTCCGGCGCGAGGATGACTTCCTCGAAGTGCTGGATGATCAGGTCGCTGAGCTGGGCGATGCTCATCACTACGCGGAAATACTGTTGCATGAAGTTTTCGACGGCCTGTTTGGCGTCGTCACCTTCAAAACCCAACAGGCCGGCAATGGTGCGCTGGTGATCGAACAGCAAGCGGTCTTCGGAACGGCCAGCGAGCATGTGCAGGGCGTAACGCACTTTCCAGAGAAATTCCTGGGAGGAGGCGAGCAGGGCGTTTTCGCTCTCAACGAGGAAACCTTCGCCAGCGAGGGCGCGCAGGTTCAGCGTGCCGTATTGGCGACGCGCAACCCACAGAATGGTCTGAATATCCCGTAGTCCGCCGGGCGAGCCTTTGACGTTGGGTTCCAGGTTGTATTCGGTGTCGTTGTATTTGTGGTGGCGAGCCTTTTGCTCGGCGCGTTTGGCCAGGAAGAACTCCTTGGCCGGCCACATGTGTGCGGTGCTGGTGACGTCGAGCATGCGCTGACGCAAGCGCTCGGGGCCGCAAATGGTGCGGCTTTCCATCAGGTTGGTGACCACGGTCAGGTCAGCGCGCGCCTCTTGGGCACATTCGTCGACCGAGCGAACGCTCTGACCGACTTCCAGGCCGATGTCCCACAGCAAAGTGAGAAAACGCTCGATGGAGTCACGGAAGACTTCGTGGTCAGCGCTGTCCAGCAGGATCAGCAAATCAATGTCGGAATACGGGTGCAACTCACCACGACCGTAGCCGCCGACCGCGACCAGCGCGATGTCGGCGTCTTCGCTCCAGTTGAACTGCTCCCAGGCCTTTTGCAGGATGTTGTCGACGAACCAAGCACGGTCTTCGATCAGGCGGCGGATGTCGCGGCCATTGCGAAAACGCGTGTCGAGTACCTCGCGAGCCTGGCGGATCGCCTTCTTGAACGCCGCGATAGGACTCGCTTTGAGGGCCAGTTCAGCCTGGAACTGGCCGCGGTCGAAGAGTTCGGGATCCACCTGCGGCATTGATTGGCTTTCCTTCTATAAGGCTGGGAGCGTTTGCTGGATCAGGCCGAGATGCGCGGGATGGTGTCGTCGGCGCGCAGGGTGAAGATCTCGTAGCCGGTGTCGGTGACCAGCAGGGTATGTTCCCACTGTGCCGACAGCTTGCGGTCTTTGGTGATCGCGGTCCAGCCGTCGCCCAATACTTTGGTGTCGGCCTTGCCCTGATTGATCATCGGTTCGATGGTGAAGGTCATGCCGGCCTTCAGTTCCATGCCGGTGCCGGCGCGGCCGTAGTGGAGGATCTGCGGCTCTTCGTGGAACACCTTGCCGATGCCGTGGCCGCAGAACTCGCGAACGACGGAGAAACCGTTCTTTTCCGCGTGCTTCTGGATCACTTCACCGATGTCGCCGAGGCGGCAACCGGGTTTGACGATTTCGATCGCCTTGTACATGCATTCCTGAGTGATCTGCGACAGACGCTCGGCCCAGACCGGCACTTCGCCGACGTGGAACATGCGGCTGGTGTCGCCGTGGTAACCGTCTTTGATCACGGTCACGTCGATGTTCAGGGTGTCGCCGTTTTTCAGCGGCTTGTCGTTCGGGATGCCGTGGCACACAACGTGGTTGATCGAGGTGCAGATCGACTTCGGGTAGCCCTTGTAGTTGAGCGGGGCAGGGATGGCTTGCTGCACGTTGACGATGTAATCGTGGCAGATCTGGTTCAGCTCGTCGGTGGTGACGCCCGGTTTGACATGTTCGGCAATCATTTCCAGCACATCGGCGGCCAGTTTGCCGGCGACACGCATGCCAGCGATGTCCTCGGGGGTTTTGAGGTTGACGGTCATACAGGCTCTCTCTGCGCTCGGCGGCGCTTGCTGATACGAATAGGGTGGCAGGTGTGCGTTTTGCGACCCTGAAAAACGCGATTCTAACAGACGCACGGCGCAATTCAGTGCCTGCGTGCATCGCTTCTCTCTATACAATGGTGCCCCTGAAGCCGATTCCAAGGGGGCTGCGCCCATGTCCTTGGTGCGAATACAGATTTCGTGTTCCGTTTCTGCGCACCCTGTGGTATAAAATGCGCCGCTTTCCGGGGATACCCCGAAAAGCTTAAATCCACACACGTGTCGACACGATGACCTGGGTGCTTTTGGCTTTATGCCACTGGTTGGTCATTGGGATACGTGGAGGCCAAACCCGACTTATTAAGGAACTATCATGTCCCAAGTCAATATGCGCGATATGCTGAAGGCCGGTGTGCACTTCGGTCACCAAACCCGTTACTGGAATCC
>Ga0160445_100622_pt1 | contig 14970 bp, 14 predicted proteins | sample HID1972M_E1MG_FD_108215 | JGI IMG/M metagenome (GOLD analysis project Ga0160445, IMG submission 108215) | Enriched pill bug-associated microbial communities from UW Madison campus, WI, USA - HID1972M_E1 MG | ecosystem: Host-associated > Arthropoda: Insects > Digestive system > Unclassified ... | reverse complement strand
TGGCGACTCAGGTCATTGAACATGCTGCAATCCTCTGGTTACGCATCCGGCAGAGCCTGGAATGGCGATTCTTTATCCGTACGCTCTTTTTTGCCCCAGGCGGCGATGCCGACTTTGAGCGCATAGAACAGGATGCTGAAGACCACGAACAGGAACAGCGCGGTGAGCGTTGCGTTGGTGTAAGCGTTGAAGATCACGTGCTGCATCTGCTCGACGCTTTTCGCCGGGGCCAGAATCTGACCACTGGCCAACGCATCGCTGTACTTCTTGGCCAGCGACAGGAAGCCAATTGCCGGGTTGGCATCGAACAGTTTGATGAAGCCCGCCGTCGTGGTGCAGATCAACAGCCAGGTGGCTGGCAGCAAGGTGACCCAAATGTAGCGCTGACGCTTCATTTTGATCAGCACCACGGTGCCGAGCATCAGCGCGATACCGGCCAGCATCTGGTTGGAGATACCGAACAGTGGCCACAAGGTGTTGATGCCGCCCAGTGGATCGACCACGCCCTGATACAGCAACCAGCCCCACATCGCCACACAACCGGCGGTGGCGATCAGGTTGGCCGTCCACGATTCAGTGCGTTTCAGCGCTGGCACGAAGGAGCCGAGCAAATCCTGCAGCATGAAACGTCCGGCACGAGTACCGGCGTCGACAGCGGTCAGGATAAACAGCGCTTCAAACAGGATCGCGAAGTGGTACCAGAACGCCATGGTGTTTTCACCCGGCAGGACACTGTGCAGGATCTGCGCGATACCGACCGCCAGGGTCGGCGCACCACCGGCACGGGCGAGAATGGTGGTTTCGCCAATGTCATGCGCCACGGCTTGCAGCGCTTCCGGCGTGATCGCAAAGCCCCAGCTGGAGACCACTTGCGCAACCGAAGCGACATCACTGCCGACCACAGCGGCCGGGCTGTTCATGGCGAAGTACACGCCAGGCTCGATCACCGAAGCGGCAACCATGGCCATGATCGCGACGAACGATTCCATCAGCATGCCGCCGTAACCGATGTAACGGGCGTTGGTTTCGTTATCCAGCAGCTTCGGCGTGGTGCCCGAAGAAATCAGTGCGTGGAAACCCGATACCGCACCGCAAGCGATGGTGATGAACAGGAACGGGAACAGACCGCCCTTCCACACCGGACCGGTGCCGTCGACGAACTGGGTCAGCGCCGGCATTTTCAGCTCGGGCATGGTCACCAGAATGCCGATCGCCAGGGCGATGATGGTGCCGATTTTGAGGAACGTAGAAAGGTAGTCACGCGGCGCCAGAATCAGCCACACCGGCAGCGATGCTGCGACGAAACCGTAACCGACCAGCATCCAGGTAATCTGCACGCCGGTGAAGGTGAAGGCCTTGGCCCATACCGGATCAGCAGCAATCTGCCCGCCCAGCCAGATCGAACCGAGCAGCAGCAACACGCCGACCACGGAGATTTCGCCGATGCGGCCCGGGCGGATGTAGCGCATATAAATGCCCATGAACATCGCGATCGGGATGGTCGCCATCACCGTGAAGATGCCCCACGGGCTCTCGGCCAGTGCTTTCACCACGATCAGCGCCAGCACCGCGAGGATGATGATCATGATCAGGAAGCAGCCGAACAGTGCGATGGTGCCGGGAATCCGGCCCATTTCTTCACGCACCATGTCGCCCAGGGAACGGCCGTTGCGACGGGTCGACATGAACAGAACCATAAAGTCCTGCACCGCGCCCGCCAGCACCACACCGGCAATCAGCCACAGCGTGCCGGGCAGATAACCCATCTGCGCCGCCAATACCGGACCAACCAGCGGCCCCGCGCCAGCGATGGCCGCGAAGTGGTGACCGAAAAGAATGTGTTTGTTGGTCGGCACGTAGTCCAGACCATCGTTGTTGAGCACGGCGGGGGTGGCCCGACGCGGGTCAAGTTGCATCACATTGTTTGCGATGAACAGACTGTAGTAACGGTACGCAACCAGATAAATGGCCACAGCGGCGACCACAATCCACAAGGCATTGATCGCCTCGCCTCGGCGCAATGCCACTACGCCCAGGGCGCACGCTCCTACGATTGCCAGCAATAGCCAGGGTAAGTGGCGTAGCAGGCTATTATTATTTTTCATTTTATTATTCCAGCCAGGGTGGACAAGAAAGACAGCCACCCCGAGTTTAGCGCTTACGGCGCCAAAGGCCATACCCCGACGTTGGTCTGAGTGGCCCGTCTGCGCTGGTACGCTTAGACAATGCGGGTCTATAGTCAGCGAACTTCCGGAGGATTGCGCCATGAGCGAGCACCCAGCCAATCGTCGTCGCTTCAAACGTATTGCGTTCGATGCCAGAACCGAGCTGAGTCAGGGCGATTACATCTGGCCGGTCAAGCTGATAGACCTGTCGCTTAAAGGCTTGCTGATCGAGCGGCCAGAGCCTTGGCTGGGGGATGCCGAGAAGGATTTCTTCGTCGACATTCATCTGAGCGATGAGATTGATATCGAGATGGACGTGCAGCTGGCGCACGAAGAGAACGGCCAGTTGGGGTTTGTTTGCCGGCATATCAGTCTGGAGTCGATCCAGCGGTTGCGGCGCTTGATCGAGCTGAACCTGGCCGATCCGCAGGAGCTGGAGCGCGAGTTGGGTGCGTTGATCGAGATCTGATGGTTGCCCCTGTAGGAGCTGCCGAAGGCTGCGATCTTTTGATCTTGAAAACCAAAATCAAAAGATCGCAGCCTTCGGCAGCTCCTACAGGGATTCTCTGGTTATTCGAAGAGAGCGTCGAGGGCCTGTTCGAGGCGCGTTACGGCGATGATCTGCAAACCCGGCGGGGACTCTTTTGGCGCATTGCCTTTGGGCACGATCGCGCGTTTGAAGCCGTGCTTCGCGGCTTCCTTCAAGCGCTCCTGGCCACTGGGCACAGGACGCACTTCGCCAGACAACCCAACCTCTCCAAACACCAACAAATCATGCGGCAACGGCCGATTGCGCAAACTCGACATCACCGCCGCCATCAACGCCAGGTCAGATGCAGTCTCCAGCACCTTCACCCCGCCGACCACGTTGAGAAACACGTCCTGATCGTGCGTCGGAATCCCGCCATGGCGGTGCAACACCGCGAGCAACATCGCCAAGCGGTTCTGATCCAGCCCCAACGTTACCCGTCGCGGGTTGGCCAGATGACTGTCATCGACCAGCGCCTGCACTTCCACCAGCATCGGCCGGGTGCCTTCCCACGTTGCCATCACCACACTGCCCGGGACTTCTTCCTGCGCCCGCGTGAGAAAAATCGCCGAAGGGTTGGAGACTTCTTTTAAACCCTTGTCCGTCATGCCGAACACGCCCAGTTCGTTGACGGCACCGAAACGGTTTTTCACCGCGCGCAGCAAACGCAAACGACCATCGGACTCACCTTCGAAATACAGCACGGTGTCGACCATGTGTTCGAGAACACGCGGGCCGGCGAGTGCGCCTTCCTTGGTGACGTGGCCAACGAGGAAAATCGCCGTGCCGCTCTGTTTGGCATAACGCACCAGCAGTGCCGCACTCTCACGCACCTGGGACACGCCACCGGGCGCCGATTGCAGTTGTTCGGTGAAGATCGTCTGGATCGAATCGATCACCATCACCTTGGGCTTTTCCTGGCGGGCGGTGGCGATGATGGTTTCGATGCAGGTTTCAGTCATCACCCGCAGTTGATCCTGCGGCAAGCCGAGACGCCGCGCGCGCATGGCCACCTGCTGCTGGGATTCTTCGCCGGTGACGTACAGCGCCGGCATGCTCTTGGCGAGGTTGCACAAGGTCTGCAACAGAATCGTCGATTTGCCGATGCCCGGATCGCCGCCGATCAACACCACCGAGCCGTCGACCAGACCGCCGCCGAGCACGCGATCCAGTTCACTGGATGCCGTGGAAAAACGCGGAATCTCTTCGACGCTGACTTCGGCAAGGGTTTTGATCTGTGCCTGCTGGCCGGTCCAACCGGTGCGACCGCTTGGCGCCGTGGCACCGCCGCTTTCGATCATGGTTTCGGTGAGGGTGTTCCAGGCACCGCATTCGCCACACTGCCCGGCCCACTTGGGAAAGGTTGCGCCGCACTCGGTGCAGCCGTACATGCGCTTGGCCTTGGCCATCAGAACCCCCGGGGCAAAAACAGCGATGATAACGCATACATCGGCATTGTCTTTGACCAAGGCATTTCGCTTGCCTGCGACTGTATCAATATTAAACCTGTACAGAAGTTGTGGACTTTGCACTTGCACGTACAAGTTTCGAGGGCAATTCAATGGCACTTTTCAAACTATTCGGCAAAGAGCGTGTCGATAAAAAAATGTGCATTGTAAGAAGGTGTTTCGCGCAGGACGCGTTTTGCTGATTTACACTGCGTACACCAATCTCATCTGTAACAAGGAAATAACCTATGGGCGTGCTAAGTGAGTTCAAGGCCTTCGCGGTCAAAGGCAATGTGGTCGACATGGCCGTCGGTATCATCATCGGCGCCGCTTTCGGCAAGATTGTCTCGTCATTTGTCGGTGACGTGATCATGCCGCCGATCGGCCTGCTGATCGGAGGCGTGGACTTCAGTGATTTAGCCGTCACGCTTAAAGCCGCTGATGGCGCCGCCCCTGCGGTGGTGCTTGCCTACGGCAAATTCCTGCAGACCGTTCTGGATTTCATCATCGTCGCTTTCGCGATCTTCATGGGTGTTAAAGCCATCAACCGCCTGAAGCGTGAAGAGGCTGTGGCCCCAACGCTGCCACCGGTTCCGACCAAAGAAGAGGAACTGCTGGGCGAGATCCGCGACCTGCTCAAGGCGCAGAACAGCCGGCCGGAGTAATCCTGCTGGAACAAAAAACGGCGCCTTCGGGGCGCCGTTTTTTTACCAGTAGTTTTCCACCGCAACCTGACCAGGCCTGCGCGTCAGGCTCAGGCTCATGTGCCGCTGTTTGAGCAACGCGCGGGTGTCGTCGATCATCTGCGGATTGCCGCACAACATGACGCGCGAGTGCTCAGCCGTCAGCTCAACGCCCGCCGCCCGCTCCAGCTCACCGTTTTCGATCAGCGTCGTGATACGCCCATTCAGTGCGCCGGGATGAGATTCACGGGTCACGGTGGGGACAAATTGCAGCTTGTGGGCATGCTCGGCCAGATAGTCACGCTGCGCCAATTCCGCAATCAACTGTCGATACGCCAGTTCGCAGGCCTCGCGCACGCTGTAGACCAGAATGATCCGCTCGAATTTCTCCCAGACTTCGAAGTCCTGCAGGATCGACAAGAACGGCGCCACGCCGGTGCCTGTGGATAACAGCCAGAGGTCGCGACCGTCGACAAAACGATCCAGCGTCAGATAACCAAAGGCCTGACGGTCGACCAGCAAGGTATCGCCCGCTTCAAGCCGGCTCAGTTCACTGGTGAATTCGCCGCCGGGCACCACGATCGAGAAGAATTCGAGAAATTCGTCAAACGGTGAGGACACCATCGAATAAGCACGCCAAACCGTACTTCCGTCAGCCTTGGTGACGCCGAGTCTGGCAAATTGCCCTGCACGAAACCTGAAGCCTGCATCACGAGTGGTACGCAAGGTGAACAGATTCGCGGTCAGCGGCTGCACATCAAGCAGAGTCTGGCGGGTGAATTTTTCTGCGCTGGCGGTCATGTGGCGCTCCATTCGACGATGTTCGTAGTCTCTCGCAAAGCGCCGTACGTTAAAACCGCCAATTTGTAGTGGTATTACGCATCGACTGCCTTACCCACAACAAGTTGTACTAACAGCGACATTAACTGAATAGAACATTAAGTTAACTAACATGTCGACCTTCATATTAAATTAACAACTTACTAATAACGTTTTATACAAATAAGCATCAGCACAAAGAGCAAAAAAATCGCAGCGCGACGTAGGAAACGTCCTACACTCGGTTTCGTGCGCATTGGATCCAACGCACCCTCAAGTAACAAGTACACGGAGCGTTTGTAATGGAAAAGTGGAAGGAGTCGCAGTTAAGGCAACTGACGTTCGCAAAAAACATAGATAGCGCTTACCCGATTCTGCTGAGCTTCGCGGAAAACATCGGCTTCGATTTTTGCGCGATCAACGTGGCCTCTACTTATCGTGAGGCGCACTTCAATACGCTGGAGATCAATAACTTTTCCGACGACTGGAAACAACGCCATGAACAGGAGCCGAGCGATGAGATTGATCCCGTCACCACGCACTGCCACGGTTCAATGTTGCCCTTCGTATGGAGCAAGACTGCCTACGACAAAGCCCCAAAGCGCTGGCGCGCCCTGCAACACGAAGGACTGCGGCACGGCTGGTCGCAATCATTTCATCGCGAAGAGTTCGGTGTCTGTAGCACCCTCAGCCTGGCCAGAAGCGATGGACCGGTAAATTCGATTGAGCTTTACGAGCATTTTGGCTGCCTGTTTTACATCACCAGTCACATGACGGATTTGTTCGCTCAATCGTTGCCCAAGCCCGCCCTGGCCCGACAACCGCATTTGTCGCCGCGCGAACTGGAAGTGGTGCAATTGTCCGCCCAAGGCAAAACGGCGTATGAAATCTCGAAGATTCTCAGCCTCAGCGAGCGAACCGTGAATTATCACGTCCAGCACCTGATCGAGAAATTCAAGGTGTGCAACAAGATCTCTGCGGTCATTGCCGCCGCCCGGGCCGGGTATATCTAAACGGCCGGCCTCGCACAAACAGAAAACGTGCGGGTAATTGAATAGAAAAAAACGTACCATTTGTGGCCTTCCTGAGTGTTAACGCCATCCACCCGCGTTGCAGTCCACTCGGTCGGTTCCGCCGCACAATGCCAAAGCAGCGGGACATCCCTCGATTACCCTGAGTCCCCGCCCCATGCCTTTGCTCGATACACCGTTCGCCCAACTCGACTTGATTCGCCAGCCCGAACAGCAGAACGAACCGCTGCAAGCCTTCGATGCCGCCGACGAATACCTGCTCAATCATCTGGCCGCGCAACAGCCTGCGGCGAGCACGCGGGTGCTGGTGCTCAATGACAGCTTCGGCGCGTTAGCAGCCAGTTTGCTGGGCAAGGTTGAAGTGAGCAGCAGCGGCGACTCGTTTCTGGGTTTTCAGGGACTGGAAAAGAATTTGCTGCGCAACGGTCAGGCATTCGATGCCATTCGGCCGATTCCGGCGAGTGAGCCGTTGGTCGGGCTTTTCGATCGCGTGTTGATCCGCGTACCGAAAACCCTCGCGCTGCTCGAAGAACAATTGATTCGCCTGCAAGGGCAACTCGCTCCCGGCGCCGAAGTCATCGCAGCGGCGATGGTCAAACATTTGCCGCGCGCTGCCGGTGATCTGCTGGAGCGCTACATCGGCGCGGTGCAAGCATCGCTCGCCGTGAAAAAGGCGCGACTGTTGATCGCCACGCCGGAAGCGAAAGCCCCGGCTATTTCGCCCTACCCGAGCCGTTACAGCCTCGACGAACCGGCCATCGAACTGCTCAACCACGCCAACGTGTTCTGCCGTGAAGGCCTGGACATCGGCACTCGCGCCTTCCTGCCGCATCTGCCGAAAAACCTTGGCAGCGCACGCGTCGCCGACCTCGGATGTGGCAACGGCGTGTTGGCGATTGCCAGTGCGCTGCACAACCCTGACGCGCAGTACACGCTGGTCGATGAATCGTTCATGGCCGTGCAATCGGCCTCTGAAAACTGGCGCGCGGCGCTGGGTGATCGTGAAGTGATTGTTCGCGCTGGCGACGGTCTGGCTGGGCAAGAGCCGCAATCACTGGACGTGGTGCTGTGCAATCCGCCATTCCATCAGCAGCAAGTGGTCGGCGACTTCCTCGCCTGGCGCATGTTTCAGCAGGCGCGTGAGGCGCTGGTGGTGGGCGGCGCGTTGTACATCGTCGGCAACCGTCATCTGGGTTATCACAGCAAACTGGCGCGGCTGTTCCGGGGTGTCGAGCAAGTCGCGGCGACGCCGAAGTTCGTGATTCTCAAAGCCCGAAAATAATCTTCAGGGCAAAAAAAACCCTCCATGCGGAGGGTTACAAAGCCGTACTCGAAGGCGCCGGGACGGGGATGATTCAGATTCAGTGCGTGGTCAGGCCTGCCGCGTTCATGAACATGCGCATCAGACTGGCGGCGATGAACAACACGCCAACACTGCCGGCCCAGATCAGGGCCAGCCAGCCGAGCCGCTGCCACAGCGGTTTTTTTTCGGCTTGTTCAATGTCGTGCAGGGAATGTTTGCCGGGCATTGTTTCGATCCTCAGTTAGATCAATGGCGCCGCTGCCGACGCCATCGCGAGCAGGCTCGCTTCCACAGGGTTTCGCTTAGTGGTAGCCGTCTTCGTGGGTGACCTTGCCGCGGAACACGTAGTAGCTCCAGAAGGTGTAACCCAGAATGAACGGGATGATGAACAGCGTCCCCACCAGCATGAAGCCCTGACTCTGCGGCGGCGATGCAGCGTCCCAGATCGAGATCGACGGCGGCACAATGTTCGGCCACAAGCTGATGCCCAAACCGCTGTAGCCGAGGAAGATCAGCACCAGCGTCAGCAGAAACGGCGTGTAGTGGGCGTTACGCGCCACTGCACGAATCAACCCGTACAGGGTGACCAACACCAGAATCGGCACCGGCATGAACCAGACCAGATTCGGCATGCTGAACCAGCGCGTGGCGATTTCCGGGTGGGCCAGCGGTGTCCACAGACTGACGACACCGATCACCGCCAGCAGCACAAATGCCAGTGGCCGCGCCAGATTGTGCATCTGCTCTTGCAGCTTGCCTTCGGTCTTCATGATCAACCAGGTGCAGCCGAGCAAGGCGTACGCCACCACCAGTGCCGCGCCGCAGAACAGCGTGAATGGTGTCAGCCAGTCGAGTGAACCGCCGGCGTATTGCCGATTGACCACCGGCAAGCCGTCAATGAACGCACCGAGCGCCACGCCCTGAAAGAACGTCGCCGCCACCGAACCGCCGATGAACGCCTTGTCCCACAAGTGACGTTTGTCGTCCTTGGCCTTGAAGCGAAATTCAAACGCCACACCGCGAAAGATCAAGCCGATCAGCATGAAGATCAGCGGCAGATACAGCGCCGACAACACCACCGAATACGCCAGCGGAAACGCACCAAACAACGCCGCGCCGCCCAGTACCAGCCAGGTTTCATTGCCGTCCCAGACCGGGGCGACGGTGTTCATCATTACGTCACGGTCGACTTTGCCGGGAATGAACGGGAAGAGAATCCCGATGCCCAGGTCGAAGCCGTCCATGACCACGTACATCATGATGCCGAAGATGATGATCACGGCCCAGATCAGCGGAAGATCAATACCCATGAGTCAAATCTCCTTGGTCAGGCGAACGTCGTCGCCGTGATCGGCATCGGACGAATCGTCGGCAGCGGACAACGGACGGGCCGGTGTACGTTTTTTGCCAGGGCCACCGTCCGGCGTCTCTGTGCCTTCGCTGATCTTCGGCCCTTTGCGCACCAGGCGCATCATGTAGCCGAGACCGGCACCGAACAGGGCGAAATACACCACGACAAACATGATCAACGTGATGCTCATCTGCATAAAGCTGTGGTTGGAAGACGCGTCCGCCGTGCGCATCAGCCCATAGACCACCCACGGCTGACGGCCGATTTCCGTGGTGAACCAGCCCGCCAGAATCGCGATCAGACCGGACGGCCCCATCCACAACGCCAGGTACAAGAACGGACGCGAGGTGTAGAGCGTGTCGCGTTTACGCAGCCACAGACTCCACAAACCGGTGAAAATCATCAGGAAACCGAGGCCGACCATGATCCGGAACGACCAGAACACGATGGTCGAATTCGGCCGGTCTTCCGGTGGGAATTCCTTGAGCGCTGGCACTTGTTTGTCCAGCGAGTGCGTGAGGATCAGGCTGCCGAGGTACGGGATCTCTACGGCAAATTTAGTGCGCTCTTCTTTCATGTCCGGCCAGCCGAACAGGATCAGCGGCGTGGCTTCGTCGCCCTTGTTTTCCCAGTGACCTTCGATCGCGGCGATTTTCGCCGGCTGATGTTTGAGGGTGTTGAGGCCGTGGAAGTCGCCGATGACTGCTTGAATCGGCGCGACGATCAGCGCCATCCACATTGCCATCGAGAGCATGGTGCGGATCGCCGGGTTGTCCTTGCCGCGCAGCAAATGCCAGGCCGCCGAGGAACCGACGAAGAACGCCGTGGCCACAAACGCTGCGGTCGCCATGTGCATCAAGCGGTACGGGAACGACGGGTTGAAAATGATCGCAAACCAATCGGTCGGAATCACCTGACCGTTGATGATCTCGAAGCCTTGCGGGGTCTGCATCCAGCTGTTGGAGGCGAGAATCCAGAAGGTCGAAATCAGCGTGCCGATGGCCACCATCACCGTGGAGAAGAAGTGCAATCCGCGCCCGACCTTGTTCCAGCCGAACAGCATGACCCCGAGGAAACCGGCCTCAAGGAAGAATGCCGTGAGCACTTCATAGGTCAGCAACGGCCCGGTAACGGCACCGGCGAAGTCCGAGAAACGGCTCCAGTTGGTGCCGAACTGGTAGGCCATGACCAACCCCGAGACCACGCCCATACCGAAGTTGACGGCAAAGATCTTCGACCAGAAATGGTAGAGGTCACGGTACGTGTCGTTATGGGTTTTCAGCCACAGGCCTTCGAGAACGGCGAGATAACTCGCCAGACCGATGGTGATGGCCGGGAACAGGATGTGGAACGAGATGGTGAACGCGAATTGAATTCGGGCGAGATCTAGTGCCTCTAAACCGAACATATGGCTTCCTCTGTCAGGTAATACCGGCGGCGGGGCTTGTGGCCCCTTGCACTACTGCCCCCACGGATATGGAGTGCGGCGAATTCGGATTCGTTCTTTTTGAAACCATCGCAACGCAGGGAGTCTGGCCAACTGGCCGTCTGATCAATTCCGTTTGGGGTCTTGATCTGGATCAAGCAACGTTGAAAGAGTAGTCCCATTTTTGCCGATGAACCGCGTGGTCGTTTGCCGCGTGACAAGTTGCCTCATAACCGTGGCAAAACTTTGCAACAAATCCTCAGAACCATGTGATGGTGAGGCAACAACACAGAAACCCTGTGGCGAGGGGATTTATCCCCGTTGGGCTGCGAAGCGGCCCCCAATCCATTCAACGCGTTTTTTCAGATCAATCGCGTCGCCCAATTTGCGACTGCTGCGCAGCCGAACGGGGATAAATCCCCTCGCCACAGGGTGATTTGTGATCAATGAAGAGATCGATGTCTGGCTAACTAAATTTTTTGTCATAGCAACTTCCTGTTACAGACTGGTGATAACCTCGCGGTTCCCCTCGAACCAGACCTGCCCTCAGATGCCCAGCCAAGAGCCGTTGCTGTTACGCCACCATCGTCCCTTTCTCGCGTTCTGGATGGCGCGGATTTTCACCGCCAGCGGTTTTCAGATGCTCACCGTGGCGATTGGCTGGAACCTCTATCAACTGACCGGCAACGTCCTCGATCTGGGCCTGGTCGGTCTGGTCGAATTCGCCCCACGCGTGCTGTTCATGCTGCACACCGGGCATGTCGCCGACCGCTATGACCGACGCAAAGTCGCAGCGATCTGCCAGTCGTTGCAGGCCATGATCGCCCTCGCGCTGGCCATTGGTAGCGCCACCGATCACGTCACCCGCGAGATGATCTTCATCCTCGCCTTCCTGCTCGGTGCGGCGCGCTCCTTCGAGATGCCGACCACTCAGGCATTGCTGCCGAGCATCGTGCCCAGCGCCCTGTTCCCCCGAGCGGTAGCGGCAGCGCAATCGGCGCAACAGTCAGCGACCATCGTCGCCCCGGCCCTTGGCGGTTTGCTCTACGCGTTCGGCAGCGTCTGGGTGTATGGCCCGACCGTGCTGCTCTACGTGATCGCCTGCACGCTGATGCTCAACCTGCCCGCGCGGCAAACACCGTTGAACAAAGGCAAAGCCACACTGGATTCGTTGCTGGCGGGGATCCGCTTCATTCGCAGCCGCCCGGATATTCTCGGGGCGATTTCGCTGGATCTGTTTGCGGTACTGCTCGGCGGTGCGACGGCGCTGCTGCCAGTGTTCGCCAAGGACATTCTGCTGACCGGCCCGTGGGGTCTGGGCCTGCTGCGTTCGGCGCCAGCGGTCGGTGCGCTGGGGATGTCACTGTTCCTCGCACGATTTGCCGTGGAACGTAACGTCGGTCGGGTGATGTTCACTGCGGTCGGCATCTTCGGCGTCGCGACCATCGCCTTCGGTCTGTCGACCTCGTTCTGGTTCTCGCTGGCGGTGCTGGTGGTGCTTGGCGCGGCAGACATGATCAGCATGGTCATCCGCGCCTCCTTCGTACAACTGGAAACCCCGGACGAAATGCGTGGCCGCGTCAGCGCGGTCAACGGCCTGTTCATCGGCGCTTCCAATCAGCTGGGCGAATTCGAATCCGGCGTCACCGCCCACTGGTTCGGCACCGTGCCCGCCGTGGTCATGGGCGGGATCGGCACGCTGGTGGTGACGGGGACGTGGATCAAGTTGTTTCCGACGCTGGCGAATCGGGACCGGATGCATGTGCCGGTGGAAGAGACGAAGGTTTGAGTTCATCGGCAAAATCGGCAGGCCAAACACACATCAGATGAAAATGTGCGGTACATAGATACCGCACTGAGTGTAATGTATCGCCTTACACTCGCCCCATGATCAAATCCTTTCAGCACAAAGGCCTTCGCGGCTTCTATGAAACAGGTTCGACTCGCGGGATTCGTGCCGACCACGCAAAACGGCTATCGCGCATGCTGCAGTTCATGGATCGCGCTACGCTTCCCGGGGATCTGGATCTTCCGGGATGGCGTTTGCATTCATTGAAAGGTGAGCTGAACGAATACTGGTCGCTGAGCGTTTCAGGCAACTGGCGAGTGATCTTTCGTTTTGTCGGCTCGGATATCGAATTGGTCGATTATCTGGACTACCACTGACAGGAGGCAGGCTCATGCCCATGCACAACCCGCCACACCCCGGCGAAACACTGTTGATGGATGTTCTGCCCGATTTGGGCATCAGTGTTACCGAACTGGCACGGCATCTGGGTTTTGCGCGCCCACATCTTTCGCGTGTATTGCACGGTCATGCGCCGATCAGCCCGGATCTGGCTGTACGCCTGGAGCGTGCGGGCATTGGTAAGGCTCGCGTTTGGCTGGGTGTTCAAACTGATTACGATCTGTGGCAAGCAGAACATCGCGAGCAGCCGCCAATTCAACCGATCGCTGCACACGCCTGATCGACTCAGGCCAACAACTCCCCCGCCACTTTCGCCCTGAGCGTCTTGCCCCCCAGTTGCTCAACCAGCGCCAAGGCAAACTCCAGCACCGCACCAGAGCCCTGCGCAGTGATGCAGTTGCCGTCGACCACTACCGGTTGATCAACAAACGTACAGCCCGACAGTTGATGACTGGCGCTGGGCAGACAGGTCATACGGCGTTGGCGCAGCACGCCAGCAGCTTGCAGGGCGACGGCCGGGGATTCGGCGATGGCGGCGAACAGGCGTCCGGCGCTGGATTGATCCTTAAGTATTTGTTGCAGAGGTTGGTGTGCAGCGAGGTGTTGGGCCCCGACGGCGCCGCCGGGTAAAGCGATCAGGTCGAAGGTTTGCGCCAGCACATCGACGAGCATACCGTCGGCGGTCAGGCGGGTGCCGCGGGCGCAGGTAAGCATGCGCCGGCCTTCGATGCTGGCCGCGACGACTTCGATGCCGGCACGGCGCAGCACGTCAATGAGGGTCACGCTTTGCAGATCATCGATGCCCTCGGCGAGGGTAATCAGGGCTCTAAAGGTCATAGGCTGTGTCCGCTGGGTGATCCTTTAAGCGTAGTCAGCTTCGCCTGGATCGCGCAGCGCCAGCCGTTACTTGATGTAAAGCTGCGTTGAGACCTTGTTGCCCGGCGCGTTAATAGAAGTGTTGCTGTAGGTGAACGTGCCTTCCTGCTTGCCATCCAGATCAAAGATGTACAGCGTGCCGACGATCTTCGACGCGGCGCCGGTGCATTGGGTGAGGTTGCCGTTGCCGTAGGCGCAGACCTGGGTTTTCATTCCGTCGAGTTCGAAACCGTCCAGCGCGGCATTGGGAACGCGGCCGTAACCCATTTCCAGCACATACACCTTGATGTTGGCACCGCCGTGGTCGCAGGCCGTCTTGTCCTGCCCATCAGAAATATTTTCGATGCCGCAGGCCGCCGACTGCACCTTGAGCACCTGGACACTGGTCAACGGTGGCGCCGATGCCGCCATAACGGCTGGCACACTGGCCATAAACGTGCAAAACAGCCCCAACGATCGAACGAAATTGCGCTTGACGCCCATCATGACCCTCCCCCCAAAACAGGCGCGCAGTATGGCTCACTTCGCCTGACTGCAAAACATCGCCGACGATCGCAGCCAATCCCCCATGCTGCTGGTATGATGCGCGGCTTTTTCCGGCCCATCACAATTTCTCAGGCGCTTGCGACGGTCTGTGCTTTGCTGTTGAGGTCGATACATTCACGGCGCTACGCGCGCCACGGGGAGCAGACATGCTGGAAAGGCTGGGTCAACTCAAGGCACACAACACCAACGTGCGCACCGAGATTCTGGCGGGCATCACGACTTTCTTGGCCATGGCCTACATTCTGTTCGTCAACCCGAGCATTCTCGGCGAGACCGGCATGGACAAGGGTGCGGTGTTCGTCGCCACCTGTCTGGCCGCCGCGATCGGTTCGACGGTCATGGGCCTGATCGCCAACTACCCGATCGCCCTCGCGCCGGGCATGGGCCTGAACGCCTTCTTCACTTACACCGTGGTGCTGCACATGGGCCACACGTGGCAAGTGGCGCTGGGCGCGGTATTCATTTCGGCGGTGCTGTTCTTCCTGCTGTCGATCTCCCGCATCCGTGAATGGATCATCAACAGCATCCCGCTGCCGCTGCGCTCGGCGATTGCCGCCGGTATCGGCCTGTTCCTGGCGCTGATTGCCCTGCACAACGCCGGCATC
>Ga0160445_100620_pt1 | contig 15016 bp, 13 predicted proteins | sample HID1972M_E1MG_FD_108215 | JGI IMG/M metagenome (GOLD analysis project Ga0160445, IMG submission 108215) | Enriched pill bug-associated microbial communities from UW Madison campus, WI, USA - HID1972M_E1 MG | ecosystem: Host-associated > Arthropoda: Insects > Digestive system > Unclassified ... | reverse complement strand
TTAAAAATCGGATTTGAAAATGTTTACGTTAAACCAAAAGATAATAATACAAAGAGTTCTACACACATGCAAATAGATCCTAATAGCTTTGTTTATATTGAAAGCTTCGATAACGACAGAAAAGTTGGCTATAACTTTATTTTAGAAATCTTTAATGGTCAGGAATTAAAAAGCAAACTTATCGCAGACCGTATAACTTGGGATTCCGTAAAAACTAACTGGACGATTCACAACTATACTATCCGAAACATTGATAGCTTAAAAGAAGAGATGATCAAAGGAGTATCAAAAGATACTAGCCTAGATATGAGCCCTAAAGATTTCGAAGTATATGATAATATTTTTGATGCCATGGATCTAACTGAATTAAACTCCCGTATAGAGAAGGAAAAGATGAGAGGTACAGGCTATATGGTTAATCTAAGATTAGAGAAGTATAAACGATTTGTATATCCTTTTTCAGCTTTTGTTTTGACCTTAATGGGGGTAGCATTATCTTCGAAAAAAGTACGTGGAGGAATTGGATTAAGCCTCGGAGTTGGAATCGGACTCAGTTTTACCTATATATTATTTATCCAGTTCGCTACTATGTTTTCTTTAAAAGGAGGCCTCGCTCCAATAATAGCAGTTTTAATACCCAATGTGCTTTTCGGGATCTTGGCAATTTATCTGATGATAAAAGCGCCTAAATAACCAACGAATGTTTAAAGGGATTTCTAAAAACATATGGTTATTACACCTAACCGTGCTTATCTGGGGATTCACTGGAATCTTAGGTGTATTAATTCAAGTACCCGCCCTTCATTTAGTATGGTATAGGGTCTTAATTGCTGCTCTTTCTTTGTTTGTTTATTTTCTGATTAAAAAGAAATCTATAAAAATAACCAAACGACAGTTAATACAATACCTCATTACAGGAGGCATTGTGGGCCTGCATTGGGTACTTTTCTTTGAGTCTATTAAGGTCTCGACCGTCTCGGTTACCTTGGTCTGTTTATCATCAGTAACCCTTTTCACTGCATTGCTGGAACCTATTGTAAAAAAGCAAAAAATAGCTGGTATAGATATCCTTACCGGTGTCATTATTATAATAGGAATATATCTTATTTTCACCTTTGAAACAGACTATCTGTTGGGAATAATCCTAGGCATCATCGCTGCATTTTTAGCCAGTATATTTTCAATTGTTAACTCAAATCTGATAAAAAAAGGCAGCGCTCCATTGATTAGCTTTTATGAAATGCTAGGGGCATCCGTTTGGATTTCTCTATTTATGTTGATTACAAATCGCTTCGATACCGGTTTGATTTTGCAACAATCGGATCTGTTTTTTCTGATTCTTTTGGGTACGGTTTGTACCGCTGCAGCGTATGTAATGGCTGTTGCTGTGATGAAAGAATTAAGCGCATTTACAGTCGCATTAGCAACCAATCTGGAACCAATTTACGGCATCATCTTAGCGCTGGTTTTCTTTGGAACAAATGAGAAAATGAGCCTTGGTTTTTACGCCGGAGCTATCATTGTCTTGGGTACTGTTCTCCTATATCCTTATGTTAAAACGAGACATGAAAAAAGGAAATATCAGCAGAAACTAAGCAAGCCAATGTAATTGCTAAAAGAGATCATTTATCTGTTTTCGTATTTTAAACCGCCCTATTGGCCTATACTTTCCACACGCTTGATTGAATTGAAACAAGAACAGATATACCCTTAAAACGCTTTATATTCATTCACATTCAAGTAGTATCTATCAATTTCACTAATGCATATCCTTCATTCTTACCTATTTTACGTATTTATCTACAACTGCCACAACACAATACTCATTACTTAGTGTATTACAAGATATTATTATATTCAACTTATAGATAGGTGTCCGTTTATGCAGTTCTAGCTCTTAAAATAAGAAAGAACGTAATATGTGCATGTTTCCATTTTAACACGTTTAATAACCGATAAAATTACACTATGGGTGCTACACAATGAGGAAGGTAACGATCTTTATAATTTGCTTTGCCATACAAATATTAAAAAACAACATCTTTATACAAAGCAACATCTACTCACTATTTTTATTTGAAACATTCCGAATTATTGAGACAAATAAAAGTGGACCGATGTTCTGATTTCAACAAGAGGGATTGAAGACGACGAAGAAGATCTGTAAACAAATCATAAGCATGATGACTGATTTCCTGCACACAAACATTGCATCTTAAAATTGAATTCTCTAAGATAATACCGAAGTAAAACACTTCGTGAGTTCAATACCAATGCCAAATGAATTCAGTCATGTAGAAAAGTTCAACTTGAATAATCAACAGTACTTTGGGAAAACAATTTACATTCTTCTCCGATGGGAAAGAGAATCGCTTCAAATTAGATACTGCCATTTTAACAGCTATTTTCATCTTGCCCGGTTTTCAATAATCGGGTAGTTTCGTTTATTTTAAAAATTTTCAGCGTTCATTTTGCACTTGCATTAAGCACTGAAGGATTCTGCCAAAAAGTAAAAAACTAAGAAACTTTATCGTTTTTCAAAAATCAATTTCCAACCCATTCTTTATAAATTGCAATTTTCAAGGATATTCAAAAATTAACCAACTAATTGAAAAAATAAATATATAAAAGATTCATTTTTTATTCAACAGTACGGCTACAAATTAAAATTAAGAATACTGGGAATAATAAAAACTTAGTGTACATTCGGGTTGAATTCCACAACACATAAAAATAAACCGCCTTGAAGGAAGAATATGGTTATTAAACAGAGCCACCAGCTTTAAAAAACAGAAATATAGAAAATATCAATATTATGCTATCACCTTTAAATCAGTTTATTATATAAATTATCTATATATTAAGTTCAATCAATTTTTATATCACCTACAAAATAAAACTAAATATTTTAGTATCGCATAATCATAACAATGAAAACAAACATATACTTACTAATTATCAGACTATTAACAACAATCATATTAAGCATCAGTTTTCATTCCTTATTTGCACAACTTATCAACTCGGAACAGGCACCACCTAGTGTAAAATGGAGACAGATCCGGGAAGCTGACTTCAATCTGGTCTACCCCACTGAACTATCCAATGAAGCGCAACGCACTGCAAACATTTTAAAAAATATGATTCAGCACATCAGCATGGAGCTTGGTATAAAACCAAGAAAGATTAACATTATACTTCAAAACAGAATTGTCGAAGGCAATGGTTATGTCCAGTTAGCTCCGCGAAAATCCGAATTCTATACAACCTCGCCCCAGGATTCGGATCCTTCAGATTGGGTAGAAACCCTGGCTATCCATGAATATAGACATGTTGTACAGATTGACAAACTGACAGGAAATATCAAATTTCCTTTTGAAGAACTAGGATTTGCTTTTTTTGGTGTGGCTTTACCTTCCTGGTTTTACGAAGGGGATGCTGTTACCACCGAAACACTTTTAAGCAAAGGGGGTCGGGGAAGAATTCCATCCTGGGAAATGTATTTGCGGGCAAACCTTCTTGAAGAAAAAAATTACAGCTATCAAAAAAACTACCTAGGTTCTCTCAAAGATATGACTCCGGGTTACTATAACCTAGGTTACTTTTTAACAACAAAAATCAGAAGAGACTATGGTGAAAATATGCTCGATAGTCTTCTTACCAGAATCTCTAAGAACCCTTTAAGACCTTATAATTTCTCCCGGTCTTTAAAGAAGCTTACCGGATTTACGAGTAAAGAATGGCATGACCAAACATTATCGGAATTAAAGGAGATATGGCTGAAGCAAAAGGACGCTTTACAGCCAATTGAATACACGAAGGTGTTGTCATCGGAAAGCAAGTTCCCGGTTAAATTTCACCTTCCTTTACTAGACGAAAACGGGAATCTTCTAACCATCAGAGAAACACCCCTTCGTGTAAATTCAATCGTAATGTTAAATAGCAACAAAACGTTCATAGAATTGGTGAAAACAGGCAGACAGGCTACTCCTCATTTTTCGTATTCAAACAAGAAATTAATATGGGATGAAACCAGGGTTGACGGACGCTTCAAACTTAGAAGTTACTCCATCGTAAACAGCTATGACATGGTCACTAAAACATATAAACAATTAACTAAAAAAACACGGTTCTTTTCGCCAGATATCAACGACGAAGGAACCCAAATTGCAGCAGCTGAAATCAATTTGAGCAATGAATATTCCCTTGTAATTTTAGACGCTGAAACCGGGGAAGAACTCCTTAGAATCCCTTCACCAAAAAACCGAATGCTATCAGCGGTTTCCTTTGAAGAAGGTGATAGAGTATTGGCTATAACCAGAACATCTGAAGGAGCAGGGATCATCGAATTTTCGTTGAAAGATAAAAGCGCCAGCATGCTGCTTGACGGACAAGCACAGGAAATCGAAACACCATCCTATGCCGGAGATAAGATTTTATTTAAGGCGCATTATAACGGCATTGACAACCTCTATTTACTTAACCCGAAAACTTCAGAAATGAATCAGATAACAAATGTAAAATACGGTGCTTTTGATCCGTATTATGATTCGGATTCAGATCATATCTATTTCACTAACTACGATGGTCACAACTACCTCATCAATCGCTTCAAATTGAGTGCGAGCCAGTCGGTGCCAATCCATGAACTCACAAATACATTTACAAACTATTTTAAGCCGCTTCAAGACGATGTAAACACAAAAGCAATCGCTGACACGCTGCCAACAGAAATCTTTCCAGAGAAGCGCTATAAAGAAATAAACCACCTATTCAATTTTCATAGCTTATCGATCAATGATGGTGTCTACGATGATTTGGAAAACTACAAACCGGGATTATTCATTTTGTCAAACAATGTAATGAATACCCTGGCTGCAAAAGCCTGGTTTACCTATGACCCGGATCAGCACGGTTTAGATTTCCAAACGGAGCTCCAGTATAATCGATACTTCCCCAAATTTTCAATCGGCTATAACAACCGCGCTCTGCTGAGTAACATCCGGCACCCCAGCGACTCAGTGCTTCATGCGGTGCGCTGGCGCGAAAACTATACTCAATTTCAAATTGAGTTTCCATTTTCATTCAATCGCCTAAACCAAAACTATTCTGTCAATTTCAGAGTAGCTACCTCCTATACCCAACGATATAACTTAAATGAACCCTTGTTTCAACGAAACCTGATCAGACGCATTGAATTTCCAATGTATTATCAATTTACGGTTGGAAGGAACTCTAGATATAGCCAGTTAGATCTGGCACCTCGCTGGGGACAGACAGTTTCAGTTGGTTTACGAAATCTTCCTTTTTCAAGTCTGGATGGTTTGAGAACACATTTTCAATCGGCTTTCTATTTCCCTGGAATCGCACAGAACCATTCTGCTCAAATCCGCTTTAACATTCAACATCGCGAAGGACTCTTTGCCAATGACAATGTCATTCCAATGGTGAGCGGTTTTGATCAATTGCGCTTAACGCAACCTAAAAATACGTTTTTTTTAAATTATAAATTCCCTTTTGCCTATCCTGATTTTGAAATCAGTTCTTTGGCCTATGTAAAACGATTAAAAGCCAATTTATTCTCCGACTTTGAAGATATAGGAATTAATAAGACATTTCGACCAAGAACCTTTGGAGCGGAAATTCGTGCTGACATGAATCTTTTGCGATTTCTATTACCTGAATTTGATGTTGGTGTAAAAGCGATTTATATCAATGAAAACAATCCGAAAAGATTTATTTTCCAGTATAGCATGAGTTACTCCTACTAGATTATTATTTTAGCTAATTAAACTCCAACGATATGCGTGCAAAAACCATTTTTATAATCGTAATAACAGTTTTGGTAACTATTGTTTTAATGAACAATACAGATTCGGTTACATTCTGGATTTTTGGCGATGTCCAAATATCAAAATTAGCGATACTTGTGGCTTTTTTCCTCTTAGGTTTTTTACTTGGTTTTATAGCAAGAGGAAAGCGAAAACGATTGGAACAGGAATTCACCATAGAAAAAGTGAATCCAGGCTCCCAATCAAATACTGCGTATCTGGACACTTCGAACGATAGTTATTCCGACGAAGACTATATTAATACTTAAGATTGTACTTTCTTTATTTTGCTTTGTGCCTTTTTAAAATATTGCTGCATAAATAGAACCTGGTAATGAATAGCGTTCGTCCAATAATCCCAATTATGGGCACCTGGGCTAACAATATAAGTATGCGGAATATTTCGTAGCAACAATTTATCATGTAAATTTTCATTCACCTGATAAAAAAAATCAGAAGTACCACAGTCTATAATTATTTCAAGTGAACCGGGAGTAAGCAAATTCGTTAAATTAATTACCGTATTTTCTTCCCAACGGCTTTGATTTTCAGCATAGGTACCTAAACGCTTTGCTAAATCCCAGTTTAAAGGAAACGGACGTATATCAACTCCTCCTGAGGTACTACCTGCAGCACCAAAAACATCTTGATGTTTAAAACCTAGAAACAATGCCCCATGGCCACCCATGCTCAACCCTGTAATAGCACGACCTTCCCTACTTTTACGAGTTTTAAGATTTTTATCGGCCCAATTCACCAGTTCCTTTGAAACAAAAGTTTCATATTTAAAATTTTGGTCTAACGGGCTGTCCCAATACCAACTTCCAACGCCTCCATCCGGACATACAAAAATCAAAGAATATTGATCGGCGAAATCTTTTATCATTGGGGCTTGATTCACCCAGTCGCTATAATTACCTCCAAACCCATGTAATAAGTAAATAACTGGAAAATCTTCTTTCAAATTATAATCTGCGGGCAAAACAGTAACGGCTTTTATATTTTTGTTCATTGCCGTGCTGAAAACATTAACTGTATCAACTTTAGCTGAAAAAGACGTATTCGCTAAAAGAAGAAAAAATAAAATAGCATAAATAAATCGCTTCATAAATTTTTGTTTTTAATTGTTTATTGTGTTCCTTTTACATGTAGCATAATTAACGTATTATGTTGCATTCCTAAAGTTGAACCCGGTATTATATTCATTAAATTTTGTAAATAGACATCGACAATTCCTTGCAGAACCTTTTTGCGTGATTCTTCAAATTCAGGACTGGTAATAAATTTACCAACCGTCATTTTTCCATTTTCATCTACCAACACCGAAAAGGAATAATAGAAATCTTTATAAGCTTTACTTATTTCGATATTAAACTCTGGATATAAATATTTATACGCCTTACTTTTACCAAGGGCCTCACCTTCATCATATTCATGCCTTTCAACTTTAAGGTTTGGATTTGCACTTGTCAGTTCTACTCCGTTTCTTGCCGAAAAAACACTATCAATATTTGAAGGATTCCGGTTTGCCCTTTCAACACGTCGTCGAATAAAGGCAGAATCTGCAGGTGTTGGTTTTCTTAATTCATCTATTGTGGTTTTCAAACTATCTTTAATGAAACGATTAGAATAAAATTTCATATACACATTTGATCGAGCTTCTTTAACACGTAAACTTTGAACGGTTAAACGTTGAAAAAGCAAACTATCTTTATTCAAACTTTTTACTCTAAACCATTCTGTCCCGAAGTGAAAAATTGAATCATGATCATAATAAATTGGAAAGCGGATCATGGAATCAATTTCAACGCTGTGTATTAAAACTGAATCATTATTTACAAACCGAATGTGCCAAATAGGTTCTTGTTGGAACCCAATGGTATCAAATGATAAACCGTTATCAAAAGAACGACGGGCTTCGTAAAAGTCAATTCCGGATATTGGTAAAAACGGAGGTCGCTTTCCGTCCCGATTTCCTTTTGATGGAGGTGTACATGCAGAAAAAAAGATGAAAGAAATATTGAAAAATAAAAAGATGAGCCGACTTAATTCTGATGTTCTTTGTTGCATACGTTAGCAAATATATCTAATTCATTAGTTATTTGGTAATTGATATATTATAATCAATTACATTTCGCCTGTAAATGTTCTCCATTGTTAAGGAAGATAAAAATAATTTTATCTAAGTTTGATTTTATAATAAAACATACAATTTTGTAATTAATTATATGAACTTCTGTATTGTTATGCATGCATAGTATTATAATTTATTTATCTTCGCGTTAAACCACTTGTCTATGATTAGTCAACTTATTTTTGCAATCGTATTTATTGGCGCAATCGTATTATTTACGATCAATGCCCGAAGAATAATCCGCAATATTAAACTCGGAAGAAAAGAAAATCGTAGTGATAAACCAAGTGAACGTTTAAGGACAATGATGTTAGTTGCGTTGGGACAAAAGAAAATGTTTAAGCGCCCAATTCCTGCACTTTTGCATTTATGCGTTTACCTAGGTTTTGTCATCATCAATATCGAAATGTTGGAAATCGTTATTGACGGCCTTGTTGGAAGCCATCGATTATTTAGTGGGTTGGGGTCGCTATATAACTTTCTAATTGCCGCCTTTGAATGGCTGGCATTTGCTGTATTATTGGGTTGTATAATTTTCCTTATCAGAAGAAACATTATTCACGTTCGCAGATTTTTTGGTGTAGAAATGACTTCCTGGCCAAAAACAGATGCCAATCTTATATTGATAATGGAAATTTTATTAATGAGTGCATTTTTACTAATGAATGCTGCTGATCATAAGCTGCAACTATCCGGAGCCGAACATTACACACTTGCAGGCAGCTTTCCTGTTAGCTCTTTTCTTCTGAATATTCTTCCCGATAATATTGATTCTTTAATTATCCTTGAACGCTCCGCCTGGTGGTTTCATATTATAGGTGTTTTAGCTTTTTTGAATTACTTAGTTGTTTCAAAACATTTACATATCATTCTTGCATTTCCAAATACCTATTTCTCAAATTTAAATCCGAAAGGAAAGTTCCCATTAATGGATAGTGTAACTACAGAAGTTAAGGCTATGATGGATCCTTCCTTTACTCCTCCTCCTGCAAGTGAAGAGCCTGTCCGTTTCGGTTCTAAAGACGCAATGGATCTCAGCTGGAAGAGCCTTCTGGATGCTTATACCTGCACCGAATGCGGTCGATGCACCTCCGTTTGTCCAGCAAATATTACCGGCAAACTACTTTCACCGCGCAAAATAATGATGGACACACGTGACCGCATAACCGAAGTTGGAAAAAATATTGACATAAATGGAAAATTTGAGTTGGATGATAAAACTTTATTAGATTCGTATGTTAGCCGTGAAGAAATATGGGCGTGTACTACTTGTAACGCGTGCGTTGAAGCTTGTCCGGTAAACATAGATCCGCTAAAAATCATAATGGAACTTAGGCAGTATGCAATAATGGAAGAATCACAAGCACCTGCACCTATTAATGTGATGTTTGGAAACATTGAGAATAATGGTGCCCCCTGGAAGTATTCTCAAAGTGATCGTGCTAATTGGAGTAAACAAACCAACAATTAAATTAAAGAAAACAATGGATATACATGTTCCGACAATGGCAGAATTAAGTGCCAAGGGCGAAATACCTGATATATTATTTTGGGTGGGTTGCATGGGTAGTTATGACGAACGCGCCCAGAAGATCACTAAAGACATCTGTAAGATTTTACAATATGTAGGTTTAAAATATGCCATATTGGGAGAAGAAGAAAGCTGTACAGGAGATCCAGCAAAACGTGCCGGAAATGAATTTCTTTTCCAAATGCAGGCCATGGCAAACATTCAGGTTTTAGATGGCTATCAAATCAAAAAAATTGTAACTGCTTGCCCTCATTGCTTTAATACGATAAAAAATGAATACCCGGAATTGGGAGGACATTATACCATTATTCATCACACTCAACTGATCCAGGATTTAATCAATGAAGGTAAATTAAAAGCAGAAGGCGGGGAATCTTTTAAAGGAAAACGAATTACTTTTCATGACCCTTGTTATTTAGGACGAGCAAACCGTGTATATGAAGCACCTAGAAAAGCCCTTGAAGCGCTGGATGCTGACTTAACCGAAATGAGACGTTGTAAAAGCAATGGATTATGTTGTGGAGCGGGTGGTGCACAAATGTTTAAAGAACCAGAAAAAGGCAAAAAGGACATTAATGTAGAACGAATAGAAGAAGTGATGGAAACCGGTGCTCAGGTAGTTGCCGCTTCCTGTCCTTTCTGTATGACCATGCTTCGCGATGGCGTTAAGCACTTTAACAAAGAGCGAGAAATTGATGTATTGGATATCGCTGAAATTACTGCACGTGCTAATGGCTTATAGCCATTGCACATGCAGAACACTACAATTCAAAAAACTTAATTTAAAATCGTTATTTCTACCCTACGGTTTTTTTGACGGCCTTCTTTAGTCTTATTTGTATCAACCGGCTTTTCAAGTCCGTATCCTTGTGTAGAGATACGGCTTCCAGAAACTCCTGCCGAAATTAAAAACTCTTTTACAGAAGTTGCGCGTTTATCAGAAAGCCATTTATTGTATTCAGCTGTACCTGTTGCATCGGTATGTCCATCCACTTGAATATTCGCATTCGCATGATCCTTTACTACCTCAACAAATTCCAATAAGGCCTCTTTGGCCGGATCTGTTAAATAAGAAGAATTCGTAGGGAATAGCACATCCGATTGAAAGGTCATCATCAATCCCCTATCTGTCTTTGTGACATTTGATGGTGTACTCTTTTCAGTAAACTGGCCATTGTAGCTAACAACCGCTCCGTCCTTAACTTGCATTTTTTTACTTTTGCAAGAAAACAATAACGTAGAAGTAGCAAAACATATGGCAATTAAAGTAATTCTTTTCATTTGAATAATTGTTTTTGATATCCGGATTTAAGGTAGTAATATTTTTATTGATAAAAAATAAAAAAGCTCCGATAAAAAAATACCGAAGCTTTTTCTATTATCGATAAGAATTAGTTACTTAATCTTTTTCTTAAGTTTTCATCAATTGCAGCCAGGAAATCCTCAGTATTTAAATACTGATCTTTCTCTACTTTATTTCCATGAATACACACCGCTAAGTCTTTTGTCATTTTTCCACTTTCAACAGTTTCAATGCAAACTGCTTCTAATGTATTCGCAAAATCAATTAACTCTTGGTTATTGTCTAATTTTCCACGGAAAGCTAAACCACGTGTCCATGCAAAAATAGATGCAATTGGGTTTGTAGAAGTAGGATTTCCTTTTTGATGCTCACGGTAGTGACGTGTAACGGTACCATGTGCAGCTTCAGCTTCCATTGTCTTTCCGTCTGGAGTAATTAACACTGATGTCATTAAACCTAATGAACCGAAACCTTGAGCAACTGTATCTGATTGTACATCGCCATCATAGTTTTTGCAAGCCCAAACAAAGTTACCATGCCATTTTAAAGCAGAAGCAACCATATCGTCAATTAAACGGTGTTCATAAGTAATACCAGCTTCATCAAATTGAGATTTAAATTCATTTTCATAAACCTCTTGGAAGATATCTTTAAAACGGCCATCATATTTTTTCAAGATGGTATTTTTAGTGGAAAGGTACAAAGGCCATTTTTTGCTTAGCGCTTGGTTAAAACAAGCACGAGCGAAACCAAAAATACTTTCATCTGTATTATACATGGCTAAAGCAACTCCATCTCCTTTAAAGTTATATACTTCAAATTCTTGAACATTGCCATCTTCACCTTCAAACTTCATGGTTAATTTACCTTTACCCTTGGTTACAAAATCTGTAGCGCGATATTGATCTCCAAACGCATGACGACCAATACAGATGGGGGCAGTCCAGTTTGGTACTAAGCGAGGTATGTTATTAATAACAATAGGCTCACGAAAAACAGTTCCATCCAAGATATTACGGATTGTACCGTTTGGCGAACGCCACATTTGCTTTAAACCAAATTCTTCTACACGAGCTTCATCAGGAGTGATGGTTGCACATTTAATGCCTACGCCATGCTCTCTAATTGCATTGGCAGCATCAACAGTTACTTGATCATCTGTTGCATCGCGATGCTCCATTCCTAAATCAAAATACTTGATATCTATATCCAAGTATGATAAAATAAGTTTGTCTTTGATGAATTTCCAAATGATGCGGGTCATTTCGTCACCATCAAGTTCCACTACAGGATTTGCTACTTTAATTTTTTGTATCGACATATTTTAAATTATTGACTTGTTTTTCAAAAGTCCCAAAGATACAATTTTTAACTAATTCAGCAGAAGATATCTATGAGATTAAGTGAAGAATTGGAGAAACAATTAAAGGAAGGGGATGTTATATAAAGAAAAAGAAACTACCATGACAAATCAAAAAGATAAATACGAAAATCAGCCTGATGAGGAAAATCTATTTAATGACGCTAATTTGTCTAATGATGAAAGTTTAGCCGACGAAAATGACAACAAATTCAACGTAGGAAAAGAAGATTCTGCTCAAGACTTAAAATATAATATAGAAGAAGATAGCTTTGAACTCGATGTGAAAGGAGACGATGACGATGATTACACACATGAAAATCCATATGAAACCGTTGCTGAAGATGGTGATGATATGGACTCTGACTGGGATGAAGCTAATTTAGAAGTAGGCGATGAATATGAAGAATTTAATGAAGAAGAAGTAGTTGAAAAATTAGGAATGCATATTGATCATGGTCAAAGTGTAGAATTAGACCCCTTAGACGAAAAACTTGCTGAAACCCCTGAAGACAAACGGACAGATTTAGATGATGAAGGCTATCCTAAAAGGGATCCGGATGAGTAAAAGTCAGTTGCGTTAATTAGGTAAGCCACTGTTCACACAACTATTTACATCATCTGAAATTTAGAGCTGTAGTCACGGGACTACTGCCGATTTTAAGCAGTTACAACCCGAGTACCCCGCATTATCTGCTATTTGAAATATTCAGTTCGGGTTGCTGTGAGCATAAAATCGATATCACGCCAATTCCATCCAACGTTATTTCTAACTTTTCCTTTAACTGATTAAGCAGCCCCTGTTCATCGCAGCCATCATTACGGATTTAATGTGTCACAATCAGTCCCTGCAAACACACTTATAAAAGAGTAATTATAAAACACTTTTATATTGATTCTACAGCAGCTTTATAACACGTCTATATTATTGTGATTATAGTGTGTAGATACTGTGTATATAGTGTGTATTTTTAACCAATAGTACATACTGAGTACACACTAAGTACACACTAACACCGCACTAATGTAGAAGTATTATAGAGCTGTTATCGACTTAATATCGACGCATTTTTTACTTTGTATTTGTTTATGTATTCTTTAATTTACATTTTAGCGGATAATTTGTGAACCAATAAAACGATTATGGCAGTTATTAAAAATGGAAAAATTAAAGGAAAAATAGGCAAGCATGTAAAATATTCAACGAAGACAAAATTCCCTATTTACACGTTGCCGACACGAATACCGGAGCTATAAAATTGTATGAAAAACTTGGTTTTTGGACGAGACAAAAAATTAGTTTTTGGAACTTAATAATAAATGATAATTGAATGAAGAGACAACAGTGAGCCGCCAGCACGAGAGTGGTTATTGTAAAATGGCGGGTTACGTGCTAAATTCAGCAGTTGATAGATACCACGCCCAAAAAAGTGCTGACCCTTTATAAAACCTCGATACAGGATTGTTTTATTGCAGACGATGGCCAATACAAAGGAATCGTACTGAGGCAAGACGGGAAAGGCTTTTCCCTGATTATCTATCCGATCGTTGTTTGAAAATTATTACTCAATCAGGAAAAATGGTTTCCATTGATTTTGCAGAAACCAATCCCAGGTACGATCTTGATAACCGCACTGCCAAACCTACGGCACGGCTTATTTATGAAACAATATTAAGCCAGCTCTTCGTAGGCCGCTTGTAAACTTCTTTCAATACCATCCCCTTTCCATTCCGGAGCACCTGGGATGGATTCGATTTTCAATATATCTTCGAGGCTTTTCTTTTCTTTAAGTTTGGCCTTTACAACGGTAAGTAGTGATTGCAAATAATTTTGAAAGGCTGCAAGATCAGCTTTGGTTCCGGTTACCTTTTCAGGATCTAAACTATGTCCAAAAATAAAGAGGGTGTCATTATCAAAGGCATCCATCGTTTTTTGCAATACCTCAATCCAGCTTTGAATATTGGCACCAGCAGACCGATCGATAAATGGGAAACGACGATTAAAAACCAGGTCTCCCATGTGGACGATATTCGCATTTTGAAAGTGAATCACTGCATCACCATTTGTATGGCCTGCTCCAAAATAATATGCCTTTACAAGTTCATCACTTGTTTTCAGCTCCCAGCTTTTTGTAAATACGGTAGAAGGATATAATTGTTCGCTTTCCTTGCCTTGTTTCTTAGCTGTTTCCTTTTGATTGAACAGGGAGTTATTATGAGCAACAACATTTCCAACGATATCCTTAAAAGAAATATTTCCGGCGGTATGATCACCATGATGGTGTGTATTGATTAAATGGGTAAAGGACTTGGTTCCCATTTTTTTCAATTCAGCAATAACATGTGGCGCTGTCGTTGGAAACTGGGCATCTACAACAACAAATCCATCTGCAGAATTTAACCAGCCGATTGTTCCGCCCTGTTCAGTGAATATCCCGACGTTATTTCTTAATTCTCTAAATTTATAATTTTCTTCCATTGCAGGTAAGCCAAATAAGTTCTTGTTATTAATCGCGAGTAAACCCAGGGTCAAGCTTGATGCAGCGATAAAGTTTCGTCTTTTCATAATGAGAGGCAATTAATAAGTTAAAAATATGGAATAAAAGGGATAAATGAAACTATCGAATTTATTCAAAACCGAGATTAAATTCTTTACGAAACTTATCGAGCAAAGGATTCTTTGCTACCATTGCCTGATACTTTTCAGTGTCAGTTACCGGTTTTCGTACTACGTTTGTCTTTTGCAATATCGGTATTAAATCAACTTTAAAATTTTTAAGCTTTTGTCTTAAATAATTGAGCACATCAATCTTCGATTCGATAAGCAATTGTTGCTGGATTGGATTTTCAACGATTA
>Ga0160445_100618_pt1 | contig 15110 bp, 11 predicted proteins | sample HID1972M_E1MG_FD_108215 | JGI IMG/M metagenome (GOLD analysis project Ga0160445, IMG submission 108215) | Enriched pill bug-associated microbial communities from UW Madison campus, WI, USA - HID1972M_E1 MG | ecosystem: Host-associated > Arthropoda: Insects > Digestive system > Unclassified ... | reverse complement strand
CTTAACTACTTCCCTTTTTTCTTTTTGTCGCCACGGTACTCATCGAACAGTTCACGCATATATTCGACCACTGTTTTGTCAAATGGCTTACGTGAGATTAGGTACTGTTGCATAGAATAATAAAAGGTACGATAAGTGGCATTCAAGCCCTGTATATTAACGATTGCAACCATTTTCGTTTTGGCAAAAATGGGTATAAGGCGGTTCTGAGAATACAAATATGCAACCTTCCACCGAAAGAGAGAATTAAGTTGCAAGTCTTCGATAGCTTCAAAATTACCTGCCATTGATAGGTTAGCAATTTGTTGAATTTCGGTAATTATGCTTTTGAATGCTTTGTGTTCATCAAGGTCATCAAGGTTAAATTTTGTTTCCCAGGTATAGAGTTCATTTGAAATTGTACGGGCAGGTCTGGTTTTCAAATTCCGTTGACGATAAATTCCAAATTTTGTGGAACTATTGCCTTTTATGCTCCCTAATGGCCTAGTCTTTGTTTCAACGTACTGGCAAAAAGTGTTCTTATCTTCAATATGATTGTACTCTCGTAAAGTCATCCGATGCAATGCTTCGATGGGCCATTTATCAAGAAATTCCTGCAACATCAAATCGTCATTAATACGCTGGTTAAGTTGATTTGATAACATAGTTACTTTATTTACAATGCAATGTATCTATTTAGAATCTTAAAATTGTCTATTTTTAAAATTTGAATTTTATTTCACCGGATTACGCGTAACGTGATTATTTTTTCGCCCCAAACTGATCACTGTTTTTCGCTGGAAACGGTCGACTTACTTTAAACGGCTTTAAACTTTAGAAAGGATCTGGATGATTCAATGGGCATTTGAGTGATAGCATTTAATTCTGGAGCGTGCGCTGCGCTTCTATAGGGTGTCATATTCTGGTTGCTCTAATAGTTTTTTCAGCAGTGCTTTTTTGGGTTTTTGGAAGCTGTTCAGTACCAGCCTAAATTAAGGTTGATGCTTTTCGCGCAATTGGAATTAGGTTCGGATCTCATACGCGAAAAATATCCAAACAATTTTGTAAAATGAATTTAGGTATTGAAATTAAAAATTTTTATGTCTATAATTGCATATGCTTGTTGGCAAGCTTGCCCGTTCGTGCAAAGATTTCATCAGCCAATAGTTTAATAATGCAAACCTACCTGCTTATTATCCAAACAAGATTACGGACGCAAAAACTCAGGATAATAACGTTGGTACAAAAAGAATGTATTATGAAAACTATTGACTACTTCAAACTCCAAGCAAAAAACCTTCTCAAAGATTTCAAAACACAAAAACCTTATTTCGACCCCTCGTTAGACGACTACTTATTTGAATATGCGCCGAAGTTTTTCGATGTAGACGCACTGGTTACCGACTTCGATATCGATGAAGACGATTTCACCCTAATGAACGCTCAGCACATCATTGCGAAATTGGTAGGATTTGAAAAATGGACAGAAATGCTGAAGGCTTCTCCGCCTGCACTGGAATTAGCTAAGCTGCTGTTCTATAACATGCACAAAATCAGAAATGAAGAGTGGGAGTATTGTATCTTAGATGTGGAAAATGAAAGCGACGTTGAACTCGATGACGAGGATAAGCTGAACATCTTCAAAACGGCTTTTGCTGATGTAGATGGCCATCAAAGTGATGGTTACGACTACCGTCTGGTTAGAAACGAAACGTCGTCGATTGAAAATCAAATAATCGAACCCACCAAAAAGGAAAGAAAAACCGCTGTGCAAATTTCTGACCTACCTCTGGTGGGAGCAAATCTTAGAAAATCGATTGAAGCAGCAAACTAGAAGTTTGACGATTTAGTGCGAATGATGGAGCCCAGGCATCCTGAATTAGTACGTAAGCTATGGAACCCTGAAAAGTACATTAATGAAGTTTTCAAACCAGATTTGTTGCCAATTGATCGGGACTACGCACTTTCTTTGATTGAGGCCTTTTTAGTACATCATTTTATTGACCTAGACAGCGAGGCTGGCAAGCAGGCTATACACCTTAATTGAAGGCTGCCGATAAAAAAAAACGTTACAAATACGTAACAGAGCAAAATTTTGAGATTTCAAAAAAAGTGATTATATTGCCTATGTAAGTCAGAAACGAACATTTTTGTCCCATATAGGACGGTCAGAGTAGAAGACTTAGAATCTAGTACTTGTGATCCTTTCAGTTTTTACATTTCCTAGATGACGAGATAAGTAATATCCTTCGCCATTACCCGTACTGTCATTCCTGGATACAATACTTTAGCTGAACTTTCTGAAATTTAGAGTTTTGACAATTTATTGAAAAATCATCGATAACTTAGTAGATTATAAACCTTAAAAAATGCAAGTATTTTTTCTTAAAGCCTTCCATGGCGATGCTATTTGGATCACTTACCACGATAGTGAAAAGTTGCCCCGGAATATATTAATAGACGGAGGGCCTACAGCAACGTATGGTGAAAAAGACAAAAAAGGAAAGATTGAACCAGGAGATTTAGCAAAAACGATAGATTTTATTAGGAAAAAAAAGCAAAAGATTGACCTGCTTATCCTTACACACGTTGATAACGATCATATACAAGGCTTATTAGCTTGGTTTGAAGAAGATCTTAATGCTACCAATCTCGTTGATAAAGTATGGTTTAATTCAGGCAAGCTTATTTTTAATTACTTCGATGTTCCAGATATAATTGAAAATCACATTACTCTATCTCTTACGGAAGATACCGACACCGCAATTAAAGAAGGTGTAACTTTTGAAAAGATTATCAAATGCGCGAAAAAATGGGACGAAAAAATTATTAAGCAAGGTAGTACAATTGAACTTCCTGAATTGACATTTAGAATTATTTCGCCAGACGATGACGGATTGCAAGCATTGTTACACAAGTGGGAAATAAAAGCGCCTGAGAGCTTGACTGCTGGCAAAAAAGATTATAAAATTTCTATAGAGGATCATATAAAAGCCGACAAATATTCCAAAGATCCTTCCGTACATAACGGCAGTTCGATAGCATTTATTCTTACATATCGGGAAAAAAACATGCTTTTTCTAGCTGATGCTCATCCATCCAAAGCAATTGACGGCCTGCGGTATTTCGGTTATTCAAAAGAAAACCCATTGCTCTGCGAGTTTGTGAAAATTGCGCATCATGGAAGTAAGTATAATACAAACTATGAGTTATTGGAGCTTTTCAATTCTCCTATATATGTAGTTAGCAGTGACGGGTCAGATCACTCCCCATACAAACAATGCCTGGCAAGATTTATTAATGCAAAAGAGAACCCTGGCTTTTATTTTAATTATCCCAAATTAGCCGGGCAAATATTTTTAGAAGAAGATTTTAAGAAATTCCCCGATTTTTCGATCATTCCGGCAGACCATAAATTTATAATTAATGAGTAAGCTGCCATTTTTCACGGTGAAAGTAGAAAGTGGAAGCGGCTGTTTATTTCAGCCGATGTCCGACCAATATTCTTATATCTTGACCGCCCGTCATGTTATCAAGGATTCCGCCTTACCATTATCAATTGTTCGACAAACAATTAACGATAACGGGGATTTGGTCGAGGAAGAATTAACAATGATCGGAGAACCTTTTTATCATCCCGACCCAGATAACTACGACGCTGCAATCATTAAAGTGCAAAAGGTAATGGATCAAAATACCGACCTTTTAAGGTTGGAAAATCCATTTGATGCTACTGGAATATGTACACTTGCAGGCCATCCCGGCGTTAGAGGTGATTCGAGTTATTCATACAGAGAAAATAACCTAACACTAAAAAATAAGAAACAGTTTAATTATATCGAAGCCGAACTTGCGACTGTAGCGACACTGAAGGAGGTTAAGGGGCAATCGGGGGGCGGTATATTCAGCTTTGAAAACGAGCATTATTTTTTAGCAGGTATTCAAAAAAAAATGTCCGTTCCAGACGGGCAGGAAACATTGGGTAGGATAGATTTTATGCCTTTGTCATTTTTTGACCAGATAGTAGCAAACAATAAAAACGAGCTTATCGACCTACTTCCTTATTACCTAACCTCATTTTCTCTGCTTAAAGATCAAGTGATGAAAATCGAAGGCTGCCTTGTTGCAGAAAATGTAAACTTCACGAGAAATTTTTTAAGAAGCGTAACCGAAAAAATTATTGCTAATAATCTAACCCCCATCTTCGTAAAAAACTTTTTTAATGACCGATTACTAGTTGGTGTAAAACCAAGTAAAAATATCTTATTATCTAAGGATCTTTGGATTACATGGCTTGAATACTTAATTATATTGAACCTACTAAAAGACAACGATATAACGGAAGCAAATTTGGAAACCAACTTCAATTCATTCCGCCTTCTGTTTTCTAATACGTCTAAAGATTGGTCAACTCAGTTTAAAGAAATTACCCAATCAAATTTCCATGGGTTAGTTAAAGATGGTTGTATCATTGTGAGTACTCGATCTAAACCTGAAAAATATATGATTCCGTCAGGCGCAATTGATGATATTATCAGGTCCAATAACCTTCAAGGTGTGGAAATGCAAATCGATGAAGGCGTTGAACACCCTTTCAAAAGTTACAAGTTAATACACCTTTATGCATTCCAAAAGAAGTGTATAATTGATAAAGAGGGGGATTACCGTGATTTTACCAGCTTAACCGAAGCCCAATTGATACTTAAACTGAAAGCCGAATATGCAGAATTGCTCAGACCATAAGGATGTAAAATCCATTCAGAATATTTACCCTTACATACAGATCGGGTATTATCAGGTACCATTTTTGGGTACAATCAGTGTCTTTACTCTGACTATTGAGAAAGCTGCCCTATTGAAAGACAATTGGAGAGATATTTATAGTTCGATTGCCGCTTATTTTCAGTCTAGTTTGCCAGCCGAATCTGAGTTTGAAAAATGGAATATCTATCTTTTTTATATATGCAGGGAAGAGGTTGAAAAGGAACTCCAGTATAAAATTGAAAATGACCGTTTTGCGTCAAGAAAAATTGTATTAGGAAATTGTAAGGAAGTCATAAATGATAAAACCGTCAGCACTATAATTAATCAACATATTACTAATTCTGATCTGAAAATTGACAATCAAGTTCAGCAAGCCAATAGTAAGTTTATTAAAAGTCATGTAATTTCTAAAGTCCTTGCGCTTAACAAACCTAAAATTTCAAAGAAAGAATCTGATATTGAAATCCAAAAAGTACTTGCTGACTTAGAAAATAAATTAAAATGAAATTTAAAAAAGTAGAAATCCAAGCTTTCAGAGCCTACGACAAGGTTGAAAACGGAACTTTCGATTTTGTTATTTCGGAAAAAAATGAGTTAGCAGATTTTGTGTCTATTTATGCCCCTAATGGATTTGGAAAGACGTCATTTTACGATGCTGTAGAATGGGGTTTTACGAACAATATCAACAGGTTTTTGCGAAGGCCGGTTAAAAACGCCGATTCAGCCAAAGCTGAGAGAACTTACAAGGCGGATTATGGTAATAAAGGCAAGCAACATATAATTCGAAATAAATATTCCAGTCCCGAGCTTGAAGGATATGTTAAATTAACCACAACAACTTCAAAAATACCTATCATAAATAAAATACCTGATGTGAGGTCAGGGCAACCTGATTTTAAATTTAAATCTTCTGATACGAAGAAAGGAACAGAGTTTTTCCAGGATATTTTGTTATCACAGGAATGGATTGATGCATTTTTGAAGGAAGACGATGCAGCACTAAGGTACGAGAAATTCATTGTTTATTTCGGTGATAAAAATCTCGATGAATACTACAAAACGATCATAAGCTTAATTAAGGCGAATGAATCAACCATGGCGGATTTACGAGTAAAACTTCAGGAATGCCAACTAAAGCTCGCCTTTGATGGAGATAGGGACATTCTCGTCAAGATCAATTCGCATATCAAACTGGTGAATGAAGATAAAATAGTTTTTAACAGTATCGATTCCAGTTTCACTGATAAAGATTTTATCGAACTATCAAATATGATCGCTGAGCGAAAGCTGTATGCGGAAGCGCTTATAACCAACCTCACGGAAAAATCAAAATCAACTGAGCAAATGATGATCGGTACAACTGATTCTCCTGGCATGGAAGAATATATTGATGCAGTGAGTAAGCTCGAACTTGGTTTGGAGGCACTTTCTAATTTGAAGCAACTAGTCGCATCGGTTGAAAAGCGAAAATTATCTCAAAACGAACTTAAAAGTTTAAATGCTGATCTGTTAATGTATGCGGAAAGCCTTACCGAAGTAAAAGGCATTAAGGCATTATTTCCCGACTATCTAATCCAAGAATCTGCTCAAAAGAATATCGACGATAAACTTAAATTAGAGATTAGCAATTTAACTAACAAACTTAATGAGCTATCGAGTAGAAAAACTGATTTACAGCAAGCAGAAAATCGTTTGGCTTCCATATTTCAGGAAATTGAAAAAATTCGAAAGGAAATCGTTGATGTAGCCTATGAAGACGCATTAATTGCTGACCTTATAGCGCAACAAAATTTAAACAAGAACGAATTTCAAGAAATTGTTAAGTCAATCGAAAACGAAACAAACCTGGTCAAAAAATTAGAACAGGACAAGTTCGACCATGAGCAAGCCTTATTATTCTTGGAGAGCCATCAGTTTACTCTTTTATCAGACGACCTAAAATCCCCTTTTTCTACTTCATTTGTCGACGTTCAGAGGCTAATTGTAAATAAACAACAAACCCAATCGGAAATTGACACTATCCAAATTTCTATAGAAAATCAAGAATCCCTCAATGAAGAGCTTCAACAGTTTGTTATCAAAGGTTCCGAAATTATTAACAAATCACAATCTTCGCATTGTCCCCTATGTGATTCAGATTTTAAATCATTCCAGGAATTAGCTGCAGCAATCAGTGGTAACTCTGCATTGAGCAAAGCCATACAGACGTTAGTGGAACAGAAGGCAAACAAAACAGCATCGATTAAGGAAATCGAGGATAGGATTTCTAATTTATTAAAACCAATTGAGGATAATATTAGAAGCTCCATTTCAAACATTTCGGTTAAAATAGACATTGAAAACGAAACGTTAATTGGTTTAAAACTTAAGCACAAAACGGTATTAGATAAAACGCAAGAGTTAGATCAAAAAGTGGTAGACTGGTCAACACGTTTAAATGGTTTGATCCCCGAACACTTTAATTCTGTTCAAGAAGAAGCTATTACTCTGTTAGAGCAAGAGTTAAGCAAAACACAAAATTCCATAGCCAACTTAAACGAGCAAATAGCTGCGCAAGAAAAGATAATCAGTCAATTTAGAGGAGCAGTTGCAAGTCAGGAAGAACTACTTAAACAAGCAAAGGAAAATCAGAATTTTCAAGTTGTTGAAGCTTTTTTCAAGAAAAATTATGCAGCAAAAGACATATCAATTAAATATCTGGACGACAACATCAAAAAATTAGAGGCCGATATTTCGAAAGCTGAAAAGCTGAATGTAAATTTAACCGAAGCCATTAAATCAATTGATGAAATTACTAAGTCAGTCCTGGTAGAAGAACTAAATAAAGATTTAATAAACAGGGAGATGCTTAATTCCGAATTACTCAGGGCGATAAATCGTTTTGAGCAATTAGCGCAAAGTGTTCTGGAAATTCAGTTAGAAAGGAATATTACACTTCCGAGATTACAGGAACTGCTTAAAACTAACAGCGAGAAACTTCTTAAAGAAATTGAACGAAATAAAGTTTATATCCAGAATTTATCTCTGCTGGAGCTGCTAAAAGAAAATGTCCTGCCTTTTTTGACCCATCAGAAAGTCGCGCAAACGGCGGACGACCTTACTGCTCGAATTAAAATATTGAAGGATAAAGTTAACAAGGCATTGACTACTGAGCGGGATCGCATATCGAAATTCATACATGAGCAAGTCGAATCGTTTTTTTATGAGGACTTGATTAATGTTTTGTATCGCAAAATTGATCCACACCCTGAGTATAAAAAAATAAAATTTCAATGCGACTTTTCTTACGAAAAACCGCGATTAAATGTATTTGTAACCGGTGAAAATGGTGATAATCCTTTGGTTCCAAATTTGTACTTTAGTACGGCCCAAATGAACATTCTCAGTTTAAGCATCTTTTTAGCAAAAGCGCTTAATGCCTCCAATAACGGTAAATCAGTGGATTGTATTTTCATCGATGATCCAATACAGTCAATGGATAGCATTAACATCCTGTCTACGATAGACCTCTTTAGAAGTATTGTTATTAAATTCAAGAAGCAAATCATCCTTTCTACGCATGATGAGAATTTTCACAATTTATTACGCAAGAAGATTCCAGAGAATTTATTTAACGCTAAATATATAGAATTAGAAACATTTGGAACCGTGAAGCAGGCAAAATGATCATTAAGAATTTGGATCTATTCACACCTGTTGTCGCAGCGGATAAGTTACACCCCAATTTTTTGGCAACTATCTCACCATATGCTACTGGGGTAAGAAAAGTCCTGAATAACTGGGTAAAGGGCTTCGTGGATCGAGATGGGAAATTTGTAAAAGAATTTCAAACTACATATAAGTCATGCTTTTGGGAACTTTATTTGTTTGCCATTATAAAGGAAATAAAAGCTGACGTTGACTTTTCATTTTCTTCACCCGATTTTATTTGCAATAACGGAATTGTTATCGAAGCGACCACCGCAAACCATTCGCGCGATGATGTGCCAGAATGGGAAAAGACAATTTCAAGAATCACGGAAGGAAATCTTTTGACATTTTTACTCATTCTGCAATTCGTTTGTCGAATGCTTTAACAACAAAAGTAAATAAATACCGATCAAGTTATTCTCATCTTGAAAACGTGAGAGATAAGCCGTTCATAATTGCAATTTCTAACTATACCGTCAAGTGGGCTATAGAATTTGTTTCCCATCTTGCTTTAACAAGAAATCAGCTTTTAAAGACCAATGATGAACTAAGTTTGTTAATGCCTATCCTGTTTAGGGTTAACAAAGACATACAACATATAGTGGTCGATTATTTACAAAGTATAAAAATTTCTGAATACTCATATATAGATAGTTATGCTCTGTTATTGCTAACAGAAAAATTATTGATTTATAACAATCCTTCTCAAGACGAATTAAGTAGGGATGATTACAGCAATATTATGTTGGCATATTGGATTTGTTGTGATGAAAGGGTCAGCAAGGTAGATAATGTAGATCGGATTGACTCTCCAGTATCTTTCCTAAGTGCCTATGTTCCTGAACAGCTGATCTACAACTATATTATATATCCGAAAGATTATCGCACAGAATTTATTAAGTGTTTTAGTTTTATGTCTTTTTGTGCAAAAGACAGCATTTTTTTCGAATACTTGCAGATTTTTTCATCAGAATACGGAATGACATGGCAAGAATATTTATTTATCAACTTTACTTTATATCTAAAAATGTCGACGAATGATGCCGGTGCGACAACGATTGTGTATATAGATGATACATATGTATCTGCATTGAACTTTATGGCACCAATTTGTTGCGAATTGGAATCTTTTGTCTCGAGAACAGATTTTAGATCTTTCAGGAAAACACCTGTTTTAAAGGTTTCTAACAATCATTTTATAATATTATTTGATAAATTCTTTGTTGATAAGATCTTCAGTAGCTTGTTATTTGATTTTGCTAAAATCTTATCCAAATACAAGCAGAGAACTAATATCAGTGGCTTTCCAGACTTAAAACAACTGGTTGGTCAACGATTTACCGAACGGATATTATTCTATGACATCATGAATAGGTGTTTCTGTAGGTATGCAGACGTGATGCTATCTGGTGAGACATTGAAATCCAAAATTTCAAATGGTGAACCGGATTATTATATCCGCAAGGGATCCAGGGTTTTCATTTTTGAATTTAAGGATGTATTGCTGAATACCGACGTCAAGTATTCGAGAGATTTGCCCAAAATTGAAAATGAGCTATTGGAATTATTTGAGGAATCAACATTTGAAAAAAAAATCCGCTAAAAGTAAAAAATCAAAACCCAAAGCAATTAAGCAGCTCTTGAACGTGATTAAAGAAAAACTACCCGTTATCCATAATGAAATTGACAAAACCGATTTGAGCAAAATATCTATTTTTCCAGTAATTATCCACACCGACTCAAATTTTGACGTGGACGGTGTGAATTATATGTTTAACGAACGGTTTTTATCTTTACTCAGTCTTGCTGAGCTAGATTCTTCTCGCTATATAGTGAAGGATTTGGTCATGATAAATCTGAATAACCTTATTCAGTTAGAGGATTTGTTTTTCCATAATAAGTTAAATCTTAGTACCTGTATCAATGATTATAGGTCTTTTAGATTAAGAGTGATTCTGTAATTTCTTTTACAAAATATCTAATGAGAAAATCAGAAAAGCAAAATTTTAAATATAAAAACACTAAGTGGTTCAATGATGCGTTGCAAGTGTTGAAAAACACTTCTTTTTAATCGTTTTTGAGTATTTTTATCATTCTATAAATAAGATATGATAATGACTGTTTTTGGTTTATTAGGAATTCCATTCGTTACTGACCTATTAAAGGGTGCCGTCACTTTGGGATATCAAAAACTTAAAGATATAAACGAATTTCATAAATTTTTGGCAAGTTATGATATCGAAAAACCTAAGGATGAGGATAAATCTCTCTATATACACACTTTAATGCTCTTTGAAAGCAGAATCAATCAGAGTGATTTTTCCCATATTTTATTAAAAGAGGATTCTTTTTCTATTTTTAAAAACAGCTATATTCACAGTAAAGATAAAAACCCCTTCATTTGGCACGTCAATAACGAATTGATGAAGAGCCAAGATGGAACAACTGACGGATCTTGGAATGAACCATTAGTACAAAAAATACTGGATGACTTCTTTGCGACTTATGATATTCTGGTTAGGCAGGTGGCAACTCCCGTTCAGAGTGAAATACTTAACTCTATAGCTGATTTGAAAGAACAGTCTCATCAGCAAACTACAGTAATTTTAGAAACAATACAGGCTCTTAATGATGACAGCTCAATAGTAAAGGAGCAAATTAAGTTTGCTAATGCATTTATTGAAAAGAAGCAGTTTACTTTAGCTCTTGATTCGCTTCTCATATTAGAAAAGAATTTTCACTCTATCAGATCTGCAGACCACAAGTCAACGATTTTAACGAATATTGGTCACTCGTATTTTGAACTTGGCAAAAAAGATGAAGCTCATAATTATTTCAAGAAAGCATATGAGATTAACACTGAAAATTATGCTGCTTTATGCAATTACTCCCAAGTTCTCCTACATCAAGATGATTATGTCAATGCAAATCAACTAATTGAGAAAACAATTCAGTTGTTTGGTGAGAAAAATCCAGAGATTTGGGAAGTATACATCATTATTAAGAAACATTCGCTTCCCATAGAGGAAATCTTAAAAACGGTACCAAAAGAATTTGCGGACGAACCCAAAGTTAAAAGAGCAATGTCTCTTGCTTACAGAGATCAAAATCATTTCGAAGATTATTATCGCACCATTAAAGAGGTTTTTGAAGTCGCCTCTGACACAGAGATTATTAAAATCACCTATATCGAGAGTGTGATTCATAGGTATCAATCGGATTACAGAATATTTAATATACGAAGTATTAACAAAGAGCTAACAGAGGAAATAGAATATCATCTAAAATTGATACTCGAATTGTTGGCGTCTGAAAAAGAAGCCACTAAAAGTAAGCTTTTTTTACAACAAGCAAGAATTATTCTGCTCTACCTTCTTCGTAAAGAACAGGATGCTATAAATATTCTTGAAGAATTAGAATCTGAGTACTCTCTTGAATACCAAAAGCTGTATCGGCTTAAGGCGATGATACATTTTATCTTAAAGGATTTTGATGGTGCGCTTGCCACTCTTGACAAGTATTTCTTAATGTTCAATGAGGTTGAAGACAATCTCATGCTTATTGAAATCAGCTCACAAGCTAATAGAGTTGGTATGTTAGAAGATTATTACGAAAAGTTGATATTAAGGGAAGGGAATGTCTTTTTAAACCAAGCTACTAACTTTATTGTTGATCGATATATTAAAAACGAAGATACTGAGAAATTGGCCTATTGGCAATCCAAAATCAAGGAATATAAAGGGTTAGACTTTAGACTTATTGAGGCAAGAATTTTACTTTATTTGCAGTCTCCTGATCTTCCGGCTTTACTATCAGAATGCCACGAACAAATCAATGATGAAACCCGATTTAGTTTGATTTATCAATTGGTAGAACTATACGAAGAAACCAACTATTTTGAAAAGGGGATAGAGCTATTGGAAAAAAGAGTAATCACCTTTGATTATGATGCCTTAACCGATAATTTGATAAGGTTAATTGAAAAGAGCGGTGATTCAATTAAATTGATAGAATTATTAGGTAGACTACGAGACAGTCGAGGCGTACACCCGAAGTACACTATAATGGAGTGTAACGTGTATTCTTCAAATTATCAATATGAGAAGGCTATTTCTATCGCTGAACAATATTTAGCTGTTTATTCTGAACGGGTTGATATTAAGATTTTTATCATTTCATTATATTTCAAAACACGGAATTTTGAGCAACTGGACCGATATCTAAATTCTAAATTAGATTATGAGAGATTAAATTTTGACGACTTCAACAATTATTTGGCAATTTTAGCGTATCGAGGTCGGATGACAGATTGTATTGATATCTTATATGAATATCATAGGAAATATAACAATCCCCAATCAAACGATTTATATTTAACATTTTGTCTAAAATTTGATGTTTTTTCTCATCTTCCTACCCCTATATTAATTTCAGTGGGTACATATGTAGTACTTTATGACGGTATTCGTGAAAGAATGAATCTATTATTTGAAAACCGTAGTGTTTCAGATTTAATTCAGTCTAAAAGCGAGGTGTCAATTGAGGATGAATTATACATACTTTTAGCAGGTAAGCAATTAGGGTTTGAGCTGGTATTATCAAATAGTTTTATAGAAAAAAAGTGGACTGTAGAGTCTATAACTAATAAGTATCGCCAGCAGTTCAAACAATGTCAAGCTGATGCAAATGGCATTTTCAAAAGAGAAGGTGCCGTAAAATCTTTTCATATAGATGATCTCCTCAATTTTATCACGGCTGCCGGTTTGGAGCATAAAAGCCAAGAGAACCCATTTGATATTGCACTTTCTTACTATACCAGGGCGGAAGTAGGGATAGGGCTTCTTTCTGAGGCATTGAATGAGAACCCTATCAAAATTCGGGACATAATAAGACAAAAAGGACATAAATTGATAGCTTCTCATGGACTTTTTAAAGAGTCTATTTTGTCAGAAAAAATTGATTTTAAGAGTGAAATAGTTCTTGATGTATGCGGGGTACTTACCTTGTTTGATTTGAATTTGTTGGAAATTGTAAGTTCAAAATTCGATAAGTTAATAATAACACATACCACTTATGACTTGATTTACGATTATCTACAACAAACCATATACAACATAAAGGATGGCGAAACTTTAAATAATTCACCATTATTAGAGGCTATAGATAAATGCTTTACGATAGAAAGCCCTAATACTTTAAAAATTAATAAGAATGAAAAAGAAAAATTATATAAGGAGTTTGGAAGGTCATTTTATGATTCTGCATTGTTAGCTCAAGAAAAAGAAGCCGTATTGTTGTCTGATGATCTTGTTTTTAGAAAACAAATAACAGCATCAATGAATGTGGAATTAGTTTGGATAATACTTCTTCTAAAACACTTAAAGGAAGATAAAACTATTGAAGATGAAATATATCATGACAATTTAATTAAGCTCATCGAACATAAATATAGCTTTATATCCATCAATGAGTATACTTTACTACATTGTCTAAAAAGTAACGGGTATAAAGTTACCGACAGTTTTATAGACTTAACTAAAATGTTATCCGGTACGGTTTCTACTGCCGAAAGCGCTACACATACGATGTTCAAGTTTTTTCATTTATTAATAGTATTGCGCAATTTGGGAGCTGAGGAACTTGTAAGTATCTCTATGGTTGTATTGTGTTCATTATCAACAGAAAGAAATTTAGATGAAGTTATAGATAGTTATGAGACAATTATGGAAAAATATAATGGAATCCCGCACTTATATAAATTTTTAGAATTAATGTTGTTTAAATTTCGTCGATTGTATAATTTTTGACCAGTTCCAATAAGACCTTAATATTTACTGGCACAAACAGTATCGGATGTTTAGAAAAAGGCATATTAACTTTAAATCGTAATACCTCAAACTATTTTCTGCAAAAAATGTTACAAATGTGTTACGGAACAAAATTTTGCGATTCCAAAAAATGTTCATATAGTGCTTCTGCAAGTCGGAAACGACGATTTTGCACCGTGTAAAAAGGTACAGGCCGAAAGTCTCATAATCTTTTGGTTCCTTGTCCTAGTCGGAACCGTAGTGCACTACAAAACATCCTTACAAAAAGATTAAAGATAGTTTTTGTGTTTTTCTAAGCTGAATTTACTTCAGTAAAGCTGTGAAAAAAAATCGGATCAAGCAAAAAAATTCGTGGGAAAGTGATTTATAAAGCCTTAAATGTGCCAACAGATGATAGAATTAAAATTGAATTTTTATTTCCATTAAGGTGATTATATTACACGCTTATATGCGGCAAATTGATAGAACTCATTATCAGTTTAATGTTCATTTCGTAAGTTGGAGGCGTCTTTTTAATGTAGTAATTGAGCAACAACCTGATAACCTTCCGTTGCACTTCATCCAAAATGCTCCAGTCCTTTTCTATATAGATATCCGTTGTCTTACGCCCATTGTCAACATGGTTCAGGGCAAGGGCTACATCATCTTTGCTCATCCTAGCCTTGTTTCTAGCAAGGTTACCAAAGGTATGCCGTGCCCAATAAAAAGTAATCCCGCTTATGCCGAGCTCCTTGCATATCTGTTTCATACCATTGTTGATGGCTGCATTCAAATTCCCAATTGTTGAATACCGTTTGCTTAGGACCTCTATATATCGATCCAATATCACTTTTGCTTCTCCAATAATCT
>Ga0160445_100617_pt1 | contig 15132 bp, 14 predicted proteins | sample HID1972M_E1MG_FD_108215 | JGI IMG/M metagenome (GOLD analysis project Ga0160445, IMG submission 108215) | Enriched pill bug-associated microbial communities from UW Madison campus, WI, USA - HID1972M_E1 MG | ecosystem: Host-associated > Arthropoda: Insects > Digestive system > Unclassified ... | reverse complement strand
GCCCGTCACGGCGGCGGCGCGTTCTCCGGTAAAGATCCATCGAAGGCTGACCGTCCGGCTGCCTACGCTGGCCGTTACGTTGCCAAGAACATCGTCGCTGCCGGCCTGGCCGAGCGTTGCGAGATTCAGGTTTCCTACGCGATCGGTGTGGCTCAGCCTACTTCGATCTCGCTGAACACCTTCGGCACCGGCAAGATCAGCGACGACAAGATCGTCAAACTGGTGCGTGACGTGTTCGACCTGCGTCCATACGCAATCACCACCATGCTCGACCTGCTGCACCCGATGTACCAGGAAACTGCAGCGTACGGCCACTTCGGTCGCACGCCAGAGACCAAGACCGTTGGCGAAGACACCTTCACCACGTTCACCTGGGAAAAAACCGACCGTGCCGACGCCCTGCGCGCTGCTGCTGGTCTGTAAGACTTTCCCCGGCGGCACAAAAAGCCCCGCACGGTTCGCGCCGTGCGGGGCTTTTTTATGACTGAAATACGTTGTCGAATTCAACCCAAAACCCTGTGGGAGCCGGGCTTGCCCGCGAAGAGGCCGGCAAGATCCACATCAAATCCCGCCCAGACACACCTCGCAAAACACCCCACCTACCGAACTCACCATCGTCTTCTAACCTTCAATCATTCCCCTCGAGCAAGGACGCTCACGATGCTTGCCACGCTGCGCCTGTTATTTATTGTCCTGCTGATGCCCGCAACATTCAGCGCCCACGCCACCTGCCCGAACTGGCCCGGGCCCCAAGCCCAACGCGAAATCACCACCCTGCAAAAACAGATAAACCAATGGGACGACGCCTACCACCGCGAAGGCCGCTCACTGATTGCCGACGAACTCTACGACCAATCCGTTGCGCAACTGAACGAATGGCGGGCGTGTTTCAACCTGCCCTCGCCGCCCGATCCCTTGCGCACAGCCGCAGGCTCAGTCGCGCACCCTATCGCCCATACCGGTCTGGATAAAATCCACAAAGATGAGGCCGTGGGTGCATGGCTACATGATCGCAAGGATGTCTGGGTTCAACCCAAAGTCGACGGTGTCGCCGTGACGCTGATTTATCGCGCGGGCGTTTTGCAACAAGCCATCAGCCGTGGCGACGGGATTACCGGGCAGGACTGGACAGCCTCAGCACAAAAAATCGACGCCATCCCGCAACGCCTGTCACAACCTTTGGATTTGCTGGTGCAGGGCGAACTCTACTGGCGCTTGAACCAGCACGTGCAAGTTCGATCCGGCAGCGTTAACGCGCGCGCCACCGTCGCCGGCATGATGGGGCGAAAATCGTTGGATGCCGAGCAAGCTTCCGGGGTTGGATTGTTCGTTTGGGACTGGCCCCAAGGCCCAGCGCAATTGCCCGAGCGAATCGCCACGTTGGCGACGCTGGGTTTCGCCACAATTGAACCGTACAGCCACCCCGTCACCGATTTTGCTGCAGCGCAGAAATGGCGCGATCACTGGTATCGCTCGCCCCTGCCCTTTGCCACTGACGGCGTGGTATTGCGCCAGAGCCAACGACCACCCGCCGAGCGCTGGCAGGTGCGCGCTCCCTATTGGGCAATTGCCTGGAAGTATCCTTTTGCTCAAGCGCTGGCCGAAGTACGCAAGGTCAACTTCAAGATCGGGCGCACCGGGCGCATCACGCCGGTGCTCGAACTCAAACCCGTCATGCTCGATGACCGCGAAATCAAACGGGTCAGCGCCAGCTCATTCAAACGCTGGCAAGACCTGGACATTCGCCCCGGCGATCAAGTGGCAATCAGCCTCGCCGGCCTGACGATTCCACGGCTCGATAGCGTTGTGCTGCGCGCCACCGAACGCACAGCCCTCAACATCCCCAACGCCGATGACTTCCACGCGCTGAGCTGCTGGCAACCCACCCCCGGTTGCGAGAGCCAGTTTCTCGCGCGCTTGACCTGGCTCAGTGGCAAGCAAGGATTGGCGATGCAGAATGTCGGGCGCGGCACTTGGGAGAAACTTCTCGAAACACGCCGCGTGAACAACCTGCTGGATTGGTTAACCCTCGACGCGCCAGAGCTTGCTAACATTACCGGCTTCGGCGAGCGCAGCAGCGCGCGTTTGCTCAACAGTTTTAACAGCGCGCGCCAACGGCCGTTCGCTCAATGGCTGAAAGCTTTGGGCATGCCGCCAACCGGTCAGGCACAACTGCCTGACTCGTGGCAGGCGCTGGCACAACGTGACACCGAACAATGGCAGGCAGAAGCCGGTATCGGCCCGGGACGCGCGGCGCAATTGAGCGCATTCTTTCGCGACCCGCAAGTGCTGGCTCTGAGTGAAACCTTACAGGCCGCCGCAATCGACGGTTTCTGAACACGCAACCCCCGCAAGCCGGGAACCCAACGGCCGGCAAAGCGCTCCAACAGCGCAGTGCCCTACCGACCCGATTGCCTTTGCACATGGAGCTTTTATGAAATTTCTCGCACCGCTCGCCCTGCTGACCCTTTGCGGCGTAATGGCCGCCCCCGTGATGGCCGACGAAGATGCCCCGGGCCTGACCGGTTGCGCTGCTAAAAAGCAGGGCATCATGAACCAGATCGAACAAGCCAAATCCCGTGGCAATGCCGATCAACAGGCCGGTCTGGAAACTGCACTGAATGAAGTGACCAAGAACTGCACCGACGCTGGCCTGAAAAAAGAGCGCGAAAATAAAGTGCTCGAAGCCAAACACGAAGTGAGCCAGCGCCAGGCTGATCTCGACAAGGCGATGAAGAAAGGCGATCCGGAAAAGATCAACAAGCGCAAAGACAAACTCGCCGAGTCGCGCAAAGAACTGCAAGACGCGCTGGATGAAATCGATAAGTAATTGATGGCCTTGTGGCGAGGGGATTTATCCCCGATGGGCTGCGAAGCGGCCCCAAGTCCATTCAACTCCGCTGTAACAGAAATACTTGGTTGAATGAATTTGCGACGGCTACGCCGCCGATCGGGGATAAATCCCCTCGCCACAGGGTTACTCAGCAGTATTGAAGATCAATGATCCCGAAACTGTTTATGGCAAGCGCTGCAGGCGTCTTCAACCTTCTGCACCGCAGGCCCGAGATTGCTGGCCTTGTACGGTTGAACCTGACTGGCGACCACCAATTCACCGGTGGCCGCTTCCAGCTTGCGGGCCATTTCCTGAAACTGCGCCTGTTTTTGCCAGACATCGTCCTTGGCGCTGGTGTGATCTTCTTCGCGCACCTGCGGGAAATGCTTCCACGGCTCATGGGACAGCGCATCGAGTTTGACCGCGCCTTCGGCGAATTTCGGCCCGTCGAACGGAATGCGTCCGCGCAACATGCCACCGAGGTCTTCGCCGGTTTTGAGCATTTGTTTGAAGATTGCCTTGCGTTGACCCAGTGGAGAGTTCGGATCGACACCGCCGCAGGCGGACAAGGTCAGACAGGCCAGCAATACAACAGAAAGTCTTTTAAGAGTCATGGTGGCTTCAGGTCACGGAATCGGCGGCCAGTATCCCCGCGTCACCGACAAACACCAATAGCCCTATTAAAATTAAGGGTTGTCTGAACGCATGGAGCATTCGGGCGACCGGCACAGGAATTACTCCATGAACAGCCGCTTCAAGGCCTGGCGTCACCCACTGATCGCAACCCTTCCGCTGCTGGCGATCCTCGCCGGCTGCACCGGTGGTGAGACTGCCAAGCCGAAAACCCACGCACTGGCCACTTACTCCAGCGCCACGTGGGAAGCACTGCCGGTTGTGTCCGACAGCGATCTGGTGGCAGGTTTCGGTTCGTGGCGCAGCGCCTGCACCCGGCTCAAGGCTGATACGGTCTGGGGCCCGACCTGCGCAGCGGCAGCCAATGTGCCGCAGAATGCCGACGAGATTCGCGCCTTTCTCAAACAGAACCTCGATGTCTTCGGCCTGCGCGCTGAAAACGACAATCCCAACGGCTTGATCACCGGCTACTACGAACCGGTCTACCCCGGCAGCTTGACTCCAACCGACGTAGCGAATGTCCCGGTGTACGGCGTGCCCGAAGACATGATCATCGTCTCGCTCGACAGCATCTATCCGGAATTGAAGGGTAAACGCCTGCGCGGTCGTCTCGAAGGTCGCGTGCTCAAACCTTACGACGACGCCGCGACCATCGAAGCCAAAGGTGTGAAAGCCCCCGTGGTGGCCTACCTCACCGATCCGATGAACCTGCAATTCCTGCAAATTCAGGGTTCCGGTCGCATCCAGACTCAGGACGGAAAACAGCTGCGCATTGCTTACGCCGATCAGAACGGTCATCCGTACCGACCGATTGGTCGTTGGCTGGTCGAGCAAGGCGAGTTGAAGAAAGAAGACGTGACCATGAGCGCGATCAGCAATTGGGCCAAGGCCAACCCGGCGCGCATCCCGGAATTGCTGGGCAGCAACCCGAGCTATGTTTTTTTCACCCGTAACCCGGACAGCAACGAAGGCCCGCGCGGTTCGCTGAACGTGCCGTTGACGGCTGGCTATAGCGCGGCGGTGGATCGCAAGGTGATTCCATTGGGCAGTCTGTTGTGGCTGTCGACCACCCGCCCGGATGGCACCGCATTGGTTCGCCCGGTCGCGGCGCAGGACACCGGCGGCGCGATTGCTGGCGAGGTGCGTGCGGATTTGTTCTGGGGCACAGGCGATGCGGCCGGGCAACTGGCCGGGGACATGAAACAGCAGGGGCAAATCTGGATGCTCTGGCCAAAAGGCGCGCCGCTGCCGCAAGTGCCGCAGGTGGCGGATACAGAGAAGAAGTAACCCTTAGGATCTTTGTCGTTTGAACAATGGCTTTCGCGAGCAGGCTCGCTCCCACAGTTGGAATGCACATCCATGTGGGAGCGAGCCTGCTCGCGAAGAGGCCATCAGCAACATCGATAATCAAACAGATACAAAGAAGAACGAAGCTATCAACCCCATCCCCACAAACCACACCAGCGAGCGCAAGATCGCCCAGTCCGCCAGATAGCAAATGATGTACAGCAGGCGACTGGTGATAAACATCACCGCCAGCACATTCACTGTCACCAACTGCGCAGTCCCCACCAGATGCGCGACGAGCACCGCCGCGGCAAACGCCGGCATCACTTCAAAGCTGTTCAATTGCGCCGCATGCGCCCGCCGAGCCACACCATTCAGGCTTTCGAGAAAGTCGCGCGGATCATGATTGTCACTCAGCCGATAGCCGCCAACAGCCTTGGCCACGCCTGTGCAGACATACGGCAAAAATATCGCGATCAACACACACCACAGAGCCACCGTCATAACGCCGTCCTTTTTTCGAGTTATAGAATTCGCGGGCTGTCAGAACTTCATGATCAGCATGCCAATCAGCACCAGCCCACAGGCTAAGAGCCGCGGTCGGCCGAAAGGTTCTTTGAGGTAGCGCATACCGAACAGCACCACCAGGATCACGCTGATCTCACGCAACGCCGCCGCTTCGGCAATCGAGCCCAATTGCATTGCCCACAGCACCAGAGCGTAGCTGGCCAACACGCAGAAGCCCACCGCCAGACCGAGCTTCCATTGCTCGCGCCAGAACAGCATGAACGCCGGACGCTTGGCGACCCACGCCAGCAACGGAAACGGCCAGGCGCTGAGCAGCGTGACCCAGACCAGATAATCCAGCGGATGCGACCAGCGCCGCAGCGCCTGGCCATCGATGTAGGTGTAGCAACCGATGCACAGGCCAATCAGCGCCACCACGGGCAGCATCGACCACGGCAAGTGCTTGCCACCACCGCCCTGCCAAAGCAGGCAGGCCATACCCACCGGAATCAGCATGATCCCGAAGATCTGCTGGGTGGTGAGCACCTCACCGGCGAAGATCAGGGTCAGCGCCAGCACCACCAGCGGCGACAGTCCGCGCATCAGTGGATAGACCAGCCCCAGATCGCCCACCCGATACGCTTGAATCAACAAATAGCGATAGAGCAGTTCAAACGCCGCCGACGCCAGAATCCATGGCCAGATTTCCATGGGCGGCAGGCTCACAAACGGAAACGCGATGGCGACGACCAGCAGCGCCACGGTGTCCATGCACGCCACCACCAGCAGCCGCTCGGCGCTGAATTTGATCAACGTATTCCACGTCGCATGCAACAGCGCCGCCATCAATACCAAACCCGTCGCCAGCACGTCTTACTCCTTATTTTTATAATTCCCGTGTAGGAGCTGCCGCAGGCTGCGATCTTTTGATCCTGATTTTTCAGAGCAAGATCAAAAGATCGCAGCCTTCGGCAGCTCCTACAGTGAAAATCGATAATTCGAATAGTCAGATTATTGATTCGCGATGTGTCAGCAGCTGTTTATACTGCAAGCGACCACGCCGCACTCAGTTGCGCACAGAAAAATTCCAATAATTCCCGCCTGCACCGCCTCTCTCCGAGAACGGTCGATGGCCTGCGTACGCCTGATCACAGCGTCAAGACTACCGACAGAGACCTTGCGCATGCCACTCGCTTTGCTTGCCCTCGCTGTTGCCGCATTCGGCATCGGCACCACTGAATTCGTCATCATGGGCCTGCTGCCCGACGTCGCCCGCGACCTCGCCGTGAGCATTCCCCACGCTGGTTTGTTGATCACCGGGTACGCGCTGGGCGTGGTTTTCGGCGCGCCGATCCTGGCGATCGGCACCGCCAACATGCCGCGCAAAGCGACGCTGCTGGGCATGACGCTGATGTTCATCCTCGGCAACATCCTCTGCGCCCTCGCCCCGAACTACGCGACGCTGATGGCTGCACGCGTGGTCACGGCGCTGTGCCACGGTGCGTTTTTCGGCATCGGCTCGGTGGTTGCCGCCGGGCTCGTTGCGCCGAACAAACGTGCGCAAGCAATTGCGATGATGTTCACCGGCCTGACTTTGGCCAACGTCCTCGGCGTGCCATTGGGCACAGCGCTCGGTCAGTACGCCGGGTGGCGTTCGACGTTCTGGGCGGTGTCGGTGATCGGCGTCATCGCCGCCCTCGCGCAGTGGTTCTGGCTGCCGAAACACATCCCGATGGACAAGGCCAACCTCGCCAGCGAGTTCAAAGTGCTGGGCAAGGTCAATGTGCTGCTGGCGCTGGGCATGAGCGTGCTGGCCTCGACCAGTCTGTTCAGCGTGTTCACCTACATCGCGCCGATCCTGCAGGACATCACCGGCGTCAGCCCGCACGGCGTGACCGTGATGTTGCTGTTGTTCGGCGTGGGTTTGACCGGCGGCAGCATGCTCGGTGGACGTCTGGCCGATAGCCGTTTGCTGCCTTCACTGGTCGGTGTGGCATTGGCGGTTGTGGTGATTCTCGCGGCGTTCAGTCAGACCAGTCGTTCGGTGGTACCGGCGGCGATCACGCTGGTGCTGTGGGGGATATTCGCTTTTGCGCTGTGCCCGATTTTGCAGTTGCTGATTATTGATCAGGCGCATGAAGCGCCGAATCTGGGTTCGACGTTGAACCAGAGTGCCTTCAATCTGGGTAACGCGGCGGGCGCGTGGATCGGCGGGCTGGTGGTGGCCAGCGGTGCGGATCTGGCGGATCTGCCGTGGACGGGGGCGCTGGTCGGCGGGTTGACGGTGCTGACGGCGCTTTTGTTTATTTATCTGCAACGTCGAGGGGCGGTTGCGGTCAATGTGTCCGGCTAGCCCTCACCCTGACCCTCTCCCGGAGGGAGAGGGAACAAATTGGGGGATGCTTCAGAAGTACACCGACCTGAACGCACATTGCCGAATCCATAATCGACTCGGTTATTCAGGTCGATGCATGCCACAAGACAATAAGATCGGCTCCCTCTCCCTCCGGGAGAGGGCTGGGGTGAGGGAAGCTTGTGCCCTCAGCCACTGTCACCCCATCAAACCCTTGCGCCCAAGCATGGCCGCACCTCAAAAACCCCTCCATCCAAAGGACCCCGGATGCTTGAACTTGTCGCCGCTTTCATCTGCCTCACCACCCTCCTCACCTTCGTCAACTTCCGCTTCATCGGACTGCCGCCGACCATCGGCGTGATGGTCACTGCGCTGCTGTTCTCGCTGATCCTGCAAGGCCTGAGCGTACTCGGCTATCCCGGTCTTGAAGAACGCGTGCAGCAACTGATCCGCCAGATCGACTTCGGCGATCTGCTGATGAACTGGATGCTCTCGTTCCTGCTGTTCGCCGGCGCCTTGCACGTCAACCTCAACGACTTGCGCAGCTACCGCTGGCCGATTGGCCTGCTGGCGACCTTCGGTGTGTTGATCGCCACCACGGTGATCGGCAGCCTCGCCTTTTACATCTTTGCCCTGTTCGGCTGGCACGTGAGTTTCCTTTACTGCCTGCTGTTCGGCGCGCTGATTTCGCCGACCGACCCCATCGCGGTGCTCGGCGTGTTGCGTACCGCCAACGCCTCGAAACCACTGAAAACCACCATCGTCGGCGAGTCGCTGTTCAACGATGGCACGGCGGTTGTGGTGTTCACCGTGTTGCTCGGCATCGCCCAACTCGGCGAAACCCCGACCGTCAGCGCCACGGCCATGCTGTTCGTTCACGAAGCGATTGGCGGTGTGCTGTTCGGCGGGCTGATCGGTTACCTGGTCTATCGGATGATCAAAAGCATCGAGCAGCACCAGATCACCGTGATGCTGACGCTGGCGCTGGTCATCGGCGGTTCGGCGATGGCCACCGAGATTCATGTGTCAGCGCCGATCGCGATGGTGGTCGCCGGTCTGATCATCGGCAACGTCGGGCGCAATCTGGCGATGAACGAAATGACTCGTCGTTATCTCGACGGTTTCTGGGAATTGCTCGATGACATGCTCAACGCGCTGCTGTTCGCGCTGATCGGCATGGAGCTGTTGCTGCTGCCGTTCAACTGGTTGCACATGGCCGCAGCCGGTGTGTTGGCGGTGGCGATTCTGTTGTCGCGTCTGCTCACCGTCGCGCCGGCGATTCTGCTGCTACGGCGCTGGCGCACAGTGCCCGCCGGCACCATCCGCATTCTGACCTGGGGTGGTTTGCGCGGCGGTGTTTCGGTGGCACTGGCGCTGGCCCTGCCGCTGGGGCCGGAGCGCGATTTGCTGCTGAGCATCACCTACATCGTGGTGCTGTCGTCGATCCTGCTGCAGGGCCTGACCATCGGCAAACTGGTCAAGCATGCGACGCGCAATGAGCCGAAAGCGGCGACTGAATCTGCGCACTGACGCATCACTGTGGCGCCGCCTGGCGGGCAGTGCTCAGCACTGCCTCAACCTGCCCGGCAGCGTGTAACAGATGACTGTCGGCTCTGAACGCGCCAATCATTTGCAGGCCAATGGGCAACGCCCCGGTCTTGCGGACGAGCGGAATGTTGATTTGCGGCAAGCCAAACGCCATCCAGAACTTGCTGAAATCGGATGGCCCCGTCGCGCCAAGCCCCAACGGCGCGACGATACCGCAGCTCGCACCCAGCACCGCGTCGAACGGTTGGAATATCAGCTCCAACACCGCGGCTAACGTTGCCAAGCGCTTCTTCGCGGCTGACTCTTGCGCCCACGTCGTCAGACGGGCGCGCTCGATCATCGCCAATAATTCCTCACTGAGTTGGTCAGGGTGCGCTTGCAGCTCTTTGGCCAGTGATCGAGCGCCCTCGCAATCGTTGATCAACAGATGATCATCGAATACCGACGCAAACGCCTCAGGCAACACCACCTCAATGACTTGATGGCCCGCCATTCGCAAATCCTCTACCGCGGCTTCCAGTGCTGCGGCCACCTCTTCATCAACCTGATCCCAACGCGCCGTACGACAGAAGCCGAACGTGCAAACGCTCTGTTCATGAGCAAGCGTCGGGAGACCGGGGATCAAGACTTGCGCCATCAGCTCGAGATCGCGCACCGAGCGGCCATACCAACCCACCGTGTCGAAACTCGGCGCCAATGGCTTTACCCCTTCCAGCGAAACCAGCCCGTACGAAGGTTTGAACGCATACAGACCGCAGTAGGATGCTGGCTTGATCAACGACCCGGCGGTCTGCGTGCCCAACGCGAGCGGAAAAAAACCGGCCGCCATCCCCGCTGCCGAGCCGGCACTGGAGCTTCCGGGCGTTCTGTCGAGATCATGCGGATTGCGAGTTGGCCCGGTGTGCATGTAAGCGAATTCGGTGGTGTGGGTCTTGCCCATGATCACCGCCCCGGCCTGGCGCAGCAGTGCGACGACATGGGCATCACGCGAAGGACGATTGTGCTCGTAGATCGGCGAGTAGAAACGGGTCGGATGATCCACGGTGTCATAAATGTCTTTGACGCCCACGGGCACACCCGCCAGCAAGCCTTTTGCATCGCTGTTTTTCAGGTGCCGAGCCTGGCTGCGAACTGCGTCCGGGTCGAACGAAACAAACGCTTTTATGCTCGACTCCTGCGCTTCGACACGGTCAAGGAAATGCTCGGCGACGGTCTCTGCGCTTACGGCCTGCGAACGAACCCGCTCAGCAATGGCGGTGGCATCAGCCTGATCAAAATTGTGCATAAACACCCTGCAAGTCAGTGAAGCCCTTTATCTCAATCGGATTTCCGGCAGGATCCAGAAAAAACATCGTGGCTTGCTCACCGGGCTCTCCGGGAAAGCGAATGTGTGGACGAAGCACAAATTGCACCTGGCCATCGATCAAGCGCTCCTTCAACGCAACCCAGTCCGACATCTCGAGGATCACGCCGAGATGGGGCATCGGCACGTCATGCTCGCCGACTTTCCCGGTGTTGCTGACCGCAAAGGGTTCGCCCAAGTGCAACGACAATTGATGGCCGAAAAAATCGAAATCGACCCACGTCTCGGTACTGCGACCTTCTTTACACCCCAGCAAACCTCCATAAAAATCGCGGGAAACCTGCAAATCGCGGACGTGCATAGCGAGATGAAAAATCGACTGCATAAAGAACTCCTGACGATCACCGGACGATGGAAACAGCGGAATGCTTGAAGACTGTGCGGTTTGGATCAAAAGAGATAGCCTGTAATTCTTACTGCTATCGAAAGCATTTCTTATGGACACGCGATATTTAAAGAGCCTGATCACCGTCGTCGAATGCGGCTCGATCGCCCATGCTGCGCGAATTGAAGGACTGACGGCCGCCGCAATCAGTCAGCGCATTCTCGCGCTCGAACGGCAGCTCGGCTTTGAGTTGTTATCCCGCGTCGGGCATGCCGCCAAGCCGAGTCAGGCCTGTCTCGGTCTGTTGCCCAGAGCCAGACGTATCGTTCGTGAAGTGGCCTTATTGGCGGGAGACGCTGACGGCGCGGGGCTGACCGGACAGTTGCGAATCGGCGCGATTTCCACGGTTCTGACCGGGCTGATGCCGGAAGCATTGCGCGCGCTGACCGTGTCGGCGCCGGGTTTGACGCCGGTGATCGTGCCGGGAACATCGCGATCGCTGTATCAGGCACTTCTTTCAGGCGAGGTGGACGCGGCGATCCTCGTCGCTCCGCCGTTCGAATTGCCCAAAGCCCTGCAAGCGGTGTCCCTGCGCAAGGAACCGCTGGTGTTTCTGTCGAAAGAAAAGTCCTCGATCAGCATTCCTGCGCAACTCATGAGCCAGCCTTACATCCGCTACGACCCGGACGCTTGGGGCGGACGCTACGCCGAGCAATATCTGGCGGATCAAGGATTGAAGCCGACACCGATGGTCGATCTGGATGCGCTGGAGACCATTGCCATGCTGGTGACGGGCGGCATGGGTGTGAGCCTCGTGCCCTATTGGTCCGGTTTTGAGCAATGGGGCCATCAATGCGCAGTGAGCCAGATTGGCAATGATCGCTATGACCGCGAGATCGCGCTGATCAGCCCGGCCCAAACCGATCGGCCAAACATGATCAGCGCTTTGTGCGCGGCACTTTCAACGACCACGCCTCATCGCTCGGAATCCTTTTTCGACTCGCCTTGATCCTCATCAGGGCCGCTGGATTTCGGCGTCCCGCTCTCACTGCGAATCTGCGCGTGGCTGATCAACGCGAAGATGAAACTGCCACCGATGATATTCCCCGCCAGCGTCGGCCCGGCGAAGACCATCCAGAAATCGCTCCACGGCAATTCGCCGGCAAACACCAGGTACGAGACTTCCGCCGAACCGACGACGATGTGGGTGAAGTCGCCGAGCGCCATGAGGTAGGTGATGAGGATGATGATCCACATCTTCGCGCTCTCCATGGACGGGATCATCCAGACCATGGTGGCGATCATCCAGCCGGAGACGATGCCTTTGGCGAACATCTGGCTGGCGTGGTTTTCCATTACCTTGCGGCCGATTTCGAGGAAGGCGTGATCGGTCTTGGTGTCGAAGATCGGCAGTTCGAGCATCACGTACGCCACCAGAATCGTACCGCAGAGGTTGCCGACCAGCACCACCGTCCACAGACGAATCAGCCGGCCGAAGTTTTGAAGGGTCGGTTTGGTCATGACCGGCAGCACGGCGGTCAGGGTATTTTCGGTGAACAGTTGCTGGCGGGCGAGGATCACCGCGAGGAAACCGGCGCAGTAGCCGAAACTGGCAATCACTTTGAATTCGTCACCGTCGGGCAGGCGCGAGTTGAGCAGGCCCATGCCCATCAACGACAGGCCCATGGTCAACCCGGCCGCCAGCGCCGACCACCAGAGTGCGGCGATGCTGCGCTCCAGTTCCTGATCGCCTTGCGAGCGGATGATTTCATGCAGAACGGCCGCGCGGGGCGGCTGGTTTTTCTCGACTTCGTGCTGTTCTTTGGCCGAGAGATCGGGGGTCTTGCCGTCGGTAGGGGTGGTCATGGCGTGGGAACCGTGGGGGGTGGTGTTTAGCTACGACCCTCGCGGCTTGGAATACGTTCTGTAGGCGCCACGCAAATCCTTTGTCGGACATGTAGGAGCTGCCGAAGGCTGCGATCTTTTGATTTTGATTTTTTAGAAACAAGATCAAAAGATCGCAGCCTTCGGCAGCTCCTACGGGGCTCGCATTACTCGCTGACTAATTCATCTTCCTGGAACTGGTCTTTCACATATTTGATTTCAGTGCGGCCATGCGGTGCCGGCAAGCCGTCTTCACCGAGGTTCACAAACACCATCTTCTCAACCGTCAGAATGCTCTTGCGGGTGATCTTGTTGCGCACTTCGCAGGTCAGGGTGATCGAAGTGCGACCGAACTCGGTGGCGGTGATGCCCAGTTCGATGATGTCGCCCTGGCGCGAGGCGCTGACAAAATTGATTTCGGAAATGTACTTGGTCACCACGCGCTGATTGCCCAACTGCACGATCGCGTAAATCGCCGCTTCTTCGTCGATCCAGCGCAACAGACTGCCACCGAACAGGGTGCCGTTGGGGTTGAGGTCTTCGGGTTTTACCCATTTGCGGGTGTGGAAATTCATGGGGGACGGACTCCGAGGTGTTTGGGCATTAGGTTTACTCCCCCAGCTTTAAGTTGCAAGCGACAAGCTGCAAGTAAAAGCCGAGCCGCTGTTACTTGTCGCTTGCGGCTTGCCACTCGCAGCTCAAAGAAAGCTATAATCGCCACCGTTTCAAAACGGTCATCTTCAATTGATACCGTTTTCCCGCCACCTGTCCGAGGGGCGCTGCAGCAGGTTCAACCTGTCAGGCTCGGATGGGGCGTTGACCGGCCTGAGGCTGGACACTAAACGCACAACGGCGCCCATTCGCATACATTACGAATGGAGGCTCTTCATGAGCGCTGTTATCACGCCTGCAGATTTTAACGATTACAAAGTTGCCGACATGTCCCTGGCTGCCTGGGGCCGTCGCGAAACCATCATCGCCGAATCGGAAATGCCGGCTCTGATGGGTCTGCGTCGCAAGTACTCCGGCGAACAGCCGTTGAAAGGCGCCAAGATCCTCGGCTGCATCCACATGACCATTCAGACTGCCGTGCTGATCGAAACCCTGGTTGCCCTGGGTGCCGAAGTACGCTGGTCGTCGTGCAACATTTTCTCGACTCAGGATCAGGCTGCTGCCGCTATCGCTGCTGCCGGCATCCCGGTTTTCGCCTGGAAAGGCGAAACTGAAGAAGAGTACGAGTGGTGCCTGGAACAAACCATCCTCAAGGATGGCCAGCCATGGGACGCCAACATGATCCTCGACGACGGCGGCGACCTGACTCAGCTGCTGCACGACAAGTACCCACAAGTACTGGATCGCGTACACGGCGTGACCGAAGAAACCACCACCGGCGTACACCGTCTGCTGGACATGCTGGCCAAGGGCGAACTGCGCATCCCGGCCATCAACGTCAACGACTCGGTGACCAAGTCCAAGAACGACAACAAGTACGGCTGCCGTCACAGCCTGAACGACGCGATCAAGCGCGGTACCGACCACCTGCTGTCCGGCAAGCAAGCGCTGGTCATCGGTTACGGTGACGTGGGCAAGGGCTCCGCGCAGTCCCTGCGTCAGGAAGGCATGATCGTTAAGGTTTCCGAAGTTGACCCGATCTGCGCCATGCAAGCGTGCATGGACGGTTTCGAACTGGTTTCGCCGTTCATCGACGGTATCAACGACGGTTCCGAAGCGAGCATCGACAAAGCACTGCTGGGCAAGATCGACCTGATCGTGACCACCACCGGTAACGTCAATGTCTGCGACTCGAACATGCTCAAAGCTCTGAAGAAGCGCGCCGTTGTCTGCAACATTGGTCACTTCGACAACGAAATCGACACCGCTTTCATGCGCAAGAACTGGGCATGGGAAGAAGTGAAGCCGCAGGTGCACAAGATCCACCGCACAGGCGCCGGTCAATTCGACGCGCAGAACGACGACTACCTGATCCTGCTGGCTGAAGGCCGTCTGGTGAACCTGGGCAACGCCACCGGTCACCCAAGCCGCATCATGGACGGTTCCTTCGCTAACCAGGTGCTGGCTCAGATCTTCCTGTACGGCCAGAAATACGCCGACCTGAGCCCAGCTCAGAAAGCCGAGCGCCTGACCGTCGAAGTTCTGCCCAAGAAGCTGGACGAAGAAGTGGCTCTGGAAATGGTACGTGGCTTCGGCGGCGTCGTGACCAAGCTGACCAAGACCCAGGCCGACTACATCGGCGTGACCGTCGAAGGCCCGTTCAAGCCGCACGCTTACCGCTACTGATACGTGCACAGGAACGCGCGCCTGCGGTTACGGGCACGCCGTTCCTTCACGAACGGCCGCAGCCTGTAGGAGCCGGCTTGCTGGCGAACGCGTCAGATCAG
>Ga0160445_100616_pt1 | contig 15171 bp, 15 predicted proteins | sample HID1972M_E1MG_FD_108215 | JGI IMG/M metagenome (GOLD analysis project Ga0160445, IMG submission 108215) | Enriched pill bug-associated microbial communities from UW Madison campus, WI, USA - HID1972M_E1 MG | ecosystem: Host-associated > Arthropoda: Insects > Digestive system > Unclassified ... | reverse complement strand
TATATTTGACATCGATATTGGTTTGTTTTGCAACTTCAAGATACTGAATTTCAGTATCTTGACCAATATCTTTTCGTTTATTACTAACCTTTTTTCAACTAATTCTTTTCACCCAACGGGTTTATTATTAATATAATTATAAATTTAAAACGCAATATCATGGCCAGTAATGAATTATTCCCAACAGCTAATTGCAATGTGCAGGTACAGCTGTTGCCCATTCTGCATTGACAATAGATGAAATGGTAGATGAAAAATAGTCTTAAGTAGAAAACTTTTTAAAAGCTGCTGCTAACTTGGTGTCATATTGATTAGCTTTATAGCCTGTGCCATTATAACGTAAAGCAAATTCAGCCCATTGGTACTGTTTTAAATACTTTAATAAATTGTTTACTTTAACGAATTTTCCAAAAGCATGCAATTGCATCCCTTCATTTTCTTTCATCTCAGCAACAAATTGTAGAATATCGTCATAACCAAGAGATTTAAAATGAAATCCCATTATTTGAAATAAGCCATAAGATGCAGATGCATAAGCTGCTTCAGCTACGTCAGCTTCCGAACTTATAGAAAGGGCCATTTCCATTCTGTCCCATTCTCTTTTGTCTCCATAATAGTACTTTTTAGTCCAACTAGGATAAAGTACATTTTCGAATCCTTTTTGCATAACGGCGGGATTATAACCGCGTTGTTGTAATTGTTTCCAAAAAACATGCCCCTCGAATAATATTTTAGGCCGTCCATCAATAAAAAATCCGCGCCCGCTACTCTCCACTGAATTTATAGCTTTTATTATTGCCGGTTCAATTTGAAGCTGCTCGGCAAGAGAAAGGATATCCGATTCTTTTAAGAACTTATTCTGCATTTTCGTCAAGTCAATGGGAGATTTATTAATTAACGTTGTCCATGACTTTGTATAGATAATACCATCTACAACAAGGTTGTTTTTACGTTGAAAATCCCTTACGGATTGATCGGTCACTTGCCCAAAAAATCCGGTGGTTGGAATGTTATATCCAATTTCGTTTAATAATTCCTGCAGCATTTTCACTGCGTCATTGCGGGAGTTTAGTTTGAGAAGTTGCATTTTTGAAATTTCGGGAGTTATATATCATTAGTCGTTTTCCATTTAGTCTTAAGCTAAGTTATACAGCTTTTGGTTCTCTATTAGAGTTTTTCCTGGCTTTTATCACAACCTAATAGTGCTATCGTTACACCCCATTTTCCTGCAAGCTATATATATAATATATCCTGCGGCTAATAAACTTATTTTGTCATCTGTATATACAACCGATCTCAAATCAACAATAGAACCTGAAGTATAATTATAATCTTTAATTTTATTCAAAATATAATTCTCCAGTTCTTTTTGAATAAATGTTAAAGCTGTCCGAATCATTTTAATTTAAATTAATTGGATGCTTTTCAGCAAGTTGGATGCTTAAAATATTTACTATTCTAATAAATAAAAAAAGAGATTAGGCTTGGAGTATAAACCTTTTTCAAGAAGGTTTAATTGGTTAACAGTTTAGAACGATTCGTAATAGCTTGTCATATCGACTACAAGATATAAATATTTTTTAATTATTTATAAATATTTTTTTAAAAAATTAGCGTCTGATTTATTTGCTGTTCCTTGGATAGGGGAAAAATTTGTAATATAGATAAAAGGGTAACGATTTGATAGAAAAATGCATACAACTATTGTTTATTAAGAAGCGGCAATAACGAAAAGTAGTGTTTCTAGCTTAGGTGTTTAGTTTGAAACATTAGTTATTTATTTTTGTTTTAAGCATATAAGTGATCAGGTTTAATTGCCTCGTAGTACTCACATATAGAAACACGTGAGAAATAAATATTTTAATAATAGTAGTGGTTTCTTAATTATGAAAGATTCTTTTAAAATAGGTGACCATGTGAAATGGAATTCGGAAGCAGGAAATGTAACTGGCAAAATTGTTAAAGTTCATAAGAAAGATTTCGATTATAAAGGTTATACTCATCATGCAAGTAAAGATGAACCTCAATATGAAATCAAAAGTGATAAGAGCGACCATATTGCAGCTCATAAAGGATCAGCACTTTTAAAGCTCTAAAATGAAAGATCCTATTTTATCGGTACTTCCTTCTGTTGAAGAACTGCTTAATTCTTTAGCTAATTTTTTGGTTGATATAGCAAATAAAACAATTCGCGAAAAAGGAGAATTTACCTTTGTGCTTTCTGGAGGTAACTCTCCTAAGAAATTGTATAAGCTATTAGCTTCTTCTGCTTACAGAAATAAGATAGATTGGACAAAAGTATTTTTTTTCTTTGGAGATGAACGCTATGTGCCTTTTGATGATCCCGAAAATAATGCGTTGATGGCAAAAGAAACATTGTTCGATCCTTTACAAATTCCGAAACTAAATGTTTTTAGTATAAATACTTCATTTCTTCCGGAAAAGTCAGCACAAAATTATTTAGACATGCTGGACTTGCACTTTCAGGGAAAGCCTATGCAATTTGATTTAATCCTTCTTGGTTTAGGCGATAATGTTCATACTGCATCCCTGTTTCCCTATACAGCAGTATTGTCGGAGGAAAAGGCATTGGTGAAGGCAGTTTTTATCAATGAATTAAACGCATACCGTATAACCTTTACAGCTCCATTAATAAACAAGGCAAATAATATTGTATTTTTAGTTTATGGAAAGGACAAAGCTGAGGCAGTAAAACATGTCTTTGGAGAAGTGCATGATATTGAGAAATACCCTGCTCAGCTAATCCATTCTAATCGTGGTACAGTTCATTGGTTTTTAGACGAAAAAGCCGCATTTTTTTTACATTAAACTTTTTTTACACCGACTTTATGACCAATTAAGACGAAAAAACAACCTTTTTTTAATATAAAATCTCTTTAACTTTGTAATAGAAAGATTGATGCCGCGTAGCACTCATTAATAACATTAAAGCAAGCAAACTTAATATTAATAATTTATTCTTATGAAAAAGTATTTTGTTTCAAACTCTACGGAGTCTATTCGTATGTTTAAGAGCGATCTTTTAGAAAGTGTATCAAAGGTTCATTTCTCTGTGCCATTATTTGTATATATCCCTGTTATCTTTTATTTAAGTTGGAAAGCTTTAGCAGTGAATGATATGAGCTTGATTCATTTTATAGGATGGCTTGTGTTTGGACTGTTTGTGTGGACTATTACAGAATATATTTTACATCGGTTTGTTTTCCATTTTGAGCCGAAATCTGAATGGGGAAAAAAGATTCACTTTATTTTCCACGGAGTGCATCATGATTATCCAAGAGATGCTAAACGGTTGGTAATGCCACCCTCAGCAAGCATACCCATGGCTTTGGCGTTTTATTATCTATTTGAGTGGATGCTTCCCTTGGGCGCAAACTACGCATTTTACCCAGGTTTTATTGGAGGTTACTTGATTTATGATATGACTCATTATGCTTTACACCATGTTAATTTTAAAAGCTCATTCTGGAAAAAATTGAAACGGCATCATATGTTACATCACTATTCTGATCCTACTAAAGGATACGGAGTTAGCTCTGCGATTTGGGATAAAGTACTTGAGTCAGACTTTGCAGAAACAAAGCAAAGAAGTTTAAAATAGATTAACTTTTACCACTTGCGGTTAAAAAGATCCAATTTGTAAAGCATAGCAATAGAATGCTAATAAAACGACTTTTTATGATTATGAAATGAATTGTGGACTTATTGACCAATAAATCCGATTATTAAACCTTTTTATGCTTCTTGCATTGGATTACATTTGCAGATGTTTTCTAGTTGCTCCACAAATATTATATGGCTTATCTATTAACTTCTTCTTTAAAATCATATATGAAAAGTATTATATATGAAAAGTAAAGGATTGTTTGTTAATTGCAAGTTTATGCTGAATTCTTAAGGCAAAAATTGGCATGGAGTTAAATTAAAATTAAATTAGGGGCAAATTAAATTAATAATAAAGAATTAATAAAAAATGAAAAGACAAATTCAACCAGCAGAGGGTAAACTAGGAATTTTATTACCTGGTCTTGGAGCTGTTGCTACAACAATGATTGCAGGCGTAGAAGCTATTAAAAAAGGTATTTCTAAGCCAATCGGATCTTTGACGCAAATGGGAAATATCCGATTGGGGAAAAGAACTGAGAACCGTTTTCCCAAGGTAAAAGATTTCGTACCACTGGCTGATTTGAATGATATTGTTTTTGGTGGATGGGACGTTTATGAAGATAACGTTTTTGATGCTGCCATGAATGCAAAAGTTATTGATGCTAATATCTTAAGAGAAGTACGTACAGAATTAGAAGCAATTAAGCCAATGAAGGCTGCTTTTGATAAAAATTACGTAAAAAATTTGGTTGGAACTCATATTAAAGAAGCTGCAAACAAGTATGAGCTTGCATTAGAAGTAATTGAAGATATAAAGAATTTCCAGAAAGACAATAATTGTAGCCGTGCAGTTATGGTATGGTGTGGCTCTACGGAGATATACCTGGAAGTTTCAGACGTTCATAAAACCATAGAAGCCTTTGAACAAGGATTAAAAGATAATGATCCTTTAATTGCACCAAGTATGATCTATACTTATGCAGCATTAAAAACTGGTGTTCCTTTTGCAAACGGAGCTCCAAATCTAAGTTGTGATATCCCCGCTTTAATTCAACTTTCAAAAGAGACAGGAACTCCAATTGCCGGTAAGGACTTTAAAACAGGCCAGACTTTAATGAAAACTATTTTAGCACCAGGATTAAGTGCAAGATCATTAGGTATAAAAGGATGGTTCTCAACTAATATTTTGGGAAATAGAGATGGTTTGGTACTTGATGATCCAGATAACTTTAAAACTAAAGAAGTCTCGAAATTGGGTGTGCTTGAAGGAATTTTAAAGCCAGGAGATAATCCAGAGCTATACGGAGATCTTTATCATAAAATCCGCATTAACTATTATCCTCCACATGGTGATAATAAGGAAAGTTGGGATAACATTGATATTTTTGGTTGGTTGGGTGCTCCAATGCAGATCAAAATTAACTTTCTATGCCGCGATTCAATTTTAGCTGCTCCAATTGTATTGGATCTAGCATTATTTATGGATCTAGCTAAGAGATCTAATTTGAGTGGTATTCAAGAATGGCTTTCGTTCTACTTTAAGTCGCCACAAGCTGCCCCAAATTTAGAAGCAGAAAATGATATTTTTAAACAATTAATAAAACTTCAGAATACATTACGCCATTTAATGGGTGAGGATCTAATCACCCATTTGGGATTAGATTACTATGAAGATGAGGTTGACGCAGAATAACTCATTTTTAATTTTATAATCTTTTTCAACCGGATTAGAAATTGCGATTTCTAATCCGGTTATAATTTATACTCCTTATTGATCTACCTATGGAGTGCCTTATTGATAAACTATGCATTATGCTATAATTGCCGCGGGAGAAGGATCCCGTCTCTCTAATGAAGGCTATAGAGGATTAAAACCTATGGTCTTAATCAAAGGGGAGATGATGATTGATCGGTTAATATCTATTTTTATCGAAAATGAGGCTGAAGCTATTCACATCATAGTAAATGAAAATTCTGAAGAGTTGATAGCACATTTAAATGGTCTTCGCCTTCCTGTTCCGATTCATATTGTTGTTAAAAATACGATCAGCTCGCTTCATAGTTTTTATGAATTACTCGAAGAGTCTGCTAACATTGAAGAGATTTGCCTAACCACAACAGATACGATTTTTAATAAAGAAGACTTCAGTAATTATATTAATAATTTTCAAAGCAATAAAAATAACGATGGTCTATTAGCCGTTACTTCATTTATAGATGATGAAAGTCCGTTGTATATCCAATTTACGGAAGATTTTCAGATTACACAAATTGTTGATCAACCTACGGTAGGTGATAACTATAACTATATTTCAGGTGGAATTTATTGTTTGCGAAAAAAAGCCATATCCTTGGTGCCTATTGCTATTAAGAACGGTCTTAATAGAATGCGTAATTTTCAAAGGCTTTTAATTGATGAAGGGCTTGTTATAAATGCGTATAATTTTACTAAAATTATGGATGTGGATCATGTTTCCGATATTGCCAAGGCTGAAACATTTTTAAATGACATCGAATACTAGATGAATAAATTAAACTTATTGGGTGTTAAAAGAGGAAGTAAGTTTTCTCCTAATCACATTGGAAATGACGAGGCAATTTTTAATTTGACCATCGCTGAACTTGAAAGAATAGGTTGTAGAATAGACGTTTTATCAGAAAAAGAGTTTCTTTTAAAGCCATCTATTGACCAGCAATATATTTTCTCTATGGCTCGAGAAAAGAATGTGGTTGAAAAATTAAAAACCTGTGAATTAGGAGGAAAGACTGTAATAAATTCTGGTTTTGGAATTGATAATTGTTTTAGAACAAATATGACCAAAGGATTGGTTCGAAATAATATACCCTATCCGAAAAGTAATATTGTTTCAACAGCTGAACCTGGTTCAAAAGCCTTTGAAGATTTGCAGGGAAAGGGGTTTTGGATTAAGAGAGGTGATTTTCACGCTATCCATAAAGAAGATGTAACTTTTGTAGAAACGGAAGAGCAAGGCCGATATATATTACAAGAGTTTAATCTAAGAGGAATACCTGATGCTGTTATATCTCAAAATTTACTGGGCGACCTAGTGAAATTTTATGGCATAAGAGGCACCGGATTCTTCTATCTTTTCTATCCTTATGATCATAATCATCACAAATATGCTGAATATGAGAAAATCAATGGAGCGACCTTTCATCATAGCTTTGATAAAGATAAATTGAAGTCGGCAGCAGATGCTTCTGCTTCTGCTTTAAATATCTATATTTATGGTGGCGATGCAATTGTAGGTAAAAATGGAGATTTTCATATTATTGACTTTAATGATTGGCCAAGCTTTGCTCCATGTAGAGAAATTGCTGCCCCATTTATTGCGCAATGTCTTTTAGATAATTTTATAATTAATGAATGAAAGAATTAGACCCTGATATGGTTTCTTCTCAATCTGAAATGTCATTTGAGAGTACACTTAAATCAAATGATACCGAAGAAAAAATCGATATTTATTTTTACAGACCCATTGGGTATAAAATAGCTCTCTTTTGTGCAAAACTGCATATTACGCCTAATACAGTAACTATTATTAGCATCTTTTTTGGTGTAGCAGCGGGTATACTTTTTTATTATCCAACACTGTGGGTCAATGTAATAGGCATGTTGTTGCTGATATTTGCTAATTCACTAGACAGTGCTGATGGGCAGCTTGCCAGAATTACAAATAACAAAAGTAGGCTGGGAAGGATCCTCGATGGTTTCGCTGGAGATTTGTGGTTTATAGCGATTCATATAGCGATATGTTTACGCCTTCAAAATGAGGGATGGACTGCTTGGATTTGGGTATTAGGAGTTGGTGCTGGTGCTTCGCATGTATTTCAATCTGCTATGGCAGATTACTACCGAAATGTCCATTTGTTTTTTATTAAAGGAATTTCAGGAAGCGAATTGGATAATACTACCGATTTAAAGAAAGACTACAATGAGAGTTTGGATAAAATGAATTTTTTCTCACGCATTTTTGCCAAAGGCTATATAAATTATACCAATTTACAAGAAAGACTTTCCCCTAATTTGCAAAAATTTTTAAGTGTTGTTAAGAAGAAATATCCGGTAAAATTGCCCGAACAACTGATTGAAGAATTCAGAAAATTGAATAGGCCTTTGATGAAATACACGAATATTATTCAATTTAATACACGTGTTATTTTTCTTTTCCTATGGTTGTTTATAGATGAGCCTTGGATTTATTTTGTTTTTGATTTAGTTATTTTGAATGCTTTCTTAATCTATATGTGTATACGACAGGAAAAAATAAGTGCTTATTTTTATAACCGTTTGTCAGCATAGTTTTAAAATGGGTAAGATCTATAAAATAGTTTTTATGTTCTTGGGTATTTTTACCCTTGGCTTTATGATCTATAAATTAGGCTTTAAAGAGATTGTAGGTGATATTGAAAAAACCGGAGTTTGGTTTCTTCCCATTATTGGAAGTTGGTTGTTCATTTATATTTTTAACGCTTTAGCTTTCCGTCAGATTATTCAAGAACCTACTTTACCTCAGAGTGATTTACCGTTTTTAACGGTTCTTCGGCTTACTATTACAGGGTTTGCAATAAATTATGTTACTCCGTTTGTTGCCCTTGGTGGAGAGCCTTACCGTATTTTGGAACTTAAAAAATCGGTTGGTATCCATAAAGCTACTTCATCTGTATTATTATATGGAATGATGCATGTTTTTTCCCACGTGATTTTTTGGCTGCTTTCTATACTTCTGATTATTGCCGTAATTGAGCTTGACAATATCATGCTTATTGGCTGCATTGTTGCCTTCACGCTGGGCGTACTTATTGTAATTTGGTTTTTGAAGGTTTATAAAAGAGGTTTTACTGTAAGTGCCTTCAACTTTTTACAGAAAGTCCCTTTTTTAAAGAAACATGCCATCAACTTTGTAAATAAAAAATCCGAGTCGCTGGAAGAGATTGATAGTCAAATCCAAATTTTATATTCTAAACGAAAATCCAGGTTTTTTTTGGCTCTATTTTATGAAGTATTAGCCCGTATTGTTACCTGTGCAGAAATCTACTTTACAGCAATAGCAATAAATTTAGACATGAGCATAACTGATGCATTGATCATTAGTTCTGCTTCTTCTTTATTTGCAAATATTATTTTCTTCTTTCCCATGCAGTTAGGCGTTAGGGAAGGGGGGCTTGCTTTGGCTCTGAAAAGTGTTGGTTTGCCAGCGGAGGCTGGTATCTTTATAGGTATTATAATGAGGATCAGGGAAATTGTATGGATTGCAATAGGATTTATTTGGATGAGGTTGGCAAGAAAATCAGTTGTTAAACCTCAAGATGTTTTTTAAGCTATTAAGTAATAAAGAATGATAAAAGGGCTTTTATTTGATTATGGGGGAACAATTGATACAAATGGTCTTCATTGGGCAGTTGTATTGAAAGCTGCCTACCAAAAATTTAATATTCAAGTACCAAATGCCTTGTTTTCAAAGGCATATTCCTATGGTGAACGAAATTTAGCAATAAATCCGCTCGTTAAACCGTCACATAATTTCTACGAAGTATTGTGCTTAAAAATTAAAGAACAATTTGATTTTTTACGAGATAATGGGTTTCATATAGACTCATCTCACATAGAATTGATCGCAAACCATTGCAACCAATTTGCAAAAGAGACAGTTGCTAATGCCAAGCCCATATTAGAGCATCTTTCTGCTGACTATCCTTTAATTATGGTTTCAAATTTCTATGGGAACCTTAATGCCGTTTTGGAAGATTTTGGCATAAGAAATTTGTTTCTTGATGTTATAGAGTCAGCCGTTGTAGGTGTCAGAAAACCCAGTTCAAAAATTTATCAACTTGGTATAGATCGTTTGGAACTATTACCCAGCGAATGCTTGGTTATTGGTGATTCGTTCATTAAAGATATCCTTCCAGCAAAAGAAATTGGTTGCCGTACAATTTGGCTAAGACGACAAGGATGGGAAGATGACCTTTTGGAGAAAAGTTATGATGGTGTATCTGATATAGAAATAACTGATTTTAAAGATATTAAGAAAAGTATATCATCCGTAATTTCTTTAATTAGTTAAAGAAATTCATGAATTTATCAATGATGTGCTGACCGATGAAAACACATTGCAAATAATTATCTTATGACAATAAGGTACAAAGTTCTACAAGATATTTATGCGATAATAAGTCATTTTTCTATCGGCCATAAAAAGGACAAAAGGAACTCGAATAGCGGCAAAGCATATAATAAGAACGTGATTTTATTCATAGGGTTCCTTATGCTATTCATTTTTGGGAATCCGAGGATTAGTTTTTGCCAAATAAATGATAATCCATCCCCACTTACTTTTCCAACTCCAAAAGGAATTAGGAATCAACTCTTTTACCTTCAACGTGACCCGAATATCAATACCATTATTTGCCAATTGAATTTAAATGATAAAGGGCAAGTCAATAAGGAGCAACCAGTAAATGTTTTCTGGATGCGGTATGGTGATAAGGCTGAGAAAAAAGAGTTAAATTATATCCAAAGAAAATTTGCTTATGGCATACAAGCCAAAGATCTAGGTAATGATCAGTTTGAATTAAACTTTGTTTCTTCAAAGAAGTTACTCTTACTTTTAAAGAAATCAACTACTGGTAAATATCAGGTGTTTACAAAGGTGAATAATAAAAATATACAAGTGGACCGTATCTTTCTAAGAATTGATGGAGGTACCTTTTGGTCACCAAATGTTGAGTATGTGCAGATTGAGGGTGTGGATGTGACAACTTCAAATTCGGTTATAGAACGAATAAAGCTATAAATACTATTTATTTTGTAATAAAGAAGCCGCTTTGATCAAAGCGGCTTCTTTATTACAAAAACAGTTATTGTTCATTAAAAATAAAATTGAATTCCGATACGAGGGGAGAAGAAATTAGTTCCAATTGAAAAGTCATCAGAACCTTGTCCCTTAATATCATTTCCGTCGCGGTCTTCCAATGTGTAATGATTATATGAAGCACCGTTTAATGCAAATTCAATCCCGATTTTCGAACTTGGGAAATAAGCAAAACCTGGTGATAAAGCAACTCCGATAGAAGTTGATGATCCGGTTTTGTCTCCAACCTTAAGTTGCTCATCAGTAGCTTTGGTTGTTCCAAAAGCCATTGGTACTGAAAGTTGCCCGAAGAATTGGAATTTATCTGCGAGAGGAACATAATAACGTCCAAATGGAGAAACCACAAAAGCTTGTTCTTTACCATAATCGCTAGGAACATTTGACTTAGCTGATTGATAACCCACACCTGTTCCTACTGCGATATTATCACTCACAAAGTAACCTACATTGGGAAGGATTGAGAAATCTTGTGTTGCTTTTGCGCCTTCGGCATCTGATTTAGAAGAATTGTAATAGACATTACCTCCAACTATAAATTTTCCTTTTTCAGTTTGTGCCTGAGATGAAAATATAACGCCTCCTAATAATGCCATTGATAAGATAAGTTTTTTCATTTTTGTTTGTTTGTTTTGTTAAATAATATCAATCGGTTTTTTTGATTGATGTTGAAACAAATATCGTGGTATTTGAAGTTTTAGGAAAGGCTTAAATATCGTCTGTTTTGGTCTAAATGCCTTATTGAGTCAATCTGAGAATTTGATGACAAAAGCCCTAAAATACAATTGCCTTAACTTTCTGTTAAAAAGAGAGTTAAGGCAATTATCAATCGTTGGTAAAAAAGTAACCTTCTAAAAGTCCAATTTAAATCGGGCTCTTATTCCCCATTCAGCTACATCCGGGTTGTCAAGATAGCTGAACCGTTTTACAAGATCCACCCTTAGAAGTTTAAATATATTTGCTATACCTACACTTCCTTCTATATATGGACCATTGTTAAGGGTATAAGATATTGGAGTACCGGTAGGGTCTACTGGAAACTTATAAATATTATCATGCGTAATAGCAGGGTTGTTCTCATCACGTAAATCTCCCCAAAGTGCTTTAAAACTGAATACTTCCCTTAATTTCAATTTTTTGATCAATGGGATTTTATTGAATAGAAACCCATTCATATAGTACTGAACATTTATAGCAGCATAACTATCACTTATAAACTCCATAAAGTTCATTAAATTATAAGAGTTAAGTTGGTAAGCATATGTTTGGTTTGCACGGTGTATGGAAAGCAAAGGGAAAGGAATATTGTTTCCAAAAATATATCCCCCTTCAGCAGTTACATCGGCATAACCTAATTGCGATAAGTATACACGTTTAAAGATGTTCCCATTCACATTATGATAATCGTTTTCACCATTTAAAAATCCTTTAATTCCCATATTGTAATTTAAAGTGAATATGGGGTATTTGTTAAAAATTGGCGTGCGATATAGTTTCCCCTGGTAATACTGCTCATTTGGAGCATAACGAACCTGGAAATTCAATTCAGTGGTGTTTAATGCATGGATATCAGTTAAACCGCCATCATTTTCTATTTCCTGATATTTTAAAATTCCAGCCGGACTTTGTTTCCATTTCGTTATTCCTGCGCTGTATGAAAAATGATTCTCATATTCTCTAACATATTGTAAGCGATAAATGTCATTGTATAACCAACGTTCATTGTTACCACGTTTAAAGGACAAAAGAAAGTTGTCTTCCTGAACAAACTGTAAATCTTGCCCGGGAATTTTTGTGTCGCGTTGAAAACTTGCACGCAGGTAATTCCCTGGGAACTTATAGATTGATTTATTGTTAAATGAATAAGTCCCGCTTAAAAAGTACTTCCATTTTTCGTCTTTAAAACCATAGGCTGCATAGGTTTCGGCGTAAAAACGTTTGCTAAACTCTGGTGTAGTTCTTCCTCCTAATCTTAAACGAAAACCTTCGACCGGATTAAAGCTATAGAAGGTATTTGCTGGTCCCATTTCTACCTTGCCAAAATTCTTATATCCTGCTAACACTAGTGTGCTAATATCCATAAATCGTCTAAAAGAAGGAATAGTTTGAAGTGTATCTATATTCTTATAAATAGCAGCTTCATATTTATCTAAAGGCAATGGTCGATTTTTTTCCCAATATTCCTCTGATTTCTTTTCTTCTGGTTTATAAACAATAACTTCTGCTGGTCCAGAATAAACACTATCTGGTTGAGGTTTGTCAAAAATATAATTGTCATAGTCAACAATACGCTGACCATACATTCCGCCACCTTTTTCTGTTATAGCGAATTCCATACCCAACGTGCTTTTGCTTAAGAAATAACGACCGTCTTCATGCTTATTGAATTCCAATTTGGCTTCCAGGTCGCGCATAAAATTTAAGTTAATATCATTATTTACAGTTAAATAAGCATTTTCAACAGCATAGTGCCCATCTAGGGTAACATAAATCTTTCCTTCAAATAGTAGATCTGCTTTATTACGTGGTATGAAGCTCAATTCAACAAGCCACGGATCATTTGTTTTAATAGTATCGGTTATAAAGAATTTATAAAATGTAGGCGAACTATTTGCTATTGGGCTCAATAAAAGATTAGTCGCAATTGAAATGTTATTATCATAGATATTAATATCTTCATAAAGACGATTGAAATATGAAGATAGCCCGTCGTTATCTATAAACCGGGGGTCAAATTCTGCTTTCTTATTGGCTAAGACATACTGCTTCTTTTTTTCCGGATCGCCACGGTAATATACATCCGATAGCTTTTCTTCCATATAAGCAGGTAGCGTAATTTTACCTCCCATTGCAGAGGAATCTTGTTCATTAAAAAGGAACTGATACTTCTTAAAAATCTTTTTATTTTTGAACTTTTCACTTAAGTTACTTAAAGCAAAGGAGATTTTTTCATATTGCTCGTATTGCACATATTCATGTGCATACATTTGGTTCTCGTCTTTGTGTTCAATAACTTTTTTAATTAATTGAACTGCAGGGTTGTCCCGGTTACGATAACGCCCTCTTTTTCCAGTAACCACAACAGCCTCAAGCATATCTGCATTGACATCCATTCTTACATTGATTACTTGATCCTTTCCCGGAACAACGTCCATCTCAACAGGCATATAACCAATAAAAGCGAATTTTAATTTATTCTGGTTTCCCGTTAATTTAATTGAATAGCGGCCATCATCGTCTGCTGAAGTCCCGATTGAGGTACCTGGAACTGAAACAGTCACATAAGGTAGTGTCTCGCCTGTCACTAAATCTGTTATTACTCCACGTACATTTGTTGTTTGTGCCAAGGCGAAACTACTCTGAAGCAGAACAAATGAAATAAGAACTATAAATTTGAGTTGTGTTGATTTTAACATTATATAATAATACTGGAATCGCAGATTTTACTGCAATTTAAATGAACTTGGTATGATGTTAGATTGGAATAGAAAGAAGAGGAACTTCACTTTGAGAAGCCATGATACGTGTTTTACTTCTATGTGTAAGCGATTTCCAAAATCCATAACGTTGAGGGACCATGATTAGCAGATCTGCATTTATACGTGCTACTTCATTTTTTATTTCATCGATAATGGTTTCCGATTCAATGTTTTTGTAATAATGTGAAACCCCTTCTAAGGCATCCGTAATTGGATCCGTATCCAGTATTTCATTTGAGCTGTTCTCAAGCTTTCTTAAGTTATTTTGGACATGGAATATTTCGATTTCTGCATCCATTACGGTCGCAACGTCCTTAATTTCACTCAAAATCTGGATATTAATGCCTCTGAGGACATCACAGGCAAATAACATTTTTCTTATAGGTCGGAACTTTATTCCTAGCGGGACAGCTAATACAGGGAATTTCAATTTTAAGATAGCTGTTGTATTACTGTTGCCGAATAGATCTTGTCCTAAAGAGTGAGCGCTTGTACCAATGATAACCATTTTTGCATCGTGCTTAGTAAATAAGGCTTGTAATTCATCTCTCAACTGTACAAAGCTAGATTCATATTCAACTTCAATTGAATATTTTTCAGAAAGTTTAATTGCCCTGTTTTTGAGCTCTATGGTGTTGTTTTCCAGAAGTTCTTTAAATACAGAAGCTGGTAAACGTGCATTCGAAACATGTAATGGTATGCTAAAGGAATTAAATAATAGCACTTTTGTTTTCATGAGATTTGCAGCTGAACAAGCATATTCTGTAGCGTTTTCTGCTTCTTTCGAAAAGTCTGTTGCAACAATTAATGTTTTCATAGAATAAGTTTTAATTATTATTAATTGTATCTTCAAGAGTTTCTCTGGAACGAACCGTATCGCATGCTATTATTAATTTATCAACAGCTTCTTCTATCTGATCAAAAGTATGGGTTGCCATTAATGAAAAACGAATCAGCGACTCTTTAGTCGGTACGGCTGGAGAAACAACAGGATTTACAAAAACGCCATTTTCCAATAGAATTTTTGTAACCAAGAATGTCTTTTCATCATTTCCTATATATATCGGAAGAATCGGACTTTCACTGATACCTAAATTGAAACCATTTTCAGTTAGTAATTTTCTTGCATAGTTCGTATTCGCCCAAAGATTGGTAATATGTTTTGGCTCTTTTTG
>Ga0160445_100614_pt1 | contig 15272 bp, 12 predicted proteins | sample HID1972M_E1MG_FD_108215 | JGI IMG/M metagenome (GOLD analysis project Ga0160445, IMG submission 108215) | Enriched pill bug-associated microbial communities from UW Madison campus, WI, USA - HID1972M_E1 MG | ecosystem: Host-associated > Arthropoda: Insects > Digestive system > Unclassified ... | reverse complement strand
TCAGAAGCACATGCGCTAAAAAATAATCTTCACATCCTACAAGAAGCAGGATGCTTTGCCGTCGTCCTGGAAAAAATACCAGCGAAATTAGCTACTGAATTAACAAACCATTCACGGATTCCAACAATTGGTATAGGTGCCGGAATGGGTTGTGACGGACAAGTGCTGGTAGTGAATGATCTGCTAGGCATGACTGAAAACTTTAAACCTAAATTTTTAAGACAGTACTTAAATCTACATGGTGAGATCAAAGGGGCAGTACAACAATATATAAGTGATGTGAAAGATAATACCTTTCCAAACTCAGAAGAACAATATTAAATAAGAGATTCAATTACCAGGCTTCATCGCCAACAAGAGGAACAAAGCGAAAGGTATCCAACTCTATTCGATCAAATTCATCTTCTCCTATCCTCAAAATTGTCACCATCTTTTGTTGCTTCTCATTGCCTACCGGGATAACAAGAATACCTCCTACCTTAAGCTGCTTTAACATAACTTCCGGTACCATAGGCGCACCAGCAGTAACTATTATTTTATCATAAGGAGCATGTTCTGGAATTCCTTTTGAGCCATCTCCATAAAAAAAAGAAGGTCGATAACCCATATGAGGCAATACCTGAATAACCCGCTCATAGAGATTTTTTTGTCTTTCAATGGTATAAACTTCTGCGCCTAATTCCATAAGAATACATGTTTGATAGCCTGAGCCGGTTCCTATCTCAAGAACTTTATCACCCGATTTAATATGCAGCAGCTCTGATTGGTAAGCTACTGTATACGGCTGAGATATTGTTTGTCCATCACCAATGGGAAAAGCAATATCCTCATAAGCTTTAATCCAGAAAGTTTCGTCAAAGAAGAAATGTCGTGGAACCTTTCCTATCGCTCTTAAAACATTTTTATCTTCAATACCACGCTTTTCGAGCATTTTCACTAACAACTTTCTTGCTCCTTTTTCTCGGTAATTATCAATAAACTTGTAGGCCATAGCTATCCAAAACTACACAAAAAAAGCCTTTTTATTGAAACAAAATACACTTCCTTGAATACAAAGCAATTAATAAGGATCTACATCCACATGCAAGAACGATCCCCTGTTCAGTTTGTCTGCATTATAGCTTTGTAGAATATCTCTAAGTACTTCTTTTACCTTAGAAATACTGACCGATGCACGCTCCATTTTCAATAACAGGGTATTGATATAGTAATTCCGGATCCGTCCAATTAAAGGCTCCTCTGGCCCCAATACACGCTCACCAAACTGTTGACGCAATTGAATTGCCAACCGGTTTGCACAATCCACAACACGAAGATTATCCTTATGTTTAACTTCTATTTTAATCAACCGATAGAATGGTGGATAACCATAACTTTTGCGTTCCGTTACTTCTGTTAAAAACATGGTTTCATAATCATGATTTACCACTTGCTCCAAAATGCGATGGCCGGTCGCATAAGCCTGAATAATTACCTTTCCCTGAACATCACGGCGGCCCGCCCTGCCACTCACTTGAGAAAGCATTGAGAAGCTTCGTTCAAAAGCACGGAAATCAGGATAGTTAATCAAACTATCAGCATTTATAATCCCAATTAAACTAACCTTTCCAAAGTCAAGCCCCTTAGCAACCATCTGCGTACCAATTAAAATATCGAAACGATGCTCATCGAAATCATTGAGTATTTTCTCAAAACTAAGCTTTGAACGCGTTGAATCTAAATCAAGCCTCGCCATCTTTGCATCCGGCAGCAAGTAACCAAGCTCCTCTTCAATGCGTTGTGTACCAAAGCCCTTATTCTGAATATGAGCAGAACCGCAGGCCGGACAAATATGAATAAGATCTTCTCGAAAACCACAATAATGACAATGCATTTGACCGCTGCTCTTATGATAAGTTAAGCTTACATCGCAATGAATACATTTTGGAGAATACCCGCATGTTGCACAAAGCAAAATTGGTGTATGACCTCTTCGGTTCTGAAACAGTATAACCTGTTCCTTTCTTGCTAAAGTTTCTTCAATATTCTTAATTAATACCGGAGTAAAATAAGGATTAGCTGCCTTTTGTTTAACGTCCGATTTTAAATTGACAATTTCAATAACAGGCAATTGAGCCGTTCCATACCGTTGACTCAATGTTACCAACGTATATTTTCCAGCCTTCGCATTATAATAGCTTTCGATAGAAGGGGTCGCTGAACCTAATAATACCTTGGCCTGATGTAAATACCCAAGGAAAATAGCTGTATCCCTTGCTTGATACCGCGGTGCCGGATCAAACTGCTTATAAGAAACTTCATGCTCTTCATCAACAATTACTAACCCCAAATCACAAAATGGAAGAAACACAGAAGAACGGGCCCCCAATATAATTTGAATTTCTCCATCCAGCACTTTCTTCCAAACTTCAGCTCTCTCATTTTCACTTAAACGAGAGTGATATACTCCTATCTTCGATCCAAAATGGAAACGAAGCCTTTCTATTATTTGCGTAGTTAAAGCAATCTCCGGCAGTAAATATAAAGCACATTTTCCTTCATTCACTGCCTCATGAATAAGCCTAATATAAATCTCGGTTTTGCCTGATGCCGTTACACCATATAATAGAGTTATCTCTTTCTTTATAAAACCCTCTTTAATCTCATCAAATGCTTTCTTCTGTGCCTCACTTAATACTACCTCTTTTAAAAACTCATCGCTGTTCTCAGAAATTCTGCTAATAACTTCCTCCCGGATATTAAAAACTTCCTTAGTTATCAACGCTGCTAAAGCTGAATTTCCAGAACCTGATCTTTCCAGCAACTCAGCCTTTGAGATCTTTTCCTGGCTTCTTTTTAAATGAATATAAGTCATCACAGCATCCAGTTGTTTAGGAGCCTTGTTTAAGCTTTCAAACAACTGACGTTTTGCCTCCTGATCTTCATAAATAGGATTTAAACTAATAAAAGATTTCTTTTTAGGTTTATAACGCTCTGTTATCTCTTCCGAAATACGAATAACCCCTTTATCCAGTAAGCCTTTCAAAATTGGCAAAACAGTTTTCTGACCCAATAACTTTACAATATCACTGACTTTTATTTCTGGCGATATCTCCAATGCATCCAGTATCAGGTATTCCTTCTCGTTTAATTCATTTCGATCAATCGTATCAAGATCTGCAGCGATAATTTTAGTTTCACTTGCCAACTTCAAAACTGACGGTAAGGCAGCTTGCATCACTTCACCTAATTGACATAGATAATAATCGGATATCCATTCCCACAGAGCCAGTTGCTCTGCTTTTACAATAACCTTTTCATCCAGTACATCTAATATATATTTTGCTTCATAGCGTTCAGGAGCTTTTTCATGAATAGCCTGAATGATAGCAGAATAAATTTTAGTTTTTCCGAATTGAACCACCACCCGCTTACCAACAGCAATTGAATCATTAAATTGTCTGGGTATACGGTATGTATAGGTTTTCCCAATTGCAAGGGGTAAGATTACATCAATAAAATAGGTCTTCAATTATTTATGCCTTATGGTTGCTATAAACAAACTTACCCATCCCAAAATAAAAAACAAACCACCTAACGGAGTTACGGGACCTAGAAACGAACCTGAAAGCTGCGTTATTTCACGGGTTGCCAATAAGTAAAGGGAACCTGAAAAAAGAATAATGCCTAGTGTAAAAGCGATAAAAGAGAAATTGATCAAACCATTCTTCGCTCTGGAGAAAGTAGATAAATATAATATAGCAAATGTATGATAGAACTGATAACTAACAGCAGTTTTCCAATTATCCAAGCTTATAGCATTCACTTTGCCTTCAAGTCCATGTGCTCCAAAAGCTCCGAGAATTACACCGGTAAGACCAAATAAGACTCCGATAAGAATAATACGTTTGTTCATAATGCTAATTTCGGTTAAATTTAATAAACCTTTTAGATTTTTGTTCCCTTCGTTCTTAAATATTTAACTTTGTTAGCAAACATGAAAAAAACAATCATTCTTATAGTTTTCCTATTAATTGCAATAATCGTTGTTTCAGGTTTATATTTTTCGCGGTTAAATCAAAGTCATAATGCTTCAAAACAATACTTAGCTGATATTCCTGCAAATGCATCATTATTGCTATCGTTCAATAATGATTCTATCTTTTACGATCTTTTCAAAGACTATAAGGGTTTTGAATTCATACTTGGAAAAGAAGAAATAAATGAACTGAAAATACTTAAAACAATCTTCCTCGAAAATAATAGTTTTATTACAGCTACAAGCCAGCAACCCATATACCTTTCTTTTCATAACGAAAAAGACAGTCTATACTGGCTACTGAATATACCCCTTAAAGCAATCGATAATTTTGATCTCTTTAAGGCCGATTTTAATTCAACAGTGAGTTCAAAGCTTATTGAAAATGGCAATATCAGCTACTTTGAATTATCCTTACCTTCGATTTCCAGAAAAATTTATGCCTCTATCCAACCGGATAAAGCTATGTTTAGCTTTTCAAAATCACTTATTGAACACTCATTAGACCAAAGATCAGAGCACCTTTCTGAGCTTTTCCTGGAGAAATTTCAAGAAAACAATCATAAAAACAATTCCCCTTTACAGCTCTATATCAATCATAGCCAACTGAAGGAGTTTCTGTCATTGTTAACAAAAAGACAAACTGGAGCTCTTCCTTTATTTGAATCCTTAGACGGCGTATCGATGCTCGATTTGAATTATAAATCCGATGTGCTGATGTTTAGCGGTACAAGCTCAATTTCTTCCTCCGATTCATCTTATCTGAGTCTATTTCTTTCTCAAGAACCGGTGTCTCATCAATTAAAAAACTGGTTACCACAAAATATCGCTGAGGTCGCCACCTATGGCATTTCAAACTACACAGATTTTCATAATAATCTGGAAAAACTTCTGGAAAAACGAGATGAAATAAAACAATTAAAAGAGCAGATCAGGTATATTGAGGATCAGAACGACGTAGTGATTGATGACGAGCTGCTATCTATCTGGGGAAACGAATTTGCCAAAATCACCTTAAAATCAGGAGAAGAAATCGGCTTGATCGCTATTCGGGATTCATTGGAATATTCTCTGATCGCTGATAAAATCAGTACAGCAAGCAGCGATAGCAGCAACCGCCAATTCGATAATTCCAATCTGCTATACTATTCCCTGGGAGATCCGTTTAAAGATTTCAAAAGACCTTTTTTTACCTATGCAAACGGATACCTGGTAATAGCAAATACAGAAACAGTTTTAGCAGCATACCTGAAAAATATTAATGAAGAAGACCTGTTAATTAAGGATGAAAATTACATCCTCTACAATGACCTGCAATCTACCTCATCTAATTTCTCACTTTTTATACACCGGGAAAATTCAGATGCTGCTATAGAGAGGAATCTAAATACACCTTTTCTAAAAAACTATCAGAATACGACTAATTTTGGATTCAAAAAATTCTATGCTTTCTCATTGCAGCTATCTGGAAATGGTGATCAATTTATAACCAACCTGTATGGTAAATTTTTACCTGAATAATCATCTGCTACCCATTTACAGTTGATTTTAATTTTATACTGCAATTCCTTAAAATTGTAAAAAAAGAAAACTTCTCCACACTTTTTAAAATTCAATATATTAATAATCAATAAATTAACATCAAATGTGTGTAAACTTTTTATTAGCACTAACTTTTTAAGTTTAAAATAAAGTATAAAAAGGTATATTTGTTTATACCAGTTTATTCACTGGTAAATTATCAAAACAGTTCATTAATAGTTCATTAATAAAACCCAAATCGATATGGAAATAACGAAGCCCACTGAAAAGACTAAAACTTATACCCTGGATGAAGCATTCGAGGCTTCCTTAGAGTATTTCAAAGGCGACGAACTTGCTGCTCGCGTTTGGGTAAATAAATACGCATTAAAAGATTCATACGGAACACTATTTGAGCAAACTCCAAATGATATGCATTGGAGAATTGCCAGTGAAATAGCAAGAATCGAAAAAAATTATCCAAACCCGTTAACAGAGGATGAAATATTCGATCTCGTAAAGGATTTCAAGTACATCATTCCTCAAGGTAGTCCGATGACAGGTATTGGAAACCCTTTTCAAATTGCTTCGCTTTCAAACTGTTTTGTAATTGGATCAGACGGACCTTCCGACTCCTATGGCGGGATTATGAAAATCGATCAGGAACAGGTTCAACTAATGAAAAGAAGAGGAGGCGTTGGTCATGATCTTTCTCATATCCGACCAAAAAGCTCCCCCGTAAAAAACTCTGCATTAACATCCACAGGGCTGGTTCCTTTTATGGAACGTTATTCAAACTCTACCCGTGAAGTTGCACAAGATGGCCGCCGAGGAGCTCTGATGTTATCAGTTGCTATAAAACACCCGGACGCAGAAAGCTTTATAGACGCCAAGATGACTCAGGGTAAGGTTACCGGTGCAAATGTATCTGTTCGTATAGACGATGCCTTCATGAGGGCTGTAGAAAGCAATACACCTTATAAACAACAGTATCCTATTGAAAGCGATAATCCTACCCATCAAAATGAAACGGATGCCAGCAGGATCTGGAAAAAGATCGTTCACAATGCATGGAAATCTGCTGAACCGGGAATTCTATTCTGGGATACTATTATTCGTGAATCTTTGCCTGACTGCTATGCAGATTTAGGTTATAAAACTGTTTCCACAAACCCATGCGGAGAAATACCTCTTTGCCCATATGATTCATGCCGTTTATTGGCTATCAATCTATTCTCTTATGTCGATAACCCTTTTACCGAAAAAGCAAACTTCGACTGGAATCTCTTTAAAAAACACGTGCATTATGCACAGAAAATTATGGACGACATCATTGATCTCGAATTAGAAAAGATCGATGCCATTCTAAAGAAGATAGAGAATGACCCGGAAGACATGATCATAAAAGGAGTTGAGCATAATTTATGGCTCGAGATCCGTAAAAAAGCAAAAGAAGGACGCAGAACCGGTATAGGAATAACTGCCGAAGGCGATATGTTAGCTGCTTTAGGTCTAAGATATGGAAGTGATGAAGGAGTAGAATTTTCAGTTAAGATTCACAAAACACTGGCTATTGAAGCCTACCGTGGATCTGTCCTAACTGCAAAAGATCGCGGAGCTTTCGCTATATACGATGCTGACAGAGAAAAGGACAACCCTTTTATGTTGCGCTTAAAAGAAGCAGATCCTGAACTTTATTATCAAATGACCGAATACGGCAGAAGAAATATTGCACTGCTTACCATCGCTCCAACAGGAACCACGAGTTTAATGTCACAAACCTCTTCTGGAATTGAACCAGTCTTCCTTCCTGTTTATAAAAGAAGAAGGAAGGTTAATCCAAATGATAAAAATGTACGGGTTGATTTTGTGGATGAGGTAGGGGACTCTTGGGAAGAATATGTAGTATTCCACCATCGTTTTAAGGAATGGATGGAAATTAACGGCCATGATATTACCAGAAATTACACCCAGGCAGAACTTGATAAGTTTATTGAAATATCCCCTTATTATAAGGCTACATCCAATGATGTAGATTATCTTAAGAAGGTTAAGATGCAAGGTGCCATTCAAAAATGGGTGGATCATTCTATTAGTGTAACCATCAATATGCCAAATGATGTATCTGAAGATCTAGTAGGTGAACTTTACATGGAAGCCTGGAAAGCAGGATGTAAAGGAGTAACGGTTTATCGCGATGGATCCCGCGCCGGAGTACTTATCTCAAACGAAGAAAAGAAAGAAGAGGAAACCATAAGCAACCTTTCTATATTCCCAACTATTCGCCCAACGGTTTTGGATGCAGACATCGTTCGCTTCCAGAACAATAAAGATAAATGGATAGCCTTTATCGGATTAATAGACGATCGCCCTTATGAAATATTTACCGGTCTTGTAGACGATGAAGATGGAATAATCATTCCGAGATGGTTAAACAGAGGACTCATCATAAAAGATTATAATGCAGATGGAACTTCCCGCTACGATTTCCAATACGAAAACAAACGAGGATATAAAACAACCATTGAAGGGCTCTCATATAAGTTTAACCCGGAATACTGGAATTATGCAAAATTAATTTCGAGTACATTACGCCATGGAATGCCTATTGAGAAAGTTGTTGATCTGATAAGCAGCTTACAATTAGATGAATCTATCAATACCTGGAAAAACGGTGTTGCCCGTGCCTTAAAACGCTACGTTCCGGATGGCACTGAAGCAACCAAACAGAAGTGCCAAAACTGCAATTCAACTAATTTACACTACCAGGAAGGATGTCTGACCTGCAAAGACTGTGGCTCATCCAAATGTGGATAAATCAAATATAATTAAATGATAAAGGAGGAGTATATTTCATACTCCTCCTTCTTGTTTTTTCTTAGATTTCATAGGAACAAAATCCTTCAGATAAAAAGGCTCAAAATAAGCTACATCTTCAAAATCTGAATCAAGGAAGGCATTATAAGCCGGCCCACTAAGAAAAGCAGCAGATTGCCTGAAATCAGAAACTACCTGAATGTTCTCCTTATCGGCAAACATATCCTTAAACTTATCTGCACCATCCCCAAACAAAACCAACGGAACATCCGAAGGTAATGCATCAAAATAGTTTACATCAATGATCTGAGCCTTGGTAGGCTGCTCTAATACCAGATCTTTATTAAATACCGCTGTATATACTTCTAGACGACGTGCATCAATCATCGGGCAAACCAAAGTATTTGCAGGCAAACTCGTATTTTCCTGAACAAAGCCGGCTGCCAGCGAATGCAGCGAATCAATGGCTATTAAAGGGATCTCTAACCCATAACACAATCCTTTTGCAGTAGAGACACCAATACGCAAGCCCGTATAAGAACCCGGCCCTTTACTCACAGCTACAGCATCTAAATCAGACAAAGTTAGCGATGCTTCCTGCACAACCTGTTCAATCAAACGTGTTAACTTAGCAGCATGTGCATTGGGTTCATTCAATTCAGCTAAATGAGTTGTTTTACCAGAAACAGATAAAGCAACGGAACAAACAGAAGTAGCGGTTTCAATCTGAAGGATTATCATGCACAAAGATATTTATTATTCATAAATGTGTTTTAGGGAACAGGGTCATGACCATGACCACCCCATGGATGACAGCGACCAATTCTTTTCAAAGTCAGCCATCCCCCTTTAAAAGGTCCATACTTTTTAATAGCAATAAGACCATATTGGGAACAAGTTGGCGTATAACGACACGAAGCACCAAAGAGAGGAGAAATAAAAATTTGATAGATTCGGATGATCAGCAGAAACAGCCAGCCGAAAAATCTCTTTATAACTTTATTCCATATGAACTTTACTATATTCATCGTGCAATTTAAGTATAAGTGCGTTCATCTTCGTGAAAATATAATTATAAGGCTCAATCTTGTTTCCAATATATTGGATAGAAAGCAAGATGTGATTATCTCCCAGAGATGGATATATTAAACTGTTCTTTTGTAAACGATAAGCTTCTCGGATCCGGCGCTTCAATAAATTACGATCAACAGCACGCTTAAACCTCCGTTTAGGCACAGATATCAAAACTTGCACAGGTACTGCAAGCTCATTGGTCGGATGGAATACTACCTTGTAAGGGTATAAAATAAAAGAAGAACCGCTTTCATAAAGGACATTAATAAGTCTTTTATTACAAAGCCGTTCTTCTTTTTTAAATTTATTTGTTTTCATTTAACAGTACTTCTCAAATACACTCAAATCCCAAATGGATAATAAGGCAGAAAAGCACCAGCTATAATGAATTAAGATTTATGACGACCTTCGTCAGATACAGATAATCTTTTTCTTCCTTTAGCTCTTCTGGCAGCTAAAACTCTTCTACCGTTTGCAGTGCTCATACGCTCTCTGAACCCGTGCTTATTTCTTCTTTTACGCTGCGAAGGCTGAAATGTTCTTTTCATGACGTTATATTAAAACTCTTGTATATTAAATTCTAAAAAATTGAGAATGCAAATGTAAAGCTTAATCATTATATTATCAAATAATCATTCGATAATATTTTATGCCTGTCTTTTCAATAAATCCCGGATTTCAGCAAGCAGTTCTTCCTGTGTTGGACTAGGAGGAGGTGCAGGCGCGTTTTCCTCCCTATGTTTTTTCTGCAATGCATTAATTCCCTTGATCACCAGAAATATAACGAAAGCTACAATCAGGAACTGAACTACCACGTTAATGAAATTACCATACATAATAGCAACATCAGGAACATTATTGGCGGGGTCACCTTCCTTTATCACATATTTCATGTAAGAAAAATCAATACCGCCGGTAATAAATCCAACAACCGGCATGATCATATCATCAACTAACGACGTAACAATCTTTCCAAAAGCAGCACCAATAATCACACCGACAGCGAGATCTACTACGCTGCCACGCATGGCAAACTCTTTAAATTCTTTAATTATTCCCATTAGCTATCGTTTAAATGAACATATAAGAAAAACTTCTATTACAATATTAGAAAATTTTCGGCTAACTTTTGCCAGAAAGGAAATTTAATATAAAGATCCCGACAAGATTCTTTATATTAACACCTATAACATTATAAAGCAGAGCCGCATTTTTATCGAACAATAAATTTTTACACTTTTTAATGTAAGTTTGCCCTGTATAAAGAATATGCTTAAACAAAGTCTACAACAAAAACTATTACAAAAACTATCACCTCAGCAGATACAGTTCATAAAACTACTGCAGGTGCCTACCGTTTCATTAGATGCAAGGATCAAAGAAGAGCTTGAAGAAAATCCGGCTCTGGAAGATCTTAGCCTTGCCAATATGAACGAACCACAAGAGGATTATCCCGATAAAGACCCTGGCGACCAAGCTACACAGGAAGAACAAAATTCTGATAACGAGGAATTTAATGTCGAAGAATACTTGCAAGACGACAATGTAAACGATTATAGCGGTTCAAACAATCATAATAATGACGATGAGGATGACCGCAAAGAAATACCAATAGCTATTCAGCATTCATTTTTTGAGAATCTGAAACAACAATTGGATTTGCTGTCCTTATCAGAAAAGGATTTATTGATTGGCCACCAAATTATTGGAAGTTTAGACGACGATGGTTACCTGCGCCGTCCCATTGAATCATTAACGGACGATTTAGCTTTTTCTCAAAATGTGATTGCAAGCGAAGATGAGATACTCAATGTATTGGAAAAAGTTCAGCGCTTTGACCCTCCAGGTGTAGGTGCGCGAAATCTACAAGAATGCCTCCTGATCCAGCTAAGAAAAAAAGACAGCCAGAACCCAATCATACAAAAGGCAATACAGCTTATAGAAAACCATCTTGAAGAGTTTACAAGAAAACATTACGATAAACTGGAAAGAACCCTGAACATCAATTCAGAAGAATTAAAAGCCATTATCGATGAAATTTTAAAGCTAAACCCTAAACCCGGTGATTCCGGAGCAGTTGCGGGAAAGCAACTTCACGTTATCCCTGACTTCCACATTCAAAACAACGATGGCATATTAATTTTGACTTTGAACTCACGGAACGCCCCCGAACTCCGGGTAAGCAAATCCTATCAGGAGATGTTTCAGCATTATGAAAAATCTGATCAGAAAGATAAAAAAATGAAGGAGGCTGTGCAATTTGTGAAACAGAAGTTAGATTCTGCAAAATGGTTTATAGATGCTATTAAACAAAGGCAACAAACTTTGTTAAAGACCATGAGCGCCATCATGAACTACCAATATGAGTACTTTCTTACAGGAGATGACCGGAACTTACGGCCCATGATTCTGAAAGACATCGCTGATCGGGTTGATATGGATATATCCACTGTTTCTCGTGTCGCCAATTCCAAATATGTCCAAACAGAGTTTGGTACTTTTCTGTTAAAATCCTTTTTCTCCGAAGCTATTCAAACAGAAAGTGGAGAAGAAGTATCCAACAAAGAGGTCAAAAAGATATTGGAAGAATGTATTGCAAATGAAGACAAGCGAAGACCTCTTGCTGACGAAAAACTTACTGAAATATTAAAGGAAAAAGGCTATCCTATTGCAAGAAGAACCGTAGCGAAATACCGAGAGGCTATGAATATTCCCGTTGCCAGATTACGTAAAGAACTTTAATTAAAAAAGCTTAAAAATATATCAAAAATTTCTTACCTTTGTCCTTTGTGAAAATTGAAGTCTTTTACTTCATTCCCAAATGCAAAGATACTGTCAAAAACAACGGTATAGATCATCTTTTCCATTTATTTGAGGCCTTCAATGGCCATTTTTTTTATCCGCTAATTTCTGAAAATTTTCACGCCTCACCATTTAGAAAAAGAAATAATTAAAAAGAATGACTACTTACACAAATCTACCAGCTATTTTATTATTAGAAGACGGTACTGTTTATTATGGTAAAGCAGCCGGAAAAATCGGAACCACAACAGGTGAAATTTGCTTCAATACCGGAATGACTGGCTATCAGGAAATCTTTACAGACCCATCCTATTTCGGACAAATCATGGTTACTACCAATGCACATATTGGGAACTATGGCATAAGCGATTATGAGGAGGAATCTGCAAAAATTCAAATATCGGGTCTGGTATGTAAAAACTATAACATTACTCCTAGCAGGAAGATGTCTAGTAAGTCTATCCAAAGCTATTTTGAAGAAGAAAACTTAGTCGGCATCTCAGACATCGATACACGTTCCCTTGTTCGTCATATCCGTGACAAAGGTGCAATGAACGCTATCATATCTTCAGAGATTTTGGACATTGAAGAGTTAAAAAATCGTTTAAAAGAAGTTCCATCTATGGAAGGTCTGGAACTTTCTTCACAAGTATCAACAAAAGAGCCTTACTATTACGGCGATGAGAACTCTGAATACAGAATAGCTGTACTGGATTTAGGAATAAAGAAAAACATTCTACGAAACTTCGGCAATCGTGATGTCTATGTAAAAGTATTTCCTGCTAAAACAACCTTCGCAGAAATGGAAGAATGGAAACCTGCAGGCTATTTCGTATCAAACGGTCCCGGCGATCCGTCGGCAATGCCTTACGCTCTGGAAACTGTTAAAGATATCATAGCAACAGAGAAACCAATGTTTGGTATTTGTTTAGGACATCAATTACTAGCACTGGCAAATGGAATCGGAACAGAGAAAATGTTTAACGGACATCGTGGAATAAACCATCCTGTTAAAAACATCATCACCGGCCAATGCGAGATAACAAGCCAGAACCACGGCTTTGGTATTATAGCCTCTGATGTTGAAAAATCCGATAAAGTAGAAATCACACACAGAAACCTGAACGATAATACCATTGAGGGCATCCGTGTTAAAGGAAAGAAAGCATTTTCAGTACAATATCACCCGGAAGCATCACCTGGCCCGCAAGATTCGGTTTATCTTTTCAATGATTTCATAGATACAATAAAATCAGATAAATAGTATTATTCTGCAAAAATAATATTTAATTAAAATATCCTATATTTGACATTCCTTTCACCAGGGTACTTTTAACACTAAGGAAATTTTTTAATAAAAAATAATAAAAATGAGTTTAATTATTGATGTACATGCGCGACAGATTTTGGATTCGCGCGGTAACCCAACGATCGAAGTTGATGTTACAACCCAAAATGGATTTGTAGGACGTGCAGCAGTTCCTTCTGGTGCTTCAACCGGAAGTTACGAAGCAGTTGAACTTCGTGATAACGACAAATCAAAATACCTGGGAAAAGGAGTTTTACAAGCAGTAAAAAATGTAAATGAAACTATTGCTCTTGAATTAAATGGAGCTGATGTTTTTGAACAAAATGCTATCGATAAATTAATGATCGAATTGGATGGCACTGAAAACAAAGCAAAATTAGGAGCAAACGCAATATTAGGTGTCTCTTTAGCAGTTGCAAAAGCAGCAGCACAAGAAAGCGGACAACCATTATACCGTTATATTGGTGGTGTAAATGCAAACACATTGCCAGTTCCAATGATGAACATCTTAAACGGTGGTTCACATGCGGATAACAAAATAGATTTTCAAGAATTCATGGTAATGCCTGTAGGGGCAGAGTCTTTCTCTGAATCACTTCGTTGGGGAGTAGAAATTTTCCATCATCTTAAAGATGTATTAAAGAAAAAAGGCTATTCAACAAATGTTGGCGACGAAGGTGGTTTTGCACCTAACATCGGATCAAACGAAGAAGCTGTTGAAACCGTATTAAAAGCTATTGAAACAGCTGGGTTCAAACCAGGAGAAGATGTTTACATCGCAATGGATGCTGCTTCATCTGAATTCTACGATAAGAAAACCGGACTATATACCTTCCACAAATCTGATAACAAGAAAATGACCACTGAGGAGTTGGTTAACTATTGGGTTGAGTGGACTAAAAAATATCCTATCATCTCTATTGAAGATGGTTTAGATGAAGATGACTGGGCTGGCTGGAAAGCACTAACAGAAGCTATCGGAGACAAAACACAATTAGTAGGTGACGATTTATTCGTAACCAATGTTACTCGTTTACAAAGAGGTATCACTGAGCATATTGCTAATTCAATTTTAGTTAAGGTTAATCAAATTGGTAGCTTAACAGAAACTATCAATACAGTTTCATTGGCTCAAAATAACGGGTATACATCTGTAATGAGTCACAGATCTGGCGAGACTGAGGATTATACAATCGCAGATCTTGCAGTAGCTTTAAACTGTGGACAAATTAAAACTGGTTCTGCATCCCGTTCAGATAGAATCGCTAAATACAACCAACTTCTTCGCATCGAAGAAGAATTAGGTAGCAATGCACGATTCTTAGGAAAGAACTTTAAATTTGCAAAGTAATTACTCCTAATTAAAAAAGAAAGGGTTGGTGAATTCACCAACCCTTTCTTTTTTAATTATTTTTTTGCGCTTTCTCAATTCCAAAGTTTATATTTGTTTCATGCATCGGGTACTGAATATCATCAAAAACAAATACATAATTGCAAGCCTGGCTTTTGTGGTCTGGATGCTGTTCTTTGATCGGAATGATATTTCCTCTCAATACCAATATAAAAGCCAACTGAACGAGCTTCAGCAAGAAAAAGAATTCTATACCCAAGAGATCGAAAAAATTCAAAGCGATCTGGATGATTTAACCTCCGATCCTAAAAAGCTGCAGAAATTTGCACGTGAAAAATATTTCATGAAAAAAGATAACGAAGATGTTTACGTTATCATTC
>Ga0160445_100612_pt1 | contig 15443 bp, 14 predicted proteins | sample HID1972M_E1MG_FD_108215 | JGI IMG/M metagenome (GOLD analysis project Ga0160445, IMG submission 108215) | Enriched pill bug-associated microbial communities from UW Madison campus, WI, USA - HID1972M_E1 MG | ecosystem: Host-associated > Arthropoda: Insects > Digestive system > Unclassified ... | reverse complement strand
GTCGGGCACTCGGGTTCGCAGAAGTCGCAGTTGATGCAATCGTCGGTGATGATCAGGGACATGCTAACTCCAGCCGGGGCGGCAGGCCCGGGCGCTATAAATCAATGCGCGCAATTGTGCCGCATTGGCGAGCGCAGTGCACGTTGCTGCGATCAACTGCTGTGCGTGGCTGCGATCAAGATCAAAAGATCGCAGCCTTCGGCAGCTCCTACTTTTTGAAGCGTAGGGTCAGGGCGTCGGCCACGGCAGGGTGGACGAACTTGGTGATGTCGCCGCCCAGCGCAGCAATTTCCCGCACCAGCGTCGAAGAAATGAACGAGTAACGCTCGGACGGCGTGAGAAACAGGCTCTCCACATCCGGCGCCAACTGGCGGTTCATGTTGGCCAGCTGGAATTCGTATTCGAAGTCCGACACCGCGCGCAAACCACGCAGGAACACGTTGGCGTTCTGCTCTTTGGCGAAATGCGCGAGCAGCGTCGAGAAACCGACCACTTCCACGTTCGGCAGGTGTTTGGTGACCTCGCGAGCCAGTTCAACCCGTTGTTCCAGCGGGAACAGCGGGTTTTTCTTCGGGCTGGCGGCGACCGCAATTATCACGTGATCGAACAGGCGCGAGGCGCGTTCGACCAGATCGCCATGGCCCTTGGTAATAGGGTCGAAGGTACCTGGGTACAACACTCGGTTCATCGCGTCGTCCTGGCGGGAGTCCGTTGGGGAGTCGGATGGTATCGCAGCCGCCCCGGTCGGGAAAGTCGCCTGTTGGGTAAGAAAGCACTATAGACGACGGGAATAATCGGTTTTTTCATGGGTTTTTCAATCGATCGGCGAGGGCGGTCGCCAGTTGTGCAGTGAGGCCATACACCGACAACTGCGGGTTGGCGCCAATGCTGGTGGGGAACAACGAGCCGTCGTGGATCGACAGATTGCTCAGTTGATGATGGCGGCCAAGGCTGTCAGTGACCGCCGATTTCGCCTCTTCGCCCATCGCGCAACCGCCCATGACGTGGGCGCTGCCCAATCGCGTGCGGTACAGCTCAAGGCTCAGGCCATCGATCAGCGTTCGAGCTTCGGCCAAAGTTTTCACGTAACGCGCGTCGGCATGCATCGGCATCACCGATTTTGCGCCACCGGCAAACTGGATCTCGGCCATGACGTGGAACGCTTTGCGCAAACCTTCCCAGGCGTAGGGCGAAACCTGATAGTCGAGCACCGGCGTGCCGTCACCGCGTAATTCCACGGCGCCGCCGCTGCTGTCCGGGTGAAAACCATCGCGCAGCAGGGCGAGCATGGCGTGGGTGTGCGGCAGGTCGGCCATGTGCTGCGCGTTCTCCTGGCCGAAACCACCGAGCAACGTCGCCGCCAGTGCCGGGTGCAGTGGCGGCACTTCAAGTTTGAACGCCATCGGCCCGGTGGTGCCGTCCTTCCACTGGAAATGGTCGGAGTAAATCGACTGCGGCGCCCCGTAAAACGGATTGACCACTTCGTCGAAGCGCGCGGCGGACATGTTCACCGGATGCAGAAATGTACGCTTGCCGACATTCTTGTGCGGATCCGGCGCATCGGAGCGCAGCAGCAACGCCGGGCTGTTGATGCCGCCGCCGGCCAGCACGTAATGCCGCGCCTTGACCGTGATGGTGCGCCCGGTCGGCGCGACACAGCGCTCATCCATCGCCACGCATTGCAGGCCGGTGACCTTGTCGCCGCTGATCAGCAGCTTTTCCGCGCGGGCCAGATAAAGCAGTTCGCCACCCTTTTCCAATGTTGCCGGAATGGTGGTGACCATCATCGATTGTTTGGCGTTGGTCGGGCAGCCCATGCCGCAGTAGCCGAGGTTCCAGCAGCCGCGCACGTTGCGCGGAATCACGTGCCAGCTGTAACCGAGTTGCTCGCAGCCTTTGCGGATCACGTCGTTGTTGGCGTTGGGCGGCACCAGCCAGGGAGCGACGCCGAGGCGCTGTTCCATTTTCTCGAACCACGGCGCCATCTCGGCAACGCTGTGGCCTTTGACGTTGTGCTCGGTGGCCCAGTGTTCGAGGGTGGGTTCCGGGGTGCGGAAGCTTGATGTCCAGTTGATCAACGTCGTGCCGCCGACCGCGCGGCCCTGCAGGATGGTGATCGCACCGTCCTTGCTCATGCGGCCGATGCCTTCCTGATAGAGGCTGCTGTAGGCCTGGTCTTCGAGCATTTTGAAGTCGGAACTGGTTTTCAGCGGGCCTTCTTCGATCAGCAGGACTTTGTAGCCGGCGGCGCTGAGGATTTCCGCCGTGGTGCCACCGCCGGCGCCGCTACCGATGATCGCGACGTCGGCTTCGAGGGTCAGGTTATCGGTGAGTTGCGCGCCGTTGTAGGTTTTCCAGCCTCGGGCGAGGCCTTCGCGGAAGGGGTCGGGTACAGGCATCGGTCAGGTTCTCTTGTTTTTGTTGTTTTTGCTGGCCTCATCGCGAGCAGGCTCACTCCTACATTTGGAATGCAATCCCCTGTAGGAGTGAGCCTGCTCGCGATGGACGCGACACAATTTCAGACAGTAGGCGGGCCGGGATAGCCGCAATGCCCCCACGATTCCGTGCGGGTGTACCAGGCCATCGTGACCATTTGCTGCAACGAGCTATGCCCCATTTTCAACAAACTCAACGAACTGTTTTCCCAGCGATCGAGGAAGTTGCGCATCGCCTCGGCGCTGGCATTTTCCCAACTGCCCCAGATCCCGGTGAGCGGCCCGCGCGTGACAGCCATGCCGAGCACGTCGAACAGCTGGCGAGTGAGTTTGAGCATTTCCGGCGACAGGTGATCGAGGCTGTAATCCAGCGTCTTCAGCGTGCCATCCACCGCGCTCGGCATCTTTTCAGTAGCCACGGCGCCATCGAGCATCACTGGAATCAGCGCGCGCAGAAACAGCAGATCGCCGTCGCGCAAGCTGATGAAGCCGTTGGCCGCGATGCTGGAGGAACAACCACTGAGGCTGGCACCAAGGCCAGCGGTGGCGAGGAAGGCCGTGGCACCGAGGCTGAATTTCAGCAGGCCACGGCGCGACAGGGCAGGTGTTTCGGTCAGGCTTGGGTGCATTGTTTTTATTACCCGGCGGTGACAAGTGATTAGCGAATAAACAGCTTCTGGATCAGTTTCTGAATCGATTTGCCGTACGGCGGGTAGATCAGTTTGGCCGCGTTGAAGCGCTGTTTAATCAACACGCCTTTGGCCTTGCTGAAGGTCAGAAAGCCTTCATGGCCGTGGTAATGGCCCATGCCGGAAGGGCCGATGCCGCCAAACGGCATATCGTCCTGGGCGACATGCAGCAGCGTGTCGTTCAGGCACACGCCGCCCGAATGGGTTTCGTGCAGCACGCGGGTTTGTTCGCGTTTGTCGTAGCCAAAGTAGTAAAGAGCCAGAGGTCGTGGGCGCTGATTGATGTAAGCGAATGCCTGCTCCAGATCGCGGTAGGGCACGATCGGCAGCAACGGGCCGAAGATTTCGTCCTGCATCACGGTCATGTCGTCGCTGACATTCAGCAGCACGCTGTGCGGCATGCGTCGGCCCTGACCTTGTTCGAACAGCGGAATCAGCAGCGCGCCTTTGCTGGTCGCATCGCTGACGTAGCTGTTGAGGCGGGCCAATTGGCGTTCGTTGATGATCGCCGTGTAATCCGGGTTATCGGTGAGGGTTGGATAGAAGCTCTGCACCGCTTGGCGATAGGCTTCGACGAAGCCGCCGACGCGATCTTCCGGAACCAAAACGTAGTCTGGAGCGACGCAGGTTTGCCCGGCATTGAGGGTTTTGCCGAAGGCGATGCGCTCGGCGGCGTCCTTCAGCGGCACGTCGCGGGAGACGATGGCCGGCGACTTGCCGCCCAGCTCCAGCGTGACCGGCGTCAGGTTTTCTGCGGCTGCGCGCATGACATGTTTGCCGATGCTGGTGGCGCCGGTGAACAGCAAATGATCGAAGCGCAGGCGGGAGAATGCCACGCCGATGTCGGCCTCGCCGAGCACCACGCAGACCAGATCTTCGGGGAAGATGCGCGCGAACAATTCCTTCATCAACTGCCCGGTGGCCGGGGTCGATTCGCTGAGTTTGAGCATCACCCGGTTGCCCGCTGCCAGCGCGCCGACCAGCGGGCCGATGGCCAGATACAACGGGTAATTCCACGGCACGATCACGCCGACTACGCCCAACGGCTGGTACACGACTTTCGCCGAAGCCGGCTGGAATGCCACGCCGACCTTGCGCCGCGAATCCTTCATCCAGCCCTTGAGATGGCTGCTTGCGTAATGAATGCCGTGCAGGCTCGGCATCAGTTCGGCGAGCAGGGTTTCGTCGGCACTGCGATGACTGAAATCCGCGCTGATCGCCTCGATCAAAGCCTGGCGTTCATTGCTCAGCAGGTCGCGCAACGACTTCAGCCATTGCTGGCGCTGCGCGGCGGGCGGCATCGGGTTGGCGGCGTATGCGGCCCGTTGCGCCTCGAATAACCGGTCGAGCTCTTCCAGGGGCTGTTGCAGCGTTTGCAGGTAGGCAATATCGGCAGTCATCGTAGGCTCCGGATTTATTGTAGTGATGAACTTTTTAGAGTCTATGCTCTATAAAGTCAAATGACTTCCGTGTGCAGCTTTGTTTTATCCATTTCCGGATAGGTCGTAAGATGCCCCTCACCGCACTCTGAATTAAAGCTCAAGCCATGGCCCCACGAATAAAAACCAGCGAGCGCATCGTGCAGAACAGCCTCGAGCTGTTCAATCAGCAGGGCGAGCGCAGCATCAGCACCAACCACATTGCCGCCCATATGGAGATTTCTCCGGGCAACCTGTACTACCACTTCCCCAACAAGCAGGCGATTATCTCGGTGCTGTTCAGCGAGTACGAAGCCTTGGTGGACAGCTTTCTGCGCCCGCCGCAGGGGCGTGCCGCGACGGTCGAAGACAAGCGTTTCTATCTCAAGGAACTGCTCTCGGCGATGTGGGGTTACCGCTTTCTGCACCGCGACCTTGAACATTTGCTCGACAGCGACCCGGAACTGGCCGCGCGTTACCGGCGCTTTTCCCAGCGCTGCGTGATTCAGGGCGCGGCGATCTACGAAGGCTTTGTCGCCGCCGGGATCCTCAAGATGGATCGCGTGCAGATCGAGTCGCTGACCCTCAACGCGTGGATCATCCTGACCTCGTGGGTGCGCTTTCTGTGCACCACCCGCGAGAATTCCAACCACCTCAGCGAGCAAGCGGTTAAACGCGGCGTGTATCAGGTCTTGGTGCTGGAAGCCGGGTTCGTCACCGATGAGTCGCGGGATGCGGTCAATGCACTGTTCGACGAGTTTTATGTACCGCTGGCCCAGGCCCTCGAAGACGTAAAGTAAACATTCCGTTGAAACTCCACAGGAGCTCGTTATGCCGATTGCGCAGTTGCTCAGCCCGCAAGCCTTGGATGCCCGCAAGGAACAGCCGGGGCTGGTGATTCTCGATTGTCGTTTTGCCCTCGAAGACCCGGATTACGGGCAGCGCAGCTATGCCGAGGGGCACATTGCCGGCGCGCGCTTCGCCGATCTTGAGCGCGATCTCAGCGGTAAAGTCGTCAAGGGTGTGACCGGACGTCATCCGCTGCCCGAGCCGGCGGCGTTGATCGAGCGGCTGCAAGCGTGGGGCATCAACAACGACAGTGACGTGGTTTTGTATGACGACGGCCCGGGTGCTTATGCGGCGCGTGCATGGTGGTTGCTGGCGTGGCTGGGCAAGCGTGATGGCGTGTTTATTCTTGATGGCGGGCTCAAGGCGTGGCATGCGGCGGGTTTGCCTTTGAGTCTGGATGCGCCGGAGGTCACTCGTGGGGATTTCAGTGGTCAGCCGGACATGGGTTTGTTGATCAGTGCTGAGAAATTGCAAAAGCGTCTCGGCCAACCAGCGTTGACCTTGATCGATGCTCGGGCCTTGCCGCGATTCAAGGGTGAGGTTGAGCCGATTGATCCTGTGGCCGGGCATATTCCGGGGGCGCAGTGTGCGGCGTTTACTGACAACCTGGGTAGTGACGGGCGGTTTTTGCCGGCGGATCAGTTGCAGCAGCGTTTTGCCGCGAAGCTGGGTGATCGCTCGCCGTCGGATCTTGTTGCGTATTGCGGCTCCGGGGTGACGGCGTGTCACAACTTGTTTGCGTTGTGTCTGGCGGGTTATCCGTTGGGTTCGTTGTATGCCGGGTCGTGGAGTGAGTGGATCAACGAGCCAGCGCGCGGCATCGCCACCGGCGAATAAGATCAAAGGATCGCAGCCTGCGGCAGCTCCTACATTGGAATGCATTCCCTGTAGGAGCTGCCGCAGGCTGCGATCTTTTAGCTTTCCAGGCGGGCATTGCGATACGCCGCAGGCCCGACGCCATAAGCCTGCTTGAACTGTCGGCTCAAGTGGCTCTGATCGGCAAAGCCCAACTGAGTCGCGACTTCCAGCGGCAAGCAACCACTCTGCAGCAGTGCCCGCGCCTGGGCGATGCGTTGTTGCATCAGCCAGGTGTGCGGCGGCATGCCGGTCGCGCGGCGAAATACCCGGGCGAAATGGAAGGGCGACAGATTGACCGCCGCCGCCAGTTCTTCCAGCGATGGCGGCGCCGCCAGTTGAGCGTGCATGACGTCCTTGGCCAACAGCACCGCGCGGTGTTCTTTGCCGGGATCGGCAACCTCGCGCACCGCCGCGTGACGCTGCAACAGCAGCAACATCATCTCGCGCCACACCGTTTGCTGTTGCAGCGCGGTCGCGGGGCTTTCCAGCAAACGGTGCAACTGGCAGAAACCGTTGACCAGATCCGGGTCGCGATACAGCGTGGCGCCGAAAGCCGGCAGACTGGTGGTCGGCAACTCCAGCTCATCCAGCAGCGAAACAATCTTGCCGGTATCCGGATAAAACGCCCGGTACAGCCAGCCGTCCTCGGTGCCTTTGTGCCCGGTGTGCAGTTCGTCCGGGTTGATCAGCACCAACGTGCCGCTGCCCGCCAGGTGTTCAGCGCCGCGATAGCGGTAGCGCTGAGCGCCGGCCATGATCATGCCGATCACAAAACCGTCGTGTACATGCGGGGCGAAGCGTTGCTCGATATAGCGCGCCGACAACAACTCGACCCCGGCCAGTGGCGCGGTTTGCCAGAATCGGATCGACTCGCCCTGATCGCTCATGCGGGCACGCTGGCCAGCCATTGCGGGATACGGCGTTCGAGGTAATAACCGGGCTGGCGCACTGAGCCATCGACGAATCCAACGTGCCCGCCGCGCGCCTGCAATTCAAAAGCGGTCGAGGCCGACAGTTCGCTTTCCGAAGGCAGGCTGTGCGGGAACACAAATGGGTCGTCCGCTGCCTGAATGATCAACGTCGGCGTGCGGATCTCACCGAGAAAATAGCGGCTCGACGCCCGCCGGTAGTAATCCTCGGCATTCTCGAAACCGTGCAGCGGCGCGGTTACCCGGCCATCGAAATCCCAGAACGTGCGCATGTTCTCCAGCGAACCGAGCGCTGCCAAAGCTGCCAGCCCATCCTCGCGCCCGTCGTGCTGAAACTGCCGTTGCTTGTTCTTTATGTAGGCGACCATCTCGCGCATGAAGTGCGCCTGATACACCTTGGAAAAGCCTTGGCCGATACGGTCGGCGCATTGATCGAGGCGGAACGGCACCGATACCGCCACCGCACCGACCACGCCACTGGCGCTGCCGGTTTCGCCGAGATGTTTGAGCAACACGTTGCCGCCCAGCGAATAGCCGACGGCGTACAACGGCGCCAACGGGCGTTTCGCGCGCAGGTGTTTGATGGTTTCGGCGAGGTCTTCGCTGGCGCCGGAGTGGTAGCTGCGTGGCAGCAGATTCGGTTCGCCCGAGCAACCGCGCCAGTTCAGCGCAACGCTGGCCCAGCCCTGATCGGCCAAGGCTTTTTGCACGCCGGCGACATAAGGCGAATTGGAAGAACCGGTCAGGCCATGCAGCACCAGCACCAATGGCGCATCGGCCGTGTGCGGGCCATGCCAGTCGAGGTCAAGAAAGTCGCCATCCTCAAGCCACAAGCGCTCGCGCTCACGCTGGATATGCACGGTTTTACGCCACAGCGGCCCCCACAAGGTTTGCAGGTGCGGATTGCCGAGGCCGAGGGCGGGGGTGAAACGTTCTGAAGAGGCAGACACGATGGTTCTCGATGCAGCGCGGCGACCCTGTGGGAAGGGCCGCCACTTATTCAGACCGGTCGATTAACCGGCGATCTCTGCCGTACGTTGCCACAGCGCGTAGTAAACCCGGCCGGATTTCTGTTCGCGGTGCAGGCGCCAGTTGCCCGGCAGGCCCAGCGTCGATGGCGCCGTTTCACTTTCAGTGTAGATCCACGAGTCGGGCGCCAGCCACTGACGTTCCTCGAGCAAGGTGCACACGGCAGGCAGCAGGTTCTGGTTGAACGGCGGGTCGAGGAACACCAGGTCGTACGCGCTGGCGGTCTGGTTTTCCAGATAACGCAGCGCGTCCGCCGTCTGCACGTGACCGTTGGTGCAGCGCAAGGTGCCGAGGTGTTCCTTCAGGCTGGACACCGCAATGTTGCTGGCGTCCAGCGCCTGACCCATGGCCGCACCACGCGACAGCGCTTCGAGAAACAGCGCGCCGCTGCCGGCGAACGGGTCGAGTACCTTGGCCCCTTCAACGTACGGCGCGAGCCAGTTGAACAGGGTTTCACGCACGCGATCCGGCGTCGGACGCAGGCCCGGCGCATCGGGGAAGCTCAGCTTGCGGCTGCGCCATTGACCGCCAATGATGCGCAACTGGTTCACACCGTTGTGAACGTTGTGCGCAGGCTTTTTAGGGGAACGAGTTGCCATTAATGCTCCGGAACCCCGAGCGGTTGCTCGGCAGGTTTATCAGATGGGGCCGGTAACGGCTTTTGCGGCACGGTCGGGCCAGCGGTGACGATGACCATTTTGTCCGTGCTCAGGTGTTTGTTCAGGGCGTCGCGGACTTGTTCCACGGTCAGGCTTTGCGACTGACGCATGAAATCGTCCAGATAGCTCAACGGCAGATTATAGAAGCCCATCGCGCCAAGTTGGCCGACGATATCGGCATTGCTCGCGGTGGACAGCGGGAAACTGCCGGCCAGCTCGCGTTTGGCGTCGTCGAGTTCTTTCTGCGTCGGGCCGGTTTTCAGGTAGTCGGCGAGCACGTCTTGCACCAGTTTCAGGGTGCCTTCACTCATTTCCGCGCGGGTCTGCAGATTGATCATGAACGGGCCGCGCACCTGCATCGGGCTGAAACCCGAGTACACGCCATAAGTCAGACCGCGTTTCTCGCGCACTTCGCTCATCAGGCGTGTACCGAAACCGCCGCCGCCGAGGATCTGGTTGCCCATCGACAGCGCCGCGTAATCCGGATCGTCACGGTCGATGCCCAGTTGCGCGAGCAACAGGTTGGTTTGCTTCGACGGGAACTCGATGTGATTAACGCTGGCTTTCGGTTCCTGCGGCTGCGCGATCTTCGCCAGCGCCGGGCCTTTCGGCAGTGCACCGGAAACCTGATTGGCAATCGCCTCGGCCTCAGCGCGAGACAAATCGCCGACCAATGCAATCACCACGTTGCCAGCCGCGTAGGCCTTGGCGTGGAACTCACGCAATTGCGCGAGGGTGATCTTCGGCACGCTTTGCGGATTGCCGTCGCTCGAGTGCGCGTACGGGTGATCGCCGTACAGACGCTTCATCAGCTCTAGGCTGGCGAGTTTGCCGGGGTTCTGTTTCTGGTATTCGAAACCGGCGAGCATCTGGTTTTTTATGCGGGCAAAGGAGTCAGCCGGGAAGGTCGGTTTGCCGACCACTTCCGAGAACAGCTTCAAGGCCGGTTCGCGTTTGTCAGCGGCACTCAGGCTGCGCAGCGAGGCCAGCGCCATGTCTTTGAAAGCACCGTTGCCGAAATCTGCACCCAAACCTTCAAAGCCTTGAGCGATGGCGCCGACGTCTTTGCCAGCCACACCTTCGTTGAGCATCGCGTTGGTCAGCACTGCCAGACCCGACGCGCTGCCGTCCTGGCTGCTGCCGGCGGCGAAGATCAGGCGCATGTCGAACATCGGCAGCTCATGGGCTTCGACGAACAACACCTTGGCGCCGTCGGCGGTGTTCCAGGTCTGCACGTCGAGTTTGCGGCTGGCCGGGGCCTTGCCGTCGAGCTCGGCCAGCGATTGCAGCTTCTGGCTGGTCTTGGCGTTGTCGAGGGCTTCGCTGGCCTTGCTGTCAGCGCTTGGCGACAGATAGAAAGCAGCAGAGCCGATCACCGCCACGGCGATCAGGCCCAGCAGCATCAAACGTGGGGTTTTGCGCTCACTCATGAGTCGTCTCCAGTGGCAGGACGTGGGCGACGCTGAGACGTTCGCGGGTGAAATACAGCTTGGCGGCGTTCTGGATGTCTTGCGGGGTCACGCTTTCCAGATCGGCAAGTTCGGTGTCCATCAGTTTCCACGACAGGCCGACGGTTTCCAGTTGACCAATCGCAGTGGCCTGGCTGGTGATCGAATCACGTTCGAAGACCAGACCGGCGATCACTTGGGCACGCACGCGCTCCAGTTCTTCAGCGGACGGCGCGGTGGTTTTCAGCTGTTCCAACAGTTTCCACAGACCGGCCTCGGCTTGCGCCATGGTCTTTTTCTTCTGCGTGTTCGGTGTTGCCGAGAGGGTGAACAGGCTGTCGCCACGGGTGTAGGCGTCGTAGTTCGATGAACCACCGGAGACCAGTTCTTCGCCACGCTCCAATTGTGTCGGGATACGACCGCTGTAGCCGCCGTCGAGCAACGCCGAAATCAGGCGCAGGGCGTTGACCGAACGCTTGTCTTCAGCGGTGGCGATGCTTGGCACGTTGAAACCGAGCATCAGGCTAGGCAGTTGTGTCTGCACGTGCAGGGTGATCTGGCGTTCGCCGGGTTCGGCCAATTCCAGTGGTTTTTTCGCCGGTGGCACGTCGCGCTTGGCGATCGGGCCGAAGTAGCGTTGGGCGAGGGTTTTCACCTCGTCCGGAGTGACGTCGCCGACCACCACCAGCGTGGCGTTGTTCGGCACGTACCAGGATTGGTACCAGTGGCGCAGCTCTTCGACCTTCATGCGGTCGAGGTCGGCCATCCAGCCGATGGTCGGCGTGTGGTAACCGCTGGCCGGGTAGGCCATGGCCTTGTAGCGCTCGTAGGCTTTGGACATCGGCTTGTCATCAGTGCGCAAGCGGCGCTCTTCCTTGATGACTTCGATTTCCTTGGCGAACTCGTCAGCCGGGAGGCGCAGATTGGCCATGCGGTCGGCTTCCAGCTCAAAGGCTACGCCCAGACGGTCGCGGGCCAGCACCTGGTAATAAGCGGTGAAGTCGTCGCTGGTGAAAGCGTTCTCTTCGGCGCCCAGATCGCGCAGGATCAGCGACGCTTCGCCGGGGCCGACTTTCTCGCTGCCCTTGAACATCATGTGTTCGAGCGCGTGAGACAGACCGGTCTGGCCCGGGGTTTCGTAACTGGAGCCGACCTTGTACCAGACCTGCGAGACCACCACTGGCGCGCGATGGTCTTCGCGCACGACGACCTTGAGGCCGTTGTCGAGGGTAAATTCGTGGGTCGGTTGCGGGTCGGCCGCCAGGGCCGAAAGGGGCAGGGAGACTGTGCGTAGCAGCAGGCCTGCGGCGCGGCGGGCTAGAGCATTCATTCGTTTTTTAACCTGTTGGGCTGCCCGCTTGGTCTTAGCGTCGGCGGGCGAGAGGGTGCTAGGATACTGATCCGTTTTACTGGCGGCCACGCCTATCAAGCCACTGATCGGTAGATAGGTTGTATGGGTTCCCGGCAGAAGCTTTGAGTTTGTCAGCTAAACTCTGCGTTTTCGCCGAAGATGCCGTTCCAGTCCTTCGTATTAATCGACCTTTGAGGTGCCCTTGGCGCCTCGACAAAATGTTGCGCGTGAACAAGCTGGATGAAACACAGTCTGTTCTGCATCGAATATTTATTTGCCGGGGCGCCCTTATGGCGCGTCGCTACCGTGAGATAGCCGTCCTCCATGTTTGGTTCCAACGACGACAAGAAGACCCCAGCTGCGGCTGGCGAGAAGAAAAGCCTGTTCGGATGGCTGCGTAAAAAACCGCAGGAACCCGTCGTCGAACAGCCGCCCGCGATTCCTGAGCCCGCTCCCGCGCCGGCGCCGGTAATAGAAGAAGAGCCGGCACCGATCGTTCTGCCGATTGCCGAACCGGTGTTGCAACCGGTTGAGCCGGAACCCGAGCCGGAAGTGCCAGTAGCGGCGGAATTGCCGCTGACCCCGGCGGCCGAGCCGTGGCTGACCTTGCCGGTGGCGGAAGAGCCGGTGGCGTTGGTTGAAGAGGCTGCGCCGCACGTTACGCCGGTGATTCCTGCACCAGTCGCGTTTGAGCCGGAAGTAGCTCCCGCGCCTCTGGTTGAGCCGATTGTCGAGCCTGCGCCGGTGGTTGCCGAGCCTGTTGCTCCGGTATTCATTGAGCCGGTTGCTCCAGTCGTTCAACAGCCTGCACCTGCACCGGTTGTCGCTACGCCAGTCGTGCCGGTCGAAGTGGTTGCTGAAGCCCCCGTCGAAACCCCGCGCACCGAAGAATCCAAAGCCGGTTTCTTCGCCCGCCTGAAACAAGGCCTGTCGAAAACCAGCGCCAGCATCGGCGAGGGCATGGCCAGCCTGTTCCTCGGCCGCAAGACCATCGATGACGATCTGCTCGATGACCTCGAAACCCGTCTGCTCACCGCTGACGTCGGTGTCGAAGCCACCACGCAGATCATCCAGCGCCTGACCCAGAAGGTCGCTCGTAAAGAACTGGCCGACGCCGACGCGCTGTACAAATCCCTGCAGGCCGAACTGGCCGCGATGCTCAAACCGGTTGAACAGCCGCTGAAAATCGCCTCGCAGAACAAGCCATTCGTGATTTTGGTGGTCGGCGTCAACGGCGCCGGCAAAACCACCACTATCGGCAAACTGGCGAAGAAGCTGCAGCTGGAAGGCAAGAAAGTCATGCTTGCCGCCGGTGACACCTTCCGCGCCGCTGCCGTTGAGCAATTGCAGGTCTGGGGCGAGCGCAACAAGATTCCGGTGATCGCTCAGCACACCGGCGCCGACTCGGCTTCGGTGATCTTCGACGCCGTGCAAGCCGCCAAGGCCCGTGGCATCGACGTGTTGATCGCTGATACCGCCGGTCGTCTGCACACCAAAGACAACCTGATGGAAGAGCTGAAAAAGGTTCGCCGGGTGATCGGCAAGCTCGACGCCGACGCGCCGCACGAAGTGCTGCTGGTGCTCGATGCCGGTACTGGCCAGAACGCCATCAATCAAGCCAAACAATTCAACCAGACCGTCGAACTGACCGGTCTGGCGTTGACCAAGCTCGACGGTACTGCCAAGGGCGGCGTGATTTTCGCCCTGGCCAAGCAGTTCGGCCTGCCGATTCGCTACATCGGCGTCGGTGAAGGCATCGACGACTTGCGTACTTTTGAAGCAGAACCCTTTGTCCAGGCACTTTTTGCCGAGCGGGAGCGTTCATGATTCGTTTCGAACAGGTCGGTAAACGCTACCCGAACGGTCACGTCGGCTTGCATGAGCTGAGCTTTCGAGTCCGTCGTGGCGAGTTCTTGTTTGTCACCGGCCACTCCGGTGCCGGTAAATCGACGTTGTTGCGCCTGTTGCTGGCGATGGAACGTCCGACCAGCGGCAAATTGCTGTTGGCCGGGCAAGACCTGAGCACCATCAGCAACGCGCAGATTCCGTTCCTGCGCCGGCAGATCGGCGTGGTGTTCCAGAATCACCAATTGCTGTTCGATCGCACGGTGTTCAACAACGTCGCGTTGCCGCTGCAGATTCTCGGGCTGTCCAAGGCCGAAATCGCCAAGCGTGTCGATTCGGCGCTGGAACGCGTGGCGCTGTCGGATAAAACCGATCTGTACCCAGGCGATCTGTCGACCGGTCAGCAACAGCGCGTCGGCATCGCCCGCGCCATCGTCCACCGCCCGGCCTTGCTGCTGGCGGACGAACCGACCGGTAACCTCGACCCGCGTCTGGCGGCCGAGATCATGGGCGTGTTCGAAGACATCAACCGGCTGGGCACCAGCGTGCTGATCGCCAGTCACGACCTGGCACTGATCGCGCGCATGCGGCACCGCATGCTGACCCTGCAACGTGGCCGATTGATCGGCGACGGGGAGGCCGGAGTATGAGTGCGACGCGCAGCCCCAAGGTTTCCGAGCGCGTGGCGCCGAAAGCCGCCGATCCGCAGCCGCAGAAAAAGAAAAAGCACGACGATGACGATGGCCCGGACTTCGCCACGCTGTTCCGCGCGTGGATCGAAAGCCATCGCGCCAGCCTGCTCGACAGCCTGCGTCGCCTCGGCAAGCAGCCGATCGGCAGCTTCTTCACCTGCATGGTGATGGCTGTGGCCTTGAGCCTGCCAATGGGCTTGTCGTTGCTGCTGAACAACGTCGAGCGTCTCGGTGGTTCGTGGCAGCGTGCGGCGCAGATCTCGTTGTATCTGCAACTCGACGCGAGCCCGGAGCAGGGCGAGTCGTTGCGCGAGCAGATCAAAGGCATGCCCGGCGTTGCTGATGCTGAATATGTCGGCCGTGATCAGGCGCTGGAAGAATTCCAGCAAAAGTCCGGACTGGGCGAAGCCCTGCGCGAGCTGCCTGAGAACCCATTGCCGGGCGTGGTGCTAGTGACGCCGAACGAAGTAGACAAGCCGACCCTGGAAGCATTAAGACAAAAACTTTCCGAGCTGCCCAAGGTACAACAGGCGCAACTTGATCTAGTCTGGGTCGAGCGTCTGGCCGCTATCCTCAAGCTCGGCGATCGATTTGTCTTCGGTCTGACGGTGCTGTTGGTTTCTGCATTACTTTTGGTGATAGGCAATACCATTCGTCTTCATATTGAAAACCGCCGCACCGAGATAGAAGTGATTAAACTCGTCGGCGGCACTGACAGTTATGTGCGACGTCCCTTCCTCTATATGGGGGCGTTGTATGGCTTCGGTGCGGGGCTGTTGTCCTGGGGTGTATTGGCGTTCGGCCTGAACTGGCTGAACGATGCGGTGGTTGGGCTGGCCGGGTTGTACGGCAGTGATTTCGCACTGGCCGGCGTGCCAGTTGCCGACGGTCTGTCGCTCTTGCTTGGCGCGGTGCTGTTGGGTTATATCGGTGCATGGATTGCAGTCGCACGTCATCTCAGGGAGCTGGCGCCGAAGTAGAATCTTTTTTGCGCGTGATTGACCTCGCGGTTTTTATGGGAACTCTCGTTTGAATTCCCGGTCAATTTTTCGCAGTGCTGAGAAGCACGAGTATGTAAGTCGGAGGTTTTTTCGTATGACCAATTCTTTGCAACCTGCGTATGCGTTGGTTCCGGGTGCGAACCTGGAAGCTTACGTGCACACCGTCAACAGCATTCCATTGCTGACGCCGGAGCAGGAGCGTGAACTGGCCGAGAGTCTCTACTATGAGCAGGATTTGGG
>Ga0160445_100607_pt1 | contig 15581 bp, 13 predicted proteins | sample HID1972M_E1MG_FD_108215 | JGI IMG/M metagenome (GOLD analysis project Ga0160445, IMG submission 108215) | Enriched pill bug-associated microbial communities from UW Madison campus, WI, USA - HID1972M_E1 MG | ecosystem: Host-associated > Arthropoda: Insects > Digestive system > Unclassified ... | reverse complement strand
ATAAAAGCTTTTAGAGCGCAGTTCAGAAGTGTAAAAAACTTGGAATTTTTCCTTTATCGATTAACGACAATTTTTGCATAAACACAACGTTTGAGATTGATCCCTTTTTTGCTTGATCCCTTTCTGATAGAAAGGAGCTATGGGAAACAAAAACGGGAAAGAACGTGATTTATTTCGTCTTTCCCGTGCAGTACTGAAGGCGGGAATCGAACCCGCACTCGCTTTAGGGCGAACAGGATTTTAAGTCCTGCGTGTCTACCAGTTCCACCACTTCAGCATGTTTAGTATTCCTACTCAACATATTTACGTCTCTTAAACGTAAAATCCCTTACGTTAAGGGATTTGTGGAGCGAAAGACGAGGTTCGAACTCGCGACCTCAACCTTGGCAAGGTTGCGCTCTACCAACTGAGCTACTTTCGCTTATTTTCTTTTGTTTTGGTGAATGCAAATATAGGCAGTTTTGTCTTTTTGTCAAGCCTTTTTCAAAAAAAAAATCACTTTTGTTATAAGTCATTGTTATTCAGGATATCAAAAATCAAATCTTTTTCAAAACCTCTGCTTGCAGCATATTGAGCAAGCATCATTTTACGTTTATAAGGATTATTCTCTTTTAATATGTTTGCTTTTTTTTCAATTACTCCCAATAACACGTTAACATATTCATCCGGATCTATCTTATCCAAGGCTTCTTTTATTAATCGCGAAGGAATTCTTTTAAATTTTAATCCCTTAGTTATTTTTATTTTGCCCCATTTCTTAATTTTAAATTTTCCGGAAGTATAAGCATGCGTAAATCGTTCCTCATTTAAAAAATTTTCTGAGATTAGTTCAACAATAATATTTTCCACATCAGCAGGGTATTGACCCCAGGCATAAAGCTTGTCCCTTATTTCTTGTTGTGAACGCTCTTGGTAGGCACAGAAGCTTTCGGCACGTTTTTGTGCTTGTTGTCTGGTTAAGCGAGTTTCTTTCTCTTTCTCTTGATCGAACATGGTATAAAATTGATAATTTTTTCTTCCTAACCCAAAAAATGATGAAATTCGTTGCATAATGCATAGATCAATATATACAGTACTCGACATAGCAAAAATTATTGCAGCAAAAAAAATGCTCAAAAATGAGAATGATTTTATAAGTTATTTGATTTATGATAGTAGGAAGATAAATAATCCTACCCATTCCTTGTTTTTTGCTTTAAAGGGTAATAAAGATGGCCATGATTTTATCGATCAGGTTTACAATTTAGGAGTGCGAAACTTTGTTGTGGAGGAAAACCATATAAAATTGGAAAAATATCCAGAGGCCAACTTTCTTCTGGTTAAAAACACATTAGATTCTTTGCAAATGCTCGCCCGATATCATCGAGAGCAATTTCATTTTCCCGTTATAGCAATTACAGGAAGTAATGGAAAAACGGTCGTTAAGGAATGGCTAAATCAGTTGCTGGCTCCTGATTTTAATATCGTTCGAAGTCCAAAAAGTTATAATTCTCAGTTAGGAGTTGCGATTTCTTTATGGCAGATAAGTGAGGAGAACAATTTAGCGATTATAGAGGCAGGGATAAGTAAAGCAGGGGAAATGGGTCGATTACAAGAAATGATTCAGCCAACTATAGGAGTGCTAACTAATATCGGCCCTGCACATAATGAAGGGTTTTCGGGTAACGAAGAGAAAATCGTTGAGAAATTAAAATTATTTAAGAATACTGAAAAACTAATTTATTCCCCAAAATATATTTCTAATCCAAAAATTGTTCCGTCAAAGCCTGAATTATTCACTTGGAGTAACGGAGAAGGTAATGATTTGGTGGTGACTAGAGAAGAAGCGAATGGTGAATTATTAAAGATATTTGCTAAATATCGCGGACAAGAAATGGCAATTGAAATCCCTTTTAGTGATGGTGCTTCAATTGAAAATACAATTATTTGTTGGTCGGTTTTGTTGGTAATGAATTATTCGCAGGATGTTATTCAAAAACGGATAAAGGCACTGCTTTCTGTTGAAATGCGTTTGCAATTGAAGAATGGCATAAATAATTGTTCCATTATTGATGATTCATATAGTTGCGACGTTGCTTCATTAATAATTGCCCTAAGTTTTCTTCAACAACAAAATCAACATAAAAAGCGAGTTCTTATACTATCAGATATACCCGGCATTACAAAGAACAAAGAAGCAACATATCGGACGGTTTCTTCATTAATAAAAACCAATTTAATTGACCGGTTTATTGGAATTGGTAAGGATATAAGTAGCTTTTCAAGCTTGTTTGTTGCAGGGTCTCTGTTTTTTGACTCTACAGATGCTTTTATACAAGCTTTACCAACTATTGATTTTTATGATGAAACAATACTTTTGAAAGGTGCAAGGGTTTTCTCTTTTGAAAAGATAAGTAAACTTCTTACATTAAAAACTCATGATACTTCACTTGAAATTAACTTAAAAGCTTTAGAGCATAACTTAAATTATTATAAAGGAAAACTCGATAAACAGACCAAGTTAATGGTTATGGTTAAAGCTTTTTCTTATGGTAGCGGTAGTTTTGAAATTGCAAACTTATTACAGTTTAATCGTGTGGATTATTTGGCTGTTGCCTATCCTGATGAGGGAATAACATTGAGAATGTCAGGAATAAAATTACCAATTATGGTTATGAGTCCGGATATATTGTCTTTTGAGGCAATGATTGATAATCATTTGGAACCAGAAATATTTACAATTAATCATTTAAATTATTTAATAAAGCTTTTAGAAGCTAGGGGTATAACTGATTATCCAATACATATTAAAGTAGAAACGGGAATGCATCGGCTAGGTTTTGATCAAGATACTTTTGATGAACTTCTACAAACGCTTTCCACAAATAACACGGTGAAAGTGGCAAGTGTGTTCTCACATTTAGCGGCTTCAGGCATAGCAAAGCATGATAGTTTTACATTGGAACAAATTTTAAAACTTAAGGTTTTTAGTACTACTTTAAAAGAAATTTTGCCTTATTCTTTCCTTACACATATATCAAATACAGCAGCTATAGAACGCTGGCCAGAAGCGCGATTTGATATGGTACGTTTAGGGATTGGATTATATGGTGTTGGGTCTGTACATGAGGGATTGTCTTTAGAGACGGTGGCAACTTTAAAAACGAGAGTTTCACAAGTTAAACAGATTGTAAAGGGCGACACCATTGGCTATAATCGAAAAGGAGTGCTACAAAATGGGGGAAAAATAGCAACTGTAAAGATTGGATATGCCGATGGATATAATCGGCGCCTAGGAAACGGCATTGGTAAAATGCTTATTAATGGCAATTTAGTGTCAACTGTAGGAGACATTTGTATGGATATGTGTATGTTGGATGTAACTGATTTACCAGTTAAAGCAGGGGATGAAGTCATTGTATTTGGTGATCTACCAACCATAGAAAGCTTATCGATTTCTATCGATACTATACCTTATGAAATTATGACCGGAATATCCCAACGGGTTAAACGAATTTATTTCTATGAATAATTTATTTATATATCTTTAAATACCATTAATTTAGAAACGAATGATTTCTATCTTTGTCGAAATGCTTTAATATGTTGAAAAAAGGTTTGCGCCAGGTCTTTAATTATTTAATCAAAGGTACTATCGTACTTTTACCACTGGCTGGTGCAGCATTTTTGGTTTACTGGCTGTTTTCTCGGATAGATGCTGCCTTAAATTTAAGCAGTTGGATGTTTAGAGATGAATTTGGAAAGCCCATGTATGTACCAGGGCTTGGAATTTTGGGAGTTTTGGTAATCTTATTTTTTGTTGGATTTTTAGTAACTAACTTTGTAACTGAACCGATTTATAATTGGTTTGGTAGATTCATAAATAGGGTTCCTCTTTTTAATACACTGTATACATCTTTAAAAGATTTCACACAAGCATTTGTGGGTGATGAAAAGAAATTCAATGAACCGGTGATGGTAGAGATAAATGATAGCGGACTTAAAAGAATTGGTTTTTTAACGCAGCGTGATTTGTCTAAAATTGGTTTGGAAGGAGAGGTGATGATTTATTTTCCTTATGCATATTCTTTTGCCGGTCAGGTTGCTATTGCAAAATCAGAAAAGGTTACACGATTGAATATTAGCGCTACCGATGCCATGAAACTGGTAGTTTCAGGTGGTGTGAGTGGTTTGGAATAATTATTTATATCCTTTCAGCAAGTAACACCTTTAATGTTTCATCAGCCGTTTTGCAGAAGAACATAAAGTTGTTTTTACTTTCCCCTATCTTATGTTTTTTACGAATAGTTTCAACGGTTAAAGGGAAGTTTTTGGCAATTACATTGGCAAAAAGGCTGGTTTTTATTTTCTTAAAAACCTTATAATCTATTACTTCTGTGATTTTGAAAACTCTTCCGGGAAAAGAATGAACGTTATCTTCAGAAGTATATAAATGTGTGTTTAAATGGAGTTTTCTGATTTTAAACCGTTCCGCAATAAGCTTAAAACACCCGGCTTTTAACAGTGCTGAATCTGGATCATAAAGATAATTTTGAAGTTCTCCCAGGATTAGGGGAGTGTTTCTTTCTTCGGTATCAAAGAATGAGAACTTCTTTACATTCTCATTGAGAAGGATGGCATTGATCTGAATGATTCCTGTATAATTCTTTTCCAAAATAAAAAGTAACTCTTTGCATTCATTCTTAATGCTCAAGATATGGACTTCCTTTACGTTTTTAAGTTGAGATAAACTCAAAGATATATCCAATAAAGGAGATGCTTTAATAATAACTCTTTTGCTTTTATCCAATATATTCTGTTGCCATCTTATGATATTCGGTTCGCAGTCATCCAATTTAAATACTTTATGGGTGTTTATTCGCCGGGATGGATCTATAAAAACTACATCAAAAACAGAATTATCCTTCATGAGGAAATCTATTCCATTTCCTTTAATAAATTGGATGTTTTCTTTTCCTAATTGAAATGCATTATGTTCTGCAATTATTGAAAGTTGCAGGTTAATTTCACAATGAACTACTTTCTTTGCCTTTTGAGAAAAGTAAAAAGTATCGATTCCAAAACCTCCGGTTAAATCGATTAAAGATTCACTTTCTTCAATTAATGTAGCTTTATAAAGAGCCGTAGTTTCAGAGGATGCCTGTTCAATGGAAATAGCTGGAGGGTAATAAATTGAAGCAGTGCCAAACCATAGCGGTAGCTTCTTCCTTGTTTTCTGTCGAGATTCAATTTGTGATGCAAGCTCAGAACTGCTTACATACTGAAAAGGACTCTTTCCTAAAGCTATCTTCCGTGGATCTGCATCTGCATTTTCCACTAAAAAGCGTTGAACCGCTATGGACAATATTTCACGGTTCATAAGCGGTTATTTCTCTAATGCTTGATCCTGAATCAGCATCTGGCAAGTATACGAATTCTTAACTTCCAAAATAACTTTCTTCTTTACCAAAACACGGTCGATGGTCTGCTGATTGTAATAGCGGATGGTCACTAATTCCAGATTTTCTTTGTAAGAAACTTTAAAGTCTTTACTAAGTTCTTTAATAAGCTCCAATATTTTTTCCTGCTGAAAATCCACACTTACTGAAAAGCTAACTGCGCTATTATGCATCATGTTGATTTTAATTTTGTGTTTATGAAAAAGATTAAATATATGACTTAAATTATCCTCAACAATAAACGAAAAATCTTTCGGTAAAATAGAAATTAATGCTTGATTGATTTTAAAGATAAAGGAAGGAACTGATAAACAATCTTTTGTTTTCCGAATGCAGGTTCCTTCATTATCAATTTCGATAAATGACCTTACATACAATTTAATCTCTTTATTTTCTAATGGCTTAATGGTTTTTGGATGTATAACACTGGCGCCATAATAGCTTAATTCAATAGCATCTAAATACGATAGTTCCGGAATTAATTCTGTAGAATTAAACCATTTTGGGTCAGCATTTAAAACTCCTTGTACATCTTTCCAGATAGTGACTGATTCGACATTTAAACAAGCTGCAAATATAGCGGCAGAATAATCAGATCCTTCTCGTCCAAGAGTAGTGGTAAAGTTTTCGGAAGTGCCACCAATAAAGCCCTGTGTTATCGGAATGTGCTTTTTTAATAAAGCTGGAATGTCTCTTTGAATAGACTCTTCTGTTTTTAACCAATCTACTTGTGCATCACGATAGGTATTGTCAGTATGAATATAATTTCGCACATCAATCCATTTTGAAGGTAGGTTTTGCTGTTGCAAATAGGCGCTCACAATTTTAGTAGAAAGCATTTCACCTATAGAAACAATTTGATCGTATAAATAATCATATTCATCTTGAGGTTCTTCTTCAATTATCCAATCAATCTCAACAAACGTATTTGCTATATCATTAAAGATTGGATGGGTTTTATCCGAGAATAACTCATCTGAAATTAAGAAATGAAAGTTCTTTATTTCATTGAAAATTTCATGAAGATTGTCTTGTTTATAAAAATAAGCATTCAATAAATTTTCGAGCCTGTTTGTGGTTTTGTCCATTGCTGAAACAACAATCAACAACGGGTCATTTTTATAGTTTTGGACTATGCGTGATAAATTTTTCACGCTTTCAGCATCTTTTACGGATGCACCGCCAAATTTAAATACTTGCATTTATTATACTTACTTTTCTATTTAATTTTTAGAAGCTCTTTGGCCTTAGGCGTAAAAAGGCTCTTTATTTCGTCATAAGGTATTTCTAATTTCGTTATTCCTGATGCATAAGGTTTAATTTCATATACATTATAAAGAAATTGAATACTAGAATCTTTTAAAAGAAAATTATCATTTAGGGAAAATTTGCCATCTTCGAAAAAATAATTTTCAAAAGATTTTTCTTGATTGTCAATATTCTCTTGCTTTATAAAAATTTCTTTGGCAACCTGAGTTAATGAATCCATTTTACCATCTTGAATGATATCATTTAAGGTAAGTACTTTTTTCGAATTTAAATCGTAATTTCCAAAAATGGTTCCATGATTTCCATGGGCTCCTCCCATGAAGTCGTCATAATTAACAGCTATACTAATGTAAGATGACGTGTTTTCTAAAATCTGTACATTTCTATTGTTATACCAAGGCCAAGGGCTGCTATAGTCAAGTTTTTGATAATCTTCATAAGCCTTAATGAAACCTTCACCTGCTTCCTTTAACGTACTGAAATGAATATCGGGATTGTAATCAAAGACAAGTAACGATTGAACATAGGCATTTAAGAGTGAGTCTTCAAATTGAGGGAAGATTGCTTCGAAATAAGTTTTTTCTTTAATCGTATCTCCTGGCTTTTTTTCTAGATTGCTTTCTATACGATAGGTTTCCATTGTATATGTCAATGTATCCGATTTTTCTGCTTCATAAGCTTTTTTACCTGTCGAGTTACAGGCGAATAAGAAAAGAAGAGAGAAGGATGCTGTGTAAATAAACGATTTTAGCATGAGTTTTTTTAAAAGGTCAAAGATAATACTAATTGTTTGTGATGGAAGCATTCAACCAACCACGATCAAAGACGGCATTGTATTTTTTATAGAAGTTAATGGCGGGTTCATTCCAATCAAGAACTTGCCAAACCATACCTGAATAGCCGTTTTCCTTAGTGATTCTCCATACTTTCTCAAAAAGTAATTTTCCTAAACCTTTACCTCTATGTTGTTCTGTTATAATAATATCTTCCAGATAAACTCTGCGCCCCTTCCAAGTTGAATAACGAATATAATATAAAACCACTCCTTCAATATTGCCCTCTAATTCTACCACATAAGCTTTCCATATGGGTGTAGCCCCGAAACCCGCAACCTCAAATTCTTCCAAGCTAACTGTTACTTCCTGAGGTGCTTTTTCATATTCGGCTAATTCCTTAATCAATTCTAGTAAACGAGGGCAGTCTTTCTTCTCTGCTTTTCGCAGTTTTACATTAGTCATATTTATTCTTTTGGGTTGCTGTAATTACGTTCTCCAAAAATCAGACTTCCAACACGGATCATCGTACTGCCTTCTTCTAAAGCTAATTTATAATCGGACGACATGCCCATCGATAATTCTTTAAAAGAATCTTCATTCTTAAAAAAACTATCCTTTATTCCTGTAAATAAAACCTTTAAATCATGAAATTCTTCTTTGATCATTTTCTCCTTTGGAGTATTTGATGCAATTCCCATAAGTCCAATAATACGGATATTTTTAAGTACTTGGTATTCTTCTGATCGAAGTAGTTCGATGGCATCTGCATAATCTAATCCGAATTTAGTATCCTCATCCGAAATTTGGATCTGTAAAAGACAATCAATTACGCGTTTTACTTTTAATGCCTGCTTGTTTATTTCTTGTAAAAGCTTTAAACTATCCACTGAATGAATGACACCAATGTAAGGAGCGATGTATTTAACTTTATTTCTTTGTAAATGTCCTATTTGATGCCAAACAATATCATTTGGAAGCTTATCATGTTTCTCTTCTAATTCTTGAACTTGGTTTTCTCCAAAATGGCGCTGGCCGGCTTCATAAGCTTCCATGATTTCTTCAACTGACTTCGTTTTTGAAACAGCAATCAATTGCGCATCATAGGTTTCCAATTCTTTATTTATAGTTTGTAACTTTCCCGAAGTGTTCATACGATTATTTATTTGTGCCAAGGCACCGTAATTATTTGTATTTTTGCTGCTAATTTAAGAAATGCAACGGTTTTTAGGAATTATACTTTTTTTCATTTTTATAGTTGGCTGTAGATCAGACCGACCGAATAATATCCTAAAAGAAAAGGAGATGACTGATTTGCTTGTGGATTTACATTTGGCGGAAGCCTATACATATTCTGGGGCATCTGATTCGCTGTCAATAAAGGCGGCTAATTTCGTAGAAAGCATTTATCATCATTATAAAACCGACTCAGCAACTGTTCGGGAAAGCATAGAGTATTATGCTAAACATCCTCAAATTTTAAATCGTATTTATTTAGATGTAGATAAACGTTTAAAGCAAATGGAAACAAGTATACGCGAAGTCGAGGATAAAAAAGCTCGTGAAATATTTGTAAAAGATTCTATCCGGAATGCTATTGTAACAGATAGCCTATTGAAAATTAGAAAGGACTCGCTAAAATATGCAACTTTTAAATATCTACTTTTCTGGAAAAATCCAGATTCAACAACGTTGAAATCGAAGCCGTGGGAATGGAAAAAGGAATTGCTTCCGCCTAGACGCTATTTTAATTATCCTGACAGTATGTTCTATTTAGATAGTGTGATTAAAAAAGACAGTATTATATTGAAAAAGGATAAGGTTTTACCTAAATCTAAACCTTTAGAATTACAACGCACCAAGTAAGTTAAAGATGATTTATCCAGATAATGCAGCTGAAAAGTTGGGGTTTTTAGAGATAAAGTCTCTGATTAAAGAAAAGTGTTTAAGTGTAATGGGACAGCAAATGGTTGATAAAATACAACCTATGCATCAGTTTGGCAAAATTGATAAATTTTTAAGGCAAACAAACGAATTTAAGGATATAATTCTCAATGATGCCCCATTGCCGATTGATCATTTATATCCAATCAAAAATCTAGTTGAAAAGGTTAGAGTAGAAGGTTCCTTTCTTTCCGAAGAAGAGTTTTTTCAGATCTCCCTTTCTTTAAAAACGGTCTTTTCAGTTATACATTATTTTCAGGAACGTAAAGGTCAGTATGAAGCTCTGGAAGCTCTGTTTGAACATTTACCAATAGAAAAGGGTATTGTTAAGAATATTGACACGGTAATCGACCTGCAAGGAAAAATGAAACCCAGTGCCTCCCCGAAATTACAAGAGATATATGGAAGTATTTCTAGGGCTGAACGCGAAGCTCGGAAGAAAATGGATTCTTTATTTAAAAATGCACAGGATGCAGGTTGGACTGCCGATGGGAGTTTGACAGTAAGGGATGGCCGTTTATGTATTCCTATTTTGGCAGAAAATAAAAGAAAGATTAAAGGATTTATCCATGATGAATCAGCAACTGGACAAACAGTTTATTTAGAGCCGGAAGAAGTTTTTCAATTGAACAATTTGCTTCGCGATTTGGAGTTTGACAAACGTCGCGAAAAGATTCGGATCTTGGTTGAGTTAACTAATGAGTTAAGACCGTTTGTGCCTGTATTATTATCTTACCATGGCTTATTAAGTAAACTTGATTTTGTTCATGCAAAAGCCATGTTTGCCATTGATATTGAGGCAGAAATGCCTGAAATTAACCAAACTCCTTCTTTAAGTTTAATCAATGCGAGGCACCCACTTTTATTTCTGAATTTTAAGAAAGAAAGGCAAACGGTCGTGCCTTTAAATGTCAATATAGATGAAAAACAACGTATTGTTGTTGTTTCTGGTCCAAATGCAGGTGGTAAATCAGTCTGCATGAAAACCATTGGGCTATTGCAGATTATGGTTCAATCAGGATTACTGATACCTGCAGATCCAACTTCAAAAATGGGGGTTTTTAAGTCGATTTTTGCAGACATAGGAGATGATCAATCCATTGAAAGTGATTTAAGTACCTACAGTGCCCATCTGTCCAAGATGCGCTATTTTATAGAAAATTCGGGAGGAAAAACACTTGTTTTAATTGATGAGTTTGGGGCTGGTACAGACCCCCAATTTGGTGGCCCCATTGCAGAAGCTGTATTGGAAAAGCTGAATAGAAAAAAAGTTCGTGGAGTTATCACTACCCATTACTCTAATTTAAAACTTTTTGCAAACGCGGCTGAAGGAATTGAAAATGCTTCTATGTTGTTTGATAATATGGCGATGAAACCTCGTTATATCCTTGAAATTGGAAAGCCAGGCAGTTCTTACGCTTTTGAAATAGCTCATAAGATTGGACTTCCAGATGAGGTTCTGGAAAACGCAAAACAGAAAATTGGTGTTCAACAAAAGAAAGTTGATCATTTGCTTGTCGATTTAGAGCGTGAAAAGAAAGAAGTCTTTGAAGCGAAAAGGAATTTTCAGAAAAAGGAATGCCAGTTAACAAAGCTTCTAGAAGAAAATGAATCTATGAAGACCTACCTTGAGGAGAATAAAAAAACACTTTTGAAGCAGGCTAAACTGGAAGCGCAAGAAGTTCTGAGAAACGCTAATAAGTTGGTTGAAAATACCATTTCTGAGATTAAAGAAGCCAACGCTGATAAAGATAAAACAAAGGAGTTAAGAAAAATACTTAAGACGGAATTGGATAAAAATCTGATTAAACCAGTCAAAAATCCGAAAACTATCAAAGATGAAGAACTTCAGATAGGTGATTGGGTGAAAATAAGTGATACCGGGACTATAGCCCAAATAATGGAAATAGCGAAAGACAATCTTATCTTGGCTATGGGTGATTTGCGCTCAGTAATTAAAAGAAACCGTGTTGAAAAAACGAGTAGGAAGGAAGTTCCAAAAGCACTACGGAAATTACATGGAAGTCAGTTAACTGAAGACATCGCTAGCTTTAGCCCTGAAATTGATGTGCGTGGTATGCGTACAGAAGCTGCTCTATATGATATTGAAAAATATTTAGACAAAGCAATTATGATGAGTTTCCCTTCATTAAAAATCATTCATGGAAAAGGAAACGGTATCCTCCGAAAAATGATTCGTGATTATTTACGAAAATACAAAGAAGTGGATAGGATGGAGGACGAGCATCCAGACCGTGGAGGAGATGGAATTACTTATGTGTATTTTAGCTGATAACCTACTATCGTATTAAGTTAATAAAAGTAGGATGTCTCGTTTCATTAACTTTTTGGACATTTCTTGCAGCGTTTGCCTTTTTTATATTTCTTACAACATTTTTTAAAATCACAGCCACAACAATTATAAGGATTTAATCCTTTGTTTTTATTCCAATCGGGTCTTTGTTCGGATTCTTCTATTATTCCATATTCTCTCATTGCCATTTAATAGAATATTGCAAATATAATGCTATTTAGATCGTTTCTATATATAAGCTGCTTTTTCTTCAAACTTTTGTTATCTTGTTTAATAATAACTGTGATTAACTTAAACATCTATTAGTTAAATAATTGTTTCATGCTGTTATTTTAATTGGACAGTTAAAACCGAAACATTATTTTGTAATTTGTGTTTATCGCTTAGTGCCTAATAAACCAAATTGCGATGATTAATAAAGTAGTAAAAGATGCTGAAGAAGCTTTGAAGGACCTGCAAGATGGTATGACCATTATGTTGGGAGGTTTTGGACTATGTGGTATTCCTGAGAATTGTATAGGAGCTATAGTGAAAAAAGAAGTCAAGGAATTAACTTGCATTTCCAACAATGCTGGAGTTGATGACTTTGGAATCGGGCTTATGCTTAAAAATCACCAGGTAAAGAAAATGATTGCATCTTATGTAGGAGAGAATGCTGAATTTGAACGTCAACTTTTAAGTGGTGAATTGGACGTTGAGCTTGTGCCTCAAGGTACTTTAGCCACTCGATGTATGGCTGCCGGTTATGGAATGCCTGCCATTTTTACGCCTGCTGGTGTAGGAACTGAAGTTGCTGAAGGGAAAGAAACCCGAATCTTTAATGGGAAGGAATATCTTTTAGAAGAAGCTTTCCATGCAGATTTTGCTCTTGTAAAAGCATGGAAAGGTGATACAGCGGGAAATTTGATTTTCCGGTTAACAGCAAGAAATTTTAATCCGGTTATGGCAATGGCAGGAAAGATTACAATTGCAGAGGTAGAAGAGTTAGTGCCGGCTGGTGAATTGGATCCAGATCATATTCACACACCAGGGATTTTTGTTCATCGTGTTTTTAAAGGTGACAGATTCGAAAAACGTATAGAACAAAGAACATTCAATTAAGATGCTAGATTAAAACTTCATTTCATACCAGGCACTTTTTTCAAAAGATTTACCGTCTTCATCCAAAATGAGGTCTACCTCTTTTTTGTTATTTTTTGTTCTGGTTTCTATTTCAACCTTATAAAGAACTTTATCTTTGATAGTTAATTTATCTACATCATCAATTCGATAACCTTTGTAATCAGTTTTGATTTTGTTTTTGATGTTCTGAGGTAATTGTGCAGAAGAAATCTCTTCTTTATGTTTGACAATTTGCCCTGACGGAGTAATCCACAGCTCGTGATCATTTCTTCCAATTTCAAATTCTACATTATAATATTCACCTTTTTTCTCCCATTCAATATCATTTGAGTTTGGAAATTTCGTTTTTAAGGCGTCTTTCACTATCGAAGGAACTTGGGAAGGCATTAAATCTTGGGCTATTGCGTCTCTTCCAAAAAAGAAGATTAACACCATTATGATCAGATATTTCATATTTTATTGAATTTATTTTATCTATAACAGAAAAGATTGAGTGTTGTTTGCAGAGTATACTTTGCCGATTTATTTATAAGATGCATCACTCCATTTTAATTCATTCTCAAAGCGATCAATTTGGGTACTTTTATCGATTTTTATAAATTCAATCCCAGCAATTTTTGCGAAATCATTAAAATATTCTACTGATAGATTTTGACTATATACAGTATGATGAGCCCCACCAGCATAAATCCATGCCGTACATCCAGTTTTCATGTCAGGAAGTGGTTTCCATAGTACTCTGGCAACCGGTAATTTAGGCAAATCATGAACAGGATCTTTCCCTTCTACCTCGTTTACAAGCAACCTGAAACGATTACCCATATCAATTAAGCTAGCATTAAGTGCCGGTCCTCCGGCGGCATCGAATACTAATCGTGCTGGGTCGGCTTTGCCTCCAATGCCAAGGGGATGAACTTCCAGGGATGGCTTTCCGTTTGCTAAAGAAGGATCAACTTCCAGCATATGTGAACCTAAAACCAAATAATTTTCCGGATCAAAATGGTAAGTATAATCTTCCATGAAAGCATTTCCACCAGGAAGGCCTGCAGCCATAACTTTGCTGGCGCGAACAAGCGTAGCCGTTTTCCAATCTCCCTCGCCGGCATATCCGTAACCTTGCTGCATAAGTCTTTGTGTAGCAATTCCTGGCAATTGTTTCATTCCATGTAAGTCTTCAAAAGTGTTGGAAAACCCTTTGAAATCACCGTTTTTGAGGAATTTTTTAAGTCCGAGTTCGATTTGTGCGGCGTCTCGTAGATTTTGACGTTTATTGCCACTAACCTTTATATTTTTAGCAAGAATATAGCTTTGTTCATATTCTTTAATTAATGTATCAATTTGACTTTCAGTAATGTTATTAATAATCTCAACCAAATCTCCTACAGCATATGTATTTACAGAGAAACCAAACTTAATTTCAGCATCCACTTTATCGCCATCGGTAACTGCAACATTACGCATGTTATCACCAAAACGGGCATATTTGCCTCCTTGCCAATCATGCCAAGCCGATGCAGCACGTGCCCATACATTGATTTGGCAGATAACATCCTCATCTTGCCAATAGCCTGTTATCACTTTACGGTTGATTCGCAATTTTGATACAATATGACCAAATTCACGATCGCCATGAGCACTTTGATTCAGGTTCATGAAATCCATGTCAATACTGTTCCATGGGATATCCCTATTGTATTGTGTATGAAGATGAAGCAATGGTTTATGAAGAATCTTCAATCCTCTAATCCACATTTTTCCAGGTGAAAATGTATGCATCCAGGCAATTATACCAATACAGCTTTTGGCATTGTTAGCTTCAGCAATAGTCGCATATATTTCTTCAGCTGTTTTTACAATGGGTTTGAATACAATTTTTACGGGTATTTGTGAAGAATTATCAAGGTATTTAACTATTTCTTCTGCATGGGAAGCAGCTTGTTTCAATGTTTCTTCACCGTATAAATGTTGACTTCCTGTCAAAAACCAAACTTCAAAATTTTCAAGATCTATCATTGTTAACCGTTTATTTTCCGCTTTAATGTTTCCTTTTGTTAGTGATTTAACGTTGGCCGTAATAAGAATCAGGACCATGTTTACGTTCAAAGTGCTTTTTGATTAATGAATTTTTTAATCTTGGAGCATTTGAATTGATTTGTTCTGTTAATACGGCCATTTTAGCAACGTATTCTAACACAGCACTATTATACACTGCTTTTTCACCCGTTTTTCCCCAGGTAAAAGGAGCATGATTACCAACTAATATCATTTCTACTTCTTCATAACTAAGATTATGATCTTTAAAGTGGTTAAGAATTTGAAAACCTGTTTCATATTCATAATTACCGGAAATCATTTCATCAGGCATTGGTGGAGCGCATGGAACATCTGTAGTAAGATGGTCGGCATGCGTAGTTCCAAAAATAGGAATATCTCGTTGGCTTTGTGCCCATGCTGTAGCATAAGTTGAATGTGTGTGTACAATTCCCCCTATATTTTGCCAATGCTTGTATAAAACGGCATGAGTTTGGGTATCCGATGAAGGTCTTAAATTTCCGTCCACAGTTTTTCCATCAAAATCTACAATAACCATTTTTTCCGGACTGAGGTCTTCATAGGCAACACCACTAGGTTTTATTGCAAAAATTCCTTTATTATGATCTGCAACACTTACATTGCCAAAAGTAAATAAGACAAGGCCGAGTTTCGGTAATTGTATATTGT